>DGYFJ06201__coassemble_504_pt1 | contig 161013 bp, 154 predicted proteins | sample DGYFJ06201__metabat2_low_PE_011 | metagenome-assembled genome bin DGYFJ06201
AGACCGGCGTTTACCGGTAATCCTCCCGGGTGTTTAAATATTTCTTTTCCTCCGGCAGCAAATCGAAGCCGATGGTCCCGCCGGGGTTCATCAGGTAGTCGGGGTCGAAGTATTCCTTGAGCACCTTGAACACACCGTACTCCTTTTCCCCGATATACCCCTCCAGCCACGGCGCAAACATCTTGCCGATGCCGTGGTGGTGGGAAATGGCCGCGCCGGACTTCTGGATGGCGTCGAGAATGGTGGTGTGGTACGCCTTAAACGCCGCCGCATCGTTCATTTTGGTGATGAAAATGAAGTACAGATTCGCGCCCTGCGGATAGCAATGCGACATATGCGTCGTCACCACGGTGTTCGGCAGCGCGTGGCAGACCTTGCGCACGTCGCGGTGCACCTGCGCCATGTTGGACCAGTTGACGGTGCATTCGAGCGTGTCTGTCAGGACGCTGAAGTCCATCAGCGTATCACGCAGGTACGGGTCGTTGAAGCGGCCCTTTTCCCAGCTTTTCGTAACGTAGCCGGTCATCGGCATCGCGCCGTATTTGCGGGCAATCTTGGCGATGTTTTTCGCCACATTTTTCGAAAAGCCCTTTTCGCCGTCGGTAAAGCCCAAGAACATACAGCGCTCCATGTCCTTAAAGCCGAATTTGTCCAGCAGCGGCTCAAGCGGCGTTTCGTCCACGTTGTAGAGCTTGAGCATCAGGTGCGTTTCCTCCGGGTCGGACAGCCGGAACACCGAGGAGTACCCGCACTCGCACTGCATCATCTCGCGCGCGGCGTCCATGGCGATTTCCCAGTTCTTGAACATATAGGAGAACCGCTTGCGGTTTTCGGGCATCCAGCGGAACACGCGCAGCGTGACCTCGGTCAGCACGCCGAACGTCCCTTCCGAACCCATCATAATCTGGTTGAGGTTCGGCCCCGTCGCCTCGCGCGGGTAGTGGCTCGTTACGATGCGGCCGATGGGCGTCGCGTATTTCTGGGAAAGCACAATGTCGGTGATGGTGCCGTAATAGGTGGAGTTCTGCCCCGCGCCGCGCGTCACGGTCCAGCCGCCGACGCTGCTGTACTCGAACGACTGCGGAAAATGCCCGCAGGTATACGCGCGCTTTGCGCCGAACAGCTTCGGGGCGTTTTGCAGCGTCTCCTCCAGCTTCGGGCCGGACATCCCCGCCTGGACGGTGATGGTCTGGTCGGTCTCGTTGAAGCTGATAACCTTATTGAAGCGCTTGCGCATATCGAGCGATATGCCGCCCTTGACGGCCTCTACGCCGCGCGTCACGGAGCTGCCGCCGCCGTAAACGTACAGCGGGATTTTGTTTTGGACGGCGTATGCGACGATTTGCTCGACCTGCTCGGTCGTGTCCGGGTAAACGACCACGTCGGGCAGGTTCTCGATTTGCTTGTGGCGCAGCCGCAAAAGGTCATACGCCGTGCAGCCGTAGGCGACGGCAAGGCGCGGATAGTCCTCGGTCGTCACAAACGCGTCGCCGACGATTTTCCCGAGCGCCTGAATGTGCTTCGGGTCAATCTTGGAAGGGTAGTCGGACAAATCGACCTTGTCGAACCCGATATCGTCGGTATAGTCCTTAAAGTCGTCGTCCGTCATTTTGAAGGTCTCTTTCATCAGCTTGTAAAGCGATTCCTTCGGATACTTGAAAAATTCCGGGTCGCCCCAGCGGAAGATGGACCGATAGCTGCCCTCGGGCGCGGGGGTCAGCACCCATTTCGGTTCAAAGCCCTTGTACGGTTTGTTGCTCATTCAATATCTCTCCTTTTTGTGATTTTGATAATTCTGCGGTAAACGGGCTCCAGCCGGCGGAACACCTTGCAGTATGCGCCGGAATAGAGGTCCATATAGGTCTCGTGCTCCGTTTTGCGGGGCTTAAAGACGTCGGCGACATGGACCATGTGCGCAATGGCCTCGTCGTAATCCCGAAAGACCCCGAGCGTCAGGAACGCGACCATCGCCGCGCCGACCGAGCACGCCTCGTGCGTCTGGATGCGCTTGACGGGGATGCCGAACACGTCGGCCGTGATTTGACAGACAATGTCGCTGCGCGCGCCGCCGCCGCCGACAAAGACTTCGTCCACCCTGCGCTTCGCGCGCTTCTGCATGATTTCGAGCGAATGGTACAGCTCAAAGGCAATGCCCTCGATAATCGCACGGTAAAAATGCAGGTGCGTGTGGTAGTCGGCAAAGCCTATCACCGCGCCGCGCGAGGTGGGATTGACAATTCCGGGCGTCCAGTACGGCTGCAGCAGCAGACCCTCGCAGCCCGGCGGCAGGCGTTCGATGTATTTGTCCAAAAGCTGCTCGGGCGCGCAGCCGAGCACCGTCGCTTCCTCGCGCTCCGCCGCGCCGAATTCCTTGACGAACCAGGAGACCAGCCAGAACCCGCGGTAAATCTCAATTTCCGGGTTGTACAGGTTGTTGGGTACGGCCGGATAGGCGGGCATGAACGGCTGCGGCTCGACGTAATCCTCAAGGGCGAGCTGCACCGTCGCGGTCGTGCCGAAGGAAATGGCGGCGCGGTTCGATTTTGTGACGGAAAGCCCCAGCGTCTCGCAGCCCTTGTCCGAGCCGGTCGCGATAAGCGGCAGGCCTGCGGGAACGCCGCTCGCTTTTGAAAAGGCCCCGGTAATCTTGCCGAGCACCTCGCCCGAATCCACAAGCCGGCACAGCTTTTCCTGCTCCACGTCGAACAGGCATTTCGTCAGGCTCGAATCCTTTTTCCAAACGCGGTGCTTGTAGTCGAAGGGAATGTGGCCAATCATGTTGGCCTTTGCATCCGCCAAAACGCCGGTCATGCGGTAGGTGAGGTACGTCGGCAGCATCACATAGTGCGCGGTTTTTTGCCAAAGCTCCGGCTGGTTTTGCTTAATCCAGTTGCAGACGGAGGCGCGGTACATGATTTCGGTCGTCTCCTCGACGCCGGCAATCTTAAAGACCAGCTTTTTCCAGGCGGGGAAGGGGTCGTCAAAGTCGGCCTGGCGTTTGTCGAGCCACAGGATGATGTCGCGAAGCGGCTCGTTGTTTTCGTCCAGGCACAGGACGGTGTCGCGGATGGTGGTAATCGTCACGGCCCCGACGTCCTTGAGCAGCGCGGCGCTCCTTTCGCAGACGACGCGCCCGGCCTCGCAAATGCGGTCGTAGTAAAAGTCCGGTCGCTGCTCCGCCCAGCCCGGGCGGCGGGAGTAGTACGGCTCGTCGTACTTGATTTGATGGAAATCGGCAAAGCTGCCGTCCGGACGGACAAGCAGGCAGCGCGCGCTTTGCGTGCCGACGTCAAAGGTCAGCACAAGCGGCTGTTCGTCCATGGCGTTCATCTCCCTTCCTCCCGCAGCAAATCCGAGGTGGCAATGACGTCCACGGAAAGACCCAGGACGTTTGGAATGACCACGTCGCCGCGGTGCAGTCGTTTTTTCACGCAGACCTTGTTTATCTCCCGCATGACGTCGAAAATCCGGTCTTTCGGTATCTCCGCCGACACGCGCACCGGCAGAACCGGCGAAGCGGGAAAGGCGGTGCGGACCGTCGTGCAAATGGTCCGCATGGGCGCGGTCATTTCGGAAACGGCGAACTGCTCGCCGCGCTTACAGCCGTTGCCCGTAACGGCAAAGACGCCGTCCGCCTGTTTTTCAATGTGCATCGTGCAGCCGCGCGGGCAGACAATGCAGACGAGCTCATCCATTTGTTTTCACCTCGATATCCAGCTCCAAATGCGAGGCCGCGGTCAGCGGAAGGCTTGAAAAATCCATCTCCAGCCGTTCCATTTCCGGCGGACGCAGGAACGGGTACTTTTTGGAAAAGACCTCTTTCCCGTCCAAACGCATCTTAAGCGTGCAGCCGTTCAACACGTCGCGGCTGCGGAAATACAGCACGGTTTTGCGGTTGTCGGCGTTTAAGTCGAGCCGCTGCGGGACGATGTATCCGAATCGGTCGGAGGCCTCTATGTCGATTTCCGTGCGGGGCCTCGGCTTGTAGCACGCCGCGTTTTTCCCGGCGCATTCGCCGCTTTCGGAAACGTAATCGACCAGGTCGTTGACGTGCAGCGCGTTCCCGCAGGAGAATACGCCGTCGACGGAGGTCATCAGCTGCGCGTTGCAAACGGGACCCTTCGTTCGCCGGTCCAGCTCTGTTCCGAGCGTTTCGGCAAGCTCGTTTTCGGGAATCAGCCCGACCGAGAGAATCAGCGCGTCGCATTCGACCATCTGCTCTGTACCCGCAATCGGCCGCATTTGCTCGTCAACCTTGGAAATTTCCACGGCACTAAGCCGGTCGTCGCCGAACACGCGCGTAACCGTGTGGGAAAGATACAGCGGGATGTCGTAGTCGTGCAGGCATTGGTGGATGTTGCGCGTCAGGCCCGAGGGCGTCGGCTTCGCCTCATAGACGCCAAGCACCTTTGCGCCCTCCAGCGTCAGCCGCCGCGCCATGATAAGCCCGATGTCGCCGCTGCCCAAAATGACGCACGTTTTCGTCGGCAGCTCGCCCAAAAGGTTTGTCAGGTGCTGCGCCGTGCCCGCGGTAAAGACGCCCGCCGGGCGCGTGCCGTGAATGGAAACCTGCTTGGCGGTCCGTTCGCGGCAGCCGGTGGCCAGCACCAGCGTTTTCGCCGCGACCGTTTCCACGCCCTCGCGGGAGACGAGCGTGACGAAAAACGCGTCGTTTCGGTTTTCGATGCGCGTCACAAAGGTCAGCGTTGTCGCCGCAATACCGGCCTTGTAAAAATCGTCGATAAAGCGTTCGGCGTATTCGGGGCCGGACAGCTTTTCGCCGAAGCGCACAAGGCCGAACCCGTCGTGGATGCATTGCTTGAGGATGCCGCCGAGCCGGGCCTCCCGTTCCACAAGCAGGACCTTCGCGCCGTTTTCGTGGGCGGAAAGCGCCGCGGCAAGGCCGGCGGGGCCGCCGCCGATAACGACGGTGTCAAACGTTAGCATAGCTGTCCTCCTTACTTGGTCCGCCCAAAGGTAATGGCCGATTCCGCCGCGGATTTTTTTACCTCCGAAAGCGGTACGTTCAAAAAGTCGGCGATAATCTGCATGACGACCGGGGAGCAGAACCCGCCCTGGCAGCGTCCCATGCCCGGACGCACGCGCTTTTTGACGCCGTCTACCGTCGGTACGCAGACGGGCGAACGCAGCGCGTCCAAAATTTCGCCCTTGCTGACCTCCTCGCAGCGGCAGACAATTACGCCGTAGTCCGGGTTCTGCCGAATCAGCGCGTCGCGCGCCGCATCGTCCATTTCCCGCAGTACCGGCACGCCGCGCCGAACAGGGGAGAATCCCGGATTCTTTTCCACGGGGCGGTCTTTTTCGAGCATTTCGACCGCCATGGCCGCAATGTCTACGGCTACGGCCGGCGCGGTTGTCAGCCCGGGCGACTGGATGCCGGCGCAGTGAATGAGGTTCTGCGTTTTGCGGCCGTGCTCAATAATAAAGTCCTCTTCAAACGTCGGCGCGCGCACGCCGGTGAAATAGGTGATGATGTCGCCTTCGGACAGGCGCGGCATGGTCTTTTTCTGCTTGCTGAAAACGTGCTCGATGCTCTCGCGGCGGGTGGCGACGTTTTCCTTTTCGTAGGTTTCCACCGCGTCCGGCCCGACAAGCAGGTTGTCGTGGACCGTATGCAGGATGCCGCCGCCTTTGGAGTGCGTTTTGCTGCGCGTAATCTCCTTAATGGAGGCGATGGAGTGCATAAACGCGCCCGCCTTTTTGTCGAGGATGGAGTTTGTGCCGCGGCGCGGGTGGATGGAGAAAAAGCGGTCGCCGGCCATACGCGCGATTTCTTCGGCGAAAACGCCGGCCGCGTTGACGACGAGCTTCGGGTAAACCGTGCCGCGGTTGGTCTTTACGCTTTTTATCACGCCGTTTTCGACCTCCATGCCGAGCACCGCGCAGTTCAATGCGACTTGGGCGCCGTTTTGCACGGCGTTTTCGGCATAGGCAATCGTCAGGCCGTAGGGACACACGCAGCCGGAGGAGGGGTTCGAAATGGCAAATTTAAAGTCGCCCGCGAAATTCGGCTCGCGCCGGTGCAGCTCTTTGCCGGAGATGAGCGCTGTGTCCGAAATGCCGTCGTGCCGCTTGCGCCACAGGCAGTAAAGCGCGACGAGCGGCTTTAAATAGCCCTTGTCAAAGCACACGTACTGCCCGACGCGCCGGAACGGGACGTCGAGCTCCCTGCAGACCTGCGCGTACATTTCGTTGCCCTTGCGGATATAACGGTGCTTTAACGACCCTTTGGAAAGGTCGATGCCCGGGTGGACTTCGCCGTCGTTGCGCCCGGAGGCCTGCAGCGCAAGGTCCGCCTCTTTTTCCACGAGCAGCACATCCAGCTTCCAGCGCGTCAGCTCCCGCGCAATGCTCACGCCGGAAATGCCGCCGCCCACAACCAGCACGTCGGGCTGGCGCCCCTCCAGCGCGTCGTCCGTCAAGGCGGGCAGGCGGATTGGTTTGTCCTGCGCCTCTTCGCAGACGATGTCGTTTACAACGTGCGTGGCGCTGTACTTGGTTGCCGCAAGCGAGCAGGCGTCTATGACGTCCGCCCATTTGTCGAGCCGCCCCTGCATGACGATGCACCCGTCGCGCAGGATGGCGCGCACCGCGCCGTGGTAGCGCTTGTAAAGCTTCTTGTTGATTGTCGCAAGCGACATGGCCATCATCCTTCCTTCCGGCTTTTCGGGGCATAAGTCGGTTAAACGACCGACTCAAAGACAGGTATAGCATAGTACACTTTGTCGAATTTGTCAATACTATCTAAAAAAATAAGAATGTATGTGAAAATCTTATCAGAATTTTCGTGAAAGCCGGGAAAAGACGTTTACACATATGAGAAAACATGGTACAATATCCCATGATTCATTTCCGGGAAAGGAGGCGGCGGCATGGCGGCGCCCAGAAAAGAGGACGTCCGCGGCATCGTGCTCGACGCGACCGCGGCGCTTTTGAAAACGCAGACCTTCGCGGACCTGTCGCTTGCGCAGATTGCGGCGGCGGCCGGCATTTCCAAGGGAACGCTCTATTACCACTATAAGACCAAGGGCGAAATCTTTTTTGATTTGACGGACCGGTACTTAAGCGAGCAGTGGGACGACTTTATCCGCTGGACGGAAAACAAGGAGAAGGACACGTCCATCCGCCGGCTCGTCAAATACGTCGTGGAGCGCAACACCGCCTCGTCCGAATTGCGGCTGCATCTGCTGAACGAAGCGCAGACCGGCGACGAAGCGCTGCGCAGAAAGCTTGTGGAACGGTACGAGGCGTTCCACCGGCTCATCAGCGAAAAAATCTCCGAACGCACCGACATTCCGGCCGATTTTTTAACGTGGCTCATTTTGCTCGTTTCCGACGGCATCATCGTGCAGGAGGCGCTCGGCAACCCCTCGTTTGACGCCGAACGGTTTATTTCGGACGGCGCGGCGCTTTTGGAATCGCTGCGCCCGGAAAAAAGGAAGATATAGCGAGCGAACAAGGGCAGCCCGCCGGCTGCCTTTTTCCTTAAAAAAAGCAACTTTTCCTGTCGATTTTCTCTTGCGCGAGGGACGTTTGCGTGCTACAATAGCCGAACGAACGAAAGGCAAAAGGAATTCCCATGAAAGGAGCGGCGCCGTAAGAGCGCCGGACGATGCATATGGCGGCACAAACGGATTTTTACGAGGACAGGCTGCACGTTTTCCTGGAAAAGCTGCGGGAGGCGGCCGTGGCCGAGCGCATCGAGCTCGACGGCTTCCTGCATTGCCCCTGCGGCTATAAGCAGGGGAACGCCCTGCCGGAGATTGACGAGCGGTTTTCCCCGTTCGATAAATATGCGCGCTGGGGCGGCGAAAAGGACGGCCACGCGTGGTTTTACAAAAAACTCGAAATCCCCGCGCGCTTGCAGGGGCAGAATCTCGAGCTGCGTGTGGAAACGCAGATAGACGGCTGGGACGCGGTCAACCCGCAGTTCATCGTCTATCTCGACGGCGTGCTGGTGCAGGGACTCGACACGAACCACCGCGACATTTTTCTCGACAACGCCAAGGCGGAATACGAGCTGTATGTGTACGGCTACGTCGGCAGCCTGTTTGCGCGCCACCTGGAATTTAACGCGACGCTGTACCGTTACCACGATGTGCTGCGCAAGCTTTACTACCGGCTTGCCGTTCCGTATGAGATTACGCAGTATCTGGACCCCAACGAAAAAACGTATACGGATGTAAAAACCATCCTGGAGCGCGCGCTTCCCCTTATCGATTTGCGCGAGCCGGGCAGCGGCGCCTGCCTTGCAAGCGCCGAAAAAGCGATAGCCTATTTGGAAGAGGCGTTTTCCGACAAGGCCTCGACCGGCGTGACGGCGCTTTGCATCGGCCACACGCACATCGACGTCGCGTGGCTCTGGACGCTTGCGCAGACACGCGAAAAGGTGCTGCGTTCGTTTTCCACGGTGCTGACGCTCATGCGCCGCTATCCGGCCTATAAATTCATGTCGAGCCAGGCGCAGCTGTATAAATTCCTCAAGGAGGAATCCCCCGAGCTGTACGCCGAGGTGTGCGAAATGGTCCGGCAGGGCCGCTGGGAGGTCGAGGGCGCGATGTGGGTCGAGGCCGACTGCAACCTGTCCTCCGGCGAAAGCCTGGTGCGCCAGATTCTCTACGGCAAGCGCTTTTTTAAAGCGGAATTCGGCGTGGACTGCAAGGTGCTGTGGCTCCCGGACGTGTTCGGCTATTCCGCCGCGCTGCCGCAGATTCTTACTAAGAGCGGCGTCGACACGTTCGTTACCTCCAAGATTGGCTGGAACGAAACGAACCGGATGCCCTACGATATGTTCTGGTGGGAGGGGATAGACGGCACCTCCGTTTTCACCTTCTTTATGACGGCGCAGGATAAACACCGCGGCGTCGAGCCCGCCTGCAACGTGACCTATAACGCCAAGCTCAACCCGTCGCAGCTGCAGGGCGCGTATGACCGCTTCCAGCAGAAGGCGCTCAGCGACGAGGTGCTCATTACCTTTGGCTACGGCGACGGCGGCGGCGGCCCGACGCGCAAGGACCTGGAGTACTACGACGTCTTAAAAACGGGTCTGCCGGGCGTGCCGAAGGCCAAAATGGAATTTGCCGGCGAAATGCTCGCCCGCGCGCGCCAAAAGGCGCTGCAAAACCCCAAGACCCCGCATTGGCAGGGCGAGCTGTATCTGGAATACCACCGCGGGACTTATACGTCGCAGGCGAAAAACAAGCGCTATAACCGCAAATCGGAATTTCTTTATGAAAAGGCGGAAACGCTGGTCCTCACGTCGTCGCTGCTCTGCGGCGCGGCCTACCCGAAAGCGGCGCTGCAAAGCGGGTGGGAGACGATACTGCTCAACCAGTTCCACGACATCATCCCGGGTTCCTCCATCCACGAGGTCTACGAGGTGTCGCACAAGCAGTACGAGGAAGTTCTGGAAAAAGGGAACAAAGCGGCCGACGACGCGCTTGCGGCGCTTGCTTCCGGCGTGCGGACCGACGGCGGGCTGTTCGTCTATAACCCGAATTCCTTTACGGCGAGCGGCGCCGTCACGGCGGACGGGCAGACCGTCTACGTCGAGGACATCCCCGCCAAGGGCTACCGCGTCGTCCGAAAAGGCGAGGTGCGCGGCGCGGTTTCGGTCGGGGAAGCGGACCTCGAAAACGATTTCTTCCGGCTGGAGCTCGACGAAAGCGGCGCGCTGACGCGTGTTTTTGACAAGCGCTGCGGACGCGAGGTCCTGCGCGCCGGCGAGCGCGGCAACGTGATGACCGCGTACACCGACTTCCCGCGCGACTACGACAACTGGGAAATCAGCAATTATTACCGCGAGCAGGCCTGGGAGCTGTCGGACGCGGCAGCGCTCTCGCCCGTTTTCGACGGGACGCGCGCCGGCCTTCAGATTGTCAAGCGCTTTATGCACAGCACCATTACGCAAAGGCTCTGGCTGTATGACGACTTGGCGCGCATCGATTTTGACACCGAAATCGATTGGCACGAGCACCATCTGGTGCTCAAGACCGCGTTCCCCGTCGATGTCCACGCCGACAAGGCGACCTATGACATCCAGTTCGGCTCCGTCGAACGGCCGACGCATACGAACACGAGCTGGGACGCCGCGCGCTTTGAGGTCTGCGCCCATAAATTCGCGGATCTTTCGGAATACGGTTACGGCGTAAGCCTCTTGAACGACTGCAAATACGGCTACGACGTCCATGACGGCGTATTGTCGCTGACCATGCTCAAGTGCGGAACGTATCCGGACGAGCAGGCGGACATCGGGCTGCATACGTTCACCTATTCGCTGTTCCCGCACGCGGGCGACTTCCGCGCGGCCGGCACGGTGCAGCAGGCGTATCTGCTGAATCAGCCGCTGACGGCGGTTTCGGTTCCGGCGCAGGACGGCGCGCTGCCCGAAAGCTTTTCGCTGTTTACGCTTGCGGGCGACGGCGTGTTTATGGAGACGGCCAAAATGGCCGAGGACGGCGACGCGGCGGTCGTACGGCTGTATGAAGCGTTTAACGCCCACACGCACGTGACCGTGACGGCGGGCTTTGCCTTTAAACGCGCGGTGCTTTGCGACCTGCTCGAGCAGGAGACGGAGGCGCTGTCCGTTTCCGGCCGCAGCGTGACGCTGCCTGTCAAGCCCTATGAAATCGTAACGATTAAATTCGAGCGGTAAGGTTCACGCAAAAAGCACCGGCTGCGCGCTTGCAGCCGGTGCTTTTTCGTTTTGGGCGTCTTATGTACGCGAACAGATAAGCCGGTAATATCCGTCCATATCGAACGCGTCCAGCGCGCTGTCCTTTTTCAAATACAGCGGATGGTGCGGATGGCCTTTTTTGGAGATTTTACCCGCCGAGACCCACCGCACGCCGCGGCTTTGCCCCAGCGCAATCATCTCCCGCAGGCACAGGTGCAAAAACGGCCGCTTTTCCACGATGTTTCCCCACGCCGCCCAAACGACCGGCGTCCCGGGGCACAGCGACAGCGCGTAGGAAAAGGCGCGCTTGTTTTCCTCGTGCAGATGCGCGTTGAAATTGCGCTCCATATCGTCCGGGTCCGTGGCGCGCTGGGCATAGAGATTGAGCATGATAAAGCTGTCAAATCCGTTGTGCAGCGCGATGCGTTCGGCGGATTTCAGGGTGTTGTCCAACCGGTCGGGCGCGGCGGTCGACGGGTTGATGCCGAAGCAGATAAGCGGGCGCGCGCCGCGCGTGCCCAAAATGTAACGGTACTCGTCGTAGCGGTTCGGGACAAACAGCCAGCGCGAAACGTCGTAATCGTCCGCGGGCTGCAGGGCGGCCCGAAGCGCTGTCTCGAAATCCAGAACCGAGACCTCGGAGGTCTCGCAAAGCGGGATGTGCATGGCTTCTCACCCTTCTGTAAAAGCTGCGTCCCATGAAAACGCGAACGTCTCCACGGCGGGAAGCTTGACGATGCCGCGCTTTTCGGAAAAGTCCGCAACGGGCGCATAGCCGTCGTTTACGCCGTACCAGGGCTCCAGGCACACAAACGGCGCGGCGGGCTTGGCCCAGACGGCAAGGTACGGCGCGTCGCCGAAGTGAAACCGGATTTGCACGCCGTCCTGCCGCTGCAGCGTGACAAATTTGGACTGCACGCCCTCAAAAATCAGCGCGTCGCGGTCGAACAGGTGCGCGGTCAGCGGCAGCGTGCGGCTGTTTGTCAGAATGCGGTCGCGCCGGTCTGTAAGCAGGGAATTTGCATCAATCCGCAGGCTGTCGAGCGTTTCCGGGACTTCAAAGGAGAGCCGGTCGCCGAGCGCGCAGTTGAACGCCGGGTGCGCGCCGATGGAAAAATACATTTCCCGGTCGTTCGGGTTTTCCACCGTGTGCGTTACCGTAAGCCGGTTGCCGGAAAGTGCGAAGCGCACAAGCAGCCGGTAGTCGAACGGATAGCTTTTGCGGGTTTCTGCATCGCTTTCCTGCAGGAAGGCGACCGACGTTTCGGTCTGCCCGGCCAACTCGAACGCCCGGTGGCGCGCAAGGCCGTGGCGGATAATGGAATAGGGCCTGCCGTCGATAAAGCAGGTGTCCTCCAAAAGCCGCCCAATGATGGGGAACAAAATGGGGGACTGCCCGTTCCAGATTTCCGGGTTGCCCTGCCAGAGGAATTCCCGGCCGGTTTTTTCGGAACGCACGCTCGTCAGCGTCGCGCCGAAGGGCTTAACCTCTACCGACAAATGTCCGTTTTGTATGCGGGGTGCCATAAAACCGCTCCTTTGCAAAATCAATATAAGGCGACGGGCGAAAAATACAGATAAAAAAGAAGCGCAATGTGCAGGCACGCGAACACCGGAAGCGTCAGCATAAAGCGCTTTTTTCGCGTCTTGTGGCGAACGGCGCGCATGGCGGCGTACATGGGCAGCGCGCCGCCGCAGAAGGCGACGGCAAGCAGCGCCTTTTCCGAAATGCGCCGGCGGTGCTTTTTGGCCGCGGCTTTGTCATACAGCGTCATACATACGCCGGCAAGCCCCATACATATAAAGCAGGCCAAAACGCCGGCAAACGCGTCCATACGGCAACCTCCCTGCACGTTCTGTCTGCTACTTTACTGCATTTGTACGGCTTTGTCAATGAAAGGAGCAACGCATGAAGAAAAAATGGATTGGATTCCTGCTGCTGACAGCCGCAGCCGTTTTGGCAGCCGTGCTCGGGGTGCGCTTTCGCGCCTCGCAGCAGCAGGAAGGGACGCCGCCGACGCCCACGGCGCAGACCGCGCCCGCGGCGCAGGCCGGGGAAATACGGGCGGTCTGGATATATTACAGCGAACTTTCCATGCAAAGCGCCGGCGGCGGAACCCGGGCGGATTTTGAAAAGAAGGCACGGGAGATGACCGAAAACATCCGCGAAGCGGGCCTTAACACCGTCATTTTGCACGTCCGCCCGTTTTGCGACGCGTTCTATCCGTCCGAAATTTTTCCCTGGAGCGCCTATCTGACCGGCACGCAGGGCGCCGCGGTCGATTACGACCCGCTGGGTATTTTTCTCGACTGCGCCAAGGCGCAGGGGCTTGCTGTGCAGGGCTGGTTCAACCCGTACCGCGTTTCGCTTTCCCAAAACTGGGACGCGCTCGCCGAAAACAACCCGGCCAAAATCTGGTACGAGGCGGGGGAGACGGAGCACCTGCTTTTGACGGAGAACGGGATTTATCTCAACCCCGCGTCCGCACGGGCGCAGGCGCTGATTTTGGACGGGGTGCGCGAGCTGCTGACCAAGTATGCGCTCGACGCGGTCCACATCGACGACTATTTTTATCCGACGACCGACCCGTCCGCGGACGCCGCGCAGTATGAAGCGTACAAGGCGGGCGGCGGCACGCTCGCGCTCGCGGACTGGCGGCGTGAAAACGTCAGCAGCTTTGTCGGCGGCCTTTATGCCGCCGTCAAGGCCGTGCGCCCCGAAACGCAGGTCGTGATAAGCCCAGGCGGCGATATTCAAAAAAACTACGAATCCCTGTACGCCGACGTTGCGCGGTGGGCGCGCGAGCCGGGCTTCCTCGACGTGCTGATGCCGCAGCTTTACTACGGTTTTGAAAATGCGGCGCGCCCGTTTTCCGAAACGGCGGCGCAATGGGCGGCGCTGCCGCTTGCGGACGGCGTCCGGCTCTGCTTCGGCCTTGCCGCCTACAAATGCGGCAAAGAGGATAAATTTGCCGGAACGGGAAAAGCCGAGTGGCAGCAGCACACCGACATTTTATCGCGCCAGCTTGCCCTTTGCCGGACGCTTCCGCAGTACAGCGGGTTTGCCGTTTACTCCTATTCTTCGGTTTTCTCTGAAAATGCGACGGAAAATGCAAAAAAAGAGTGGAAAAATCTAAAAAATATGCTACAATAACTATGTATACGTATGTGTAATAAAAGATAAGGACTACAAGATATGCGAAAACCCCTTGTCATGCGAATCCTAGCCGCCGTGCTGCTGCTCGCGCTGTCGGCGCCCATCGCGCTCGGCGCGCTGTTCTGCAGGGTGGCGCCTGCTGCGCCGGCGGCCGCTCCGGAGACGGAGGACGTACAGACGACCGCCGCGCCGGAAACCACGTCCGGCCCCTCCGCCGCGCTGACGGTCACGTCGCCGGAAAGCGCTTCCGTTACGGTGGAAATTCCCTATGTGACCTTCCGCGGGACCTGTGCGCCGGAATATCCCCTGACCGTCAACGGCGAAACGGTCCCGGTGGCCGCGGACGGCAGCTTTTCCTACGACTGTCCGCTGTCGCCCGGCGACAATACCGTCACCGTCGTCAACGCGCAGACGACCCTGACGTATCAGGTGCGCTATGCGCTGGAGGTCATCCGTTCCGTCAGCCCCGCAAAATCCACGGCGCTCGGCGGCGGGATGAAGCTGGAGGTGACCGCAGAAGCGCTGGAGGGCGCGGCGGTGAGCGCCAAGCTCAACGGGAAAACGGTCAAGCTGTCGCCTGTCGCCAATACCGGCGACGGCTCCGGCTTTGTGGAATACAGCGGGACCTTTACCGCGCCCGCGGCGGCATACAATGTCCAAAAGCTCGGCACAATCCGCTTTACCGGCACCTATCAGGGCTATTCCCAAACGGTGAACGGCGCTTCCGTCACGGTCAATAAGATTACCTATCCCAAGGTGGAAATTGACACGTCCCAGGGTGAGGTCAAGCCGCCGGTCGTTTCCGGCGACGGGCTCGTGGAGCTGCTTTCCCCGTCCGCCGACCACGGCCTCGGCAAGGCGCGCGTCGTGCGGATGACGTTGGATTATGTGGAAACCTGCCCGGGCGAGACGGCCGACGACAAATCCTCGCCGCTTTGCTCCCCGTTTTTGAAGGGTACGGTCGATTATGTTTCGGGCAGCGCGACCTACGACGGCGACCTTTACTACATCACGCAGTCCGGCTATAAGGTCAAGGCGGAGGAGAGCGAGAGCTTCGACGGCTACGTTCTGCCTTCCAACACCATTTCCGTGCACAAATGCACGACGAGCGGCGACACGGACCTTGTGCTGACGATGAACTGGAAAGCGCCGTTCATTTCCGAGCTTAAGGAGCAGAGCTACTACAAGGGCTATGCCGGCCGCGTGTTCAACGTCACCGATTCCACGGCGCGCTACATCGATTTCAAGTTTTATTACACGAACGCCTGCGAGGGCTCGTTCGATTTCTCCGGCAGCAACGTCGTCTCGTCCGCCGAATGGGTCAACATTGGACAGAACGGCACCGCAACGCTGCGCGTCCACCTGAAAAACCGCGGCGACTTTTACGGCTACCGCGCTTACTACGCTTCGGACAACCGTCTGGTCATAAGCTTCCGGAACCGCCCTTCCTCCGTGTCCGGCGCGGTCGTTGCGCTTGACCCGGGCCACGGCGGCCGCGACCCCGGCGCGATTGGTGTCAACGGGATGCATGAATCGGAGGTCAATCTGCGCATTTCCGCGCTTGTCAAGCAAAAGCTGGAGGCGGCCGGCGTGCGCGTCGTCATTTTCCGCACCGGCGACCAGACGCTGGAGCTGGAGGACCGGCAGGCCAAGGCGCGGCAGTCGGGCGCAAACGTTTTTGTCTGCCTGCACAACAATTCTTCCTCCTCAAGCTCGGCAAGCGGTACGGAAGTGTATTATTACCGCGCGTTTTCCCAGCCGCTGGCGGCAAGCATCCACGCCCAGCTTGTAACGGCGTGGCAGGAGATTTACAAAAACGACGCCGCAATGCGCAAAAAGATTGTCCCGAGCGACGGCGGCGTTCGGTTCTATCCGTTCCAGGTCACCCGGATTGAGGAGTGCCCGGCGGTCCTTGTGGAGTGCGGGTACCTTTCCAATGCGAAGGAGTGCAGCGCGCTGGCGCTTCCTGCGAACCAGGACAGGCTCGCAAAAGCGGTCAGCGACGGGATTTTACGGTATTTGCAGGCGAATTGCGCCTGATGGTTTTTTGAACAGAGGAGTTACATAAGCTTATGCGGTCGAGAAAAGCAATCGTTTCCCTTGTTTTGGCGTTTCTGCTGCTTTGCTTGGCACTGGTGCCGGTTCTGGCGGCCGGCTCCGGCACGGTCGCGACGAAGGCGGACCCCCTGCGCGTGCGCACCGGTCCCGGGACGTTGCACAGCGTGCTGTACAGCGGCGGGAAGGTTGTGCAGCTGCCAAAGGGCAGCCCCGTCTCCATTTTGGACGAGGTGCCCTGCGACGACGGCACCACAAGCTACGACTGGTACAAAATCGAAGCGACGTTTAACGGGAAGGTGGTCTCCGGCTATGTCGCGTCGACCTATATTGCCGTTACCGCCGAACCGGACGAGCCCTCCGGCACCATCGCCGAGGATATTTACGACGTGCCCGAAGCCTACCGGGCATATCTCAACGACCTGATGGTCAAGCACCCGAACTGGACCTTTACGTTTTACGACACGGGGCTCGACTGGGACTATGTCCAGTACAACGAATGCTATGCCGGCGCGGCGTTTCGCAACGTCGTCAGCCCGTCGACCAACGCGGCGTACCGGTACAAGGACAAAAACGGGAACTATCTTAAGTCCGAGGAAGGCTGGTACCAGGCCTCCGACCAGACCATCGCCTATTACATGGACCCGCGCAACCACATGACGGAATCGCGCATTTTCGAGTTTGAGCTGCTGTCCTACAACGACGACCTGCAAACGCTCGCCGGCGTAGAAGCGGCGATTGCCGGCACCTTTATGGACGGCAAGACCATCACCGCGCCGGACGGCCGGCAGGTGACCTATGCGCAGGCAATCCTGGAGGCCGCGCAGGAGTCCGGCTCGAGCGCGTATTTCCTGGCAAGTAAAATTATCCAGGAGGTCGGCCGTAACGGCAGCGGCTCGACAAGCGGCAACTATACCTGCAAGGACGGCACCGTTATCAAGGGCTATTACAATTTCTACAACATCCAGGCGACCTCGGCGACGAACGACCCCGTCAAGCAGGGGCTTTTGTACGCCCAGGGCACGGATGCGGACGAGCTGCGGCCGTGGAACTCGCAGTATAAGGCGATTGTCGGCGGCGCAAAGTGGATTACGGACGGCTACGTGCTGGAGGGGCAGGATACGATTTACCTGCAAAAATTCTGCGTGGTGAACAACGACCCGGACCGGCTGTTCTGGCACCAGTACATGACGAACGTTTCCGCTGCGGTCAGCGAGGCGAACCTTTCCTACAAGTCCTATCGGAACAACAATTTGCTGTCGCAGGACTTCGTGTTTGCGATTCCGCTGTATGACGGTCTGCCTGCCGAGCGCTGCCGGCTTGCGGGCGATACCTCCGTGGACCCGCCGCCCATCCCGGAGCCGGAGCCTGACCCGGAGCCGGAGCCTGACCCGGAGCCGGAGCCTGACCCGGAGCCGAGCGGCGTGCAGGGCGACATCAGCGGCGACGGGCAGGTCGATTCGACCGACGCGCGTTTTGCGCTGCAAATTGCGGTGGGCCTGCGCACCGTCAGCGTCGCGCTTCAAAAGCAGGCGGACGTCAACCACGACGGCGTCGTGGACGCGACGGACGTGCGGTATATTCTGCAGGCGGTGCTCGACCTGCGCACGTTAAGCTGAGCCGAGGCGGTTTTCCCTTTTGCATGGCAAAGCGCGGCCTTGTACCGCGCTTTGTTTATAGAATTCCAGTTTAAGCAGGAGACCCTATGCACGCACCAAAGCCCGTTTCGATTCAAATCCCGGCCGACCGACTGAAGATTGGCATCATTTCCGACGCGCAGTTGCCCGTTACGCGCCGGGCGCTTGCAAAAAAGGACACGTATTTGCAGAGCCTGCGCCGCGCGCTGGCCTATTACCGGGAAATCGGCGCGCACATGGTGCTGTTTGCCGGCGATATCGGCGACCTTGGTTCCTGCTTTGCCTTTCGTACCTATGCCCGCGCCGTGCGCGAGGCGTTTTCCGGCGCCGACACGGTTGTGCAGACCATCATGGGCAATCACGATTACTGGGGCAAGGGCCTTGTGGGCGCCTTGCCGCACCGGCTGATGTTCCGGCTGCTGGTCGGGGAAAAGCCCTGGTCGCATTACGTGGTCAACGGCTACCATTTTCTTGGGGTGTCGCCGAACTGCGGCAGTATGACCGCCGGCTACAAAAAGGTGTTGCCGTGGCTTGAAACGGCGCTTGCGAACGCCGCGGCTTCGTCGGACGGCAAGCCGATTTTCGTAATGACCCATAACCAGCCGCGCAACACCTGCTACGGGGCCGAGGACTGGGGCGACGATACGCTCGACGCGTTGTTTTCCCAATATCCGAATCTGGTAAGCTTCAGCGGCCACAGCCACTATTCCATTCTGGACGAGCGCTCGGTCTGGCAGGGGGCGTACACGGTTTTCAGCACGCAGTCGCTGTCCTACACGGAGCTCGAAGAGGGGAAGGTCAACGGCACGATTCCGCCCCACGCCGAGGAAGCGCCGATGGGCTTTTTGCTGGAGCTTTCCGACAGGACGTTTCGCCTGCGCCGCCTTTGCTTTGCGGCTTCCGGCGTGACCGAGGAAAAGCCGGATTGCCCCTGGGAATTCCCCATGCCCTTTGTAAACGACCGGCGCTATGCGTTCGGGCCGCGGCAGGCGAAAAACCGGCCGCCCGTCATGCCCGACCCGGCCGCGCACGCGCGGCTTTGCGGAGATAAGGTGCGCCTGACCTTTTGCGCGGGAACGGATGACGATTTTGTACACAGCTATAAGGTCGTGACCGACACCGGGCGGGAATTTCTGTTTTTCAGCGATTTTTACAACGGCCTTACGCGTATGCAAAGCCCGGTCGAATTGTCGCTGCCCGCGGCCGATTTGGCCGATGCCGGGCGCGTGCGCATTTACGCCGTCGACAGCTGGGGCGCACAGAGCGAAAGCTTTGCCGAAGCGTCTCTTTTTTAGATTGCCGAATGAAAGGAACGGGAGAATACCATGCCGCTGAAGCTCATCCGCGCCGACATTACAAAGCTCTCCTGCGACGCCATTGTCAACGCCGCCAATTCCACGCTTTTGGGCGGCGGCGGTGTGGACGGCGCAATCCACAAGGCGGCGGGCAGGGGACTGCTGCTTGAATGCATGAAGCTGGGCGGCTGCAAGCCCGGGCAGGCGAAAATCACGGGCGGCTATAACCTGCCGTGCAAATATGTCATCCATACCGTGGGGCCCAAGTGGCGCGGCGGCACGCACGGGGAAAAGGAAACACTGCAATCCTGCTATCGGGAAGCCCTGCGCCTTGCCGAAGAGAACGGGTGCGGGAGCGTTGCGTTCCCGCTCATTTCCGCCGGCGTGTACGGCTATCCGAAGGCGCAGGCGTTCCGTGTGGCGGTCGACGCCATCACCGAATACCTGCTGACCGGCGATTTGCTTGTCTACCTGGTCATTTTCGATTCGGCCGCGTACCAGATTAGCGAAAAGCTCTACGGCGAGATTGCCGCATATATTGACGATTGCTACGTCGAGCGGCATTCCGACACGCCGGCGCAGCAGTACAGCCGTTTGTACGACGGCGAGAGTTTCCCGCTGGCGCCGAGCGCCCCGGACGTTCCTTGCGCAGCCGCAAACCCGGCGGACGACACCGATATGTTTTGCGATGCGCTGAAAACCTGCGCCGCAAAGCAGCCCGTCGAATTGGAAGAGGCGCTGCGCCGGCTCGACGAGAGCTTTTCGGAAATGCTGCTGCGCAAAATCGACGAAAAAGGCATATCGGACGCAGCTTGCTACAAAAAGGCGAATATCGACCGCAAGCTGTTTTCCAAAATCCGCAGCAACCGGCTGTATAAGCCGAGCAAGCCCACGGCACTCGCTTTTGCCGTCGCGTTGGAACTGCCGCTTGCGGAAACCGGGGAGCTGCTGCAAAAGGCGGGCTTCGCCCTGTCGCACAGCAGCAAGTTTGACATCATTGTGGAATATTTCATCCGCCGGGGCGTATATGATATTTTCCGGATTAACGAAGCGCTGTTCGCCTTTGACCAAAATCTTCTCGGCGGCTGAAATTGTCGCCTGCAAGGCGACCAAACCCTTCCGAAAATACGGTATCCTGTGCTTGCAAGGTCAAAAGACCGAAGCACAGGATATTATTTTTGGAGGTCGTATTATGAACCGTAAAAATCAAAAAAACACCGCAACCGAACTTGTATTCATCCTCGACCGCAGCGGCTCGATGTCCGGTCTGGAGGGCGACACCATCGGCGGCTTCAACGCCATGCTCGAAAAGCAGAAAAAGCAGCCGGGCGACTGCTTTGTGACCACGGTGCTGTTTGACCACGAGCTTGTCACCCTGCACGACCGCCTGCCGCTTGCGCGCGTGCCGCTGATGACACAAAAGGACTATACCGTGCGCGGCTGTACGGCGCTGCTCGACGCCGTGGGCAGCACGATACGCCATATTGTGCACATCCACCGCTATGCGCGCGCCGAGGACGTCCCCGCGCACACGCTGTTTGTCATCACCACGGACGGCATGGAAAACGCAAGCCGCAAGTATTCCCTCGAACAGGTCCGGCAGATGATTGAAAAGGAACGCGACAAATACGGCTGGGAATTCCTGTTTTTGGGCGCGAATATGGACGCCGTCCAAACGGCCGGCGCATTCGGTATCCACGCCGACCGCGCCGTGACCTATCAAAGCGACAGCGTCGGCACGCAGCTAAACTACGAGGTGCTCAGCGACACGATTGAATGTATTCGTATGGATGCCCCGCTTTCCGCCGACTGGAAAAGCCGCATCGAAGAAGATACGGACAAACGCGGCAAATAAAGCAGGCGCTGTGGGTACCGGCGGGGGACAGACCGTTCCCCGCCGTTTTTCTGCCGATTGCCTGCGGAAAATATGTCCGGAACGCAAAATTTTAGTTGCATTTTCCCGGGAAATCCGGTATACTATATTCACGTCAAAAATGCCGGTGTGATGGAATTGGCAGACGTGCTGGACTCAAAATCCAGTGGTAGCGATACCGTACCGGTTCGACCCCGGTCACCGGCACCAGCCGAGAAACCTTGATTCCGCTTAGCTTTGCGGACATCAGGGTTTCTTCTTTTTTTCTGGAAACGTGCCGCAACGCTGGATTTCCAACACTTCTTCTAACACAAAAGAACGACGGCTTTTCACCGTCGTTCTTTTCGCATCTTAGATTCACTTAAACAGCATCAGCAAATACCCGGCCGCAACCGCGGAACCGATGACACCGGCCACATTCGGGCCCATGGCGTGCATCAAAAGGAAGTTGCTCGCGTTGTACTTGCGGCCCTCGACCTGCGAAACGCGCGCCGCCATCGGTACGGCGGAAACGCCGGCGGAGCCGATAAGCGGGTTGATTTTGCCCTTGGTGACCAGGTTCAAAAGCTTTGCAAACAGGACGCCGCCCGCCGTGGAAAAGGCGAAGGCAATCAGGCCAATCGCAATGATAAGCAGCGTTTTCACATCCAGGAAGGTCTTGCCCTCGGCCGTCGCGCCGACGGAAACGCCCAAAAGGATGGTTACGATGTTGCAAAGCGAGTTCTGCGCCGTATCGCTCAGGCGGTCGGTAACGCCGCTTTCCCGCAGGAGGTTGCCGAGCATCAGCATACCAAGCAGCGGTGCGACGGACGGCAGGAACAGGATGCAAAGCACGGTGACGACAATGGGGAAAATAATTTTTTCCGCCTTGCTGACCTTGCGCAGCTGCTCCATCTTGATTTCGCGTTCTTTTTTGGTTGTCAGCAGCTTCATGATGGGCGGCTGAATCAGCGGAATCAGCGCCATATAGGAATAGGCTGCAACCGCGATGGGGCCCAGCAGATGCGGGGCGAGCTGCGAGGCGAGGAAAATGGCCGTCGGGCCGTCCGCGCCGCCGATGATGGCAATCGAAGCGGCCTCCTTCGCGTCAAAGCCCTCAAAGCCGGGGATGACCCCCGCGCAAATGGCGACCAGAAACGCGACGTAAATGCCGAGCTGCGCCGCCGCGCCGAGCAGCAGGCTCGACGGATTCGCCAAAAGCGGTCCGAAATCGGTCATGGCGCCGACCGCAAGGAAGATAAGGCAGGGGAAGATGCTGGATTTTACGCCGGAATATATCAGGCGCAAAAGCCCCGTGTCGTACCAGTGCGCGCCTTCCACGACCTCACCCTCGTAGGAGGAAAGCATCAGCGGGTCGGCCATGATGTCCGGGTACACGTTGACGAGCAGCATCCCGAATGCAATGGGCAAAAGCAGGAGCGGCTCAAATTTTTTGACAATCGCAAGATAGAGCAGGATAAACGAAACCCCAATCATGACCCAGTTCTGCCAGGTCAGACTCAGGAATCCGGATTCCTGCAACAGCTCCGAGAGCGCATGGACGACGGACATGGTGAAAAACCTCCTTATCCGATGTATGCGAGCGCTTCGTCGGTGGCGACGGTGCTTCCTTTCGTTGTGGTGACCGCGGTGATTGTACCGCTTGTGGGGGCGACAATTTCATTTTCCATCTTCATGGCCTCGAGAACGAACAGCACGTCGCCCTCGCTTACGGCCTGCCCGGCCGTGACGTTGACGCTCAAAATGGTGCCGGGCATCGGGGCGCTGACCGCCGTGCCGGTGCCGGCCGCCGCCGGTGCGGGTGCGGGTGCGGGTGCGGAAGCCGGGGCGGGTGCGGGAGCCGGTGCGGGAGCCGGTGCAGGCGCGGGCACTGCAACAGGAGCCGGGGCGGGGGCAGGCGCCGGAGCCGCGGCGGTTGCCGTGCCGCCAATGCTTGCAAGCAGCTCGTCGGTCGCCACGGTGCTGCCCTTGGCGGCAAGCACAGCGGTAATTTTGCCGCTCGTGGGCGCGACAATCTCGTTTTCCATTTTCATGGCCTCGAGGACGAACAGCACGTCGCCCTCTTTGACGTCCTGGCCGACGGTAACATTGACGCTCAGGACCGTACCGGGCATCGGCGCGGTGATATCCGTCCCGCCCGTAACCGTAACGGCAGGCGCGGCAGCGGGGGCAGCCGGCGCAGCAGGCGCTGCAGCCGGAGCGGGCGCGGCGGCGGGGGCGGCGGCAGGCACCGGGGCGGGGGCAGCGGCCACGGGAGCGGCGGGGGTCACCGCGGTTACAATGGCCTCGCTGCGCTCGTCGACTTCCACTTCATAGTTTTTGCCGTTTAACGTAACAATGTATTTCATGTGGCTTCTCCCTTACTTCTCGATTGCTTTGATGGATTTGAATTCCAGCCGGTTGAGCGGCACGCCGCTTTCGTTGGAGACAATCGCCATGATGACGGCCGCTTCCTTTTCCGTGCAGTCATAAAGCTCCAGCGTCCCGGCGGACTGGTTCTCCGGAAGGGGGACGGCAGCGGGCGCGGACGCGGCAGCCGGTGCGGCCGGCACGGCCGGCACGTCGCCGATTGCGGCGGCGGAGTCGACAGATTCCTCTGCGGCTTTGCCTTGCGCGGCGCGAACCATTTTGGAAATGAGCAGCACCAGAACCGCCAGCACCACCAGGACAATCAGGACGACGACCATGCCGTTGCCGGAAATGCTGAGCGCTTCGCCCAGCGGCATCTGCGTCGTGCCTTCCGCGGCAAGCTTCAAAAGACCCATGTTCGTCCCTCCTTACTCAACCTTCGTGATGGCGTAGGTGAAGGTGTTGTGCTTCTTTTCCTCGCGCTCCTTTAAAAAGGCCTCCGCCTGCGCCGGGAACGCGATGTAGGACAGCACATCCTCCTCGCTTTTTGCGAGCGCGCCGATTTCCTTCTTCGCCTTTTCAAAGCCGGGCTCCAGGGTGTCTGCAAAGCGGCAGGTGATGGGCGATTCGTCGCCGAGCACCTTCTTTTGCAGGTCCTTGTCGATTTCGCCCGGCGCGCGGCCGTATTCGCCGCGGATATAGGCCTTGACCTCTTTCGAGATGTTCTTGTACCGTTCGCCGAGAAGGACGTTCGTCGTGGCCTGGACGCCGACCATCTGGCTCATGGGCGTGACCAGCGGCGGATAGCCGAGGTCCTTGCGCACGCGCGGGGTTTCGGCGAGGACCTCCTCAAACTTATCCATTTTGTTCTGCGCGGTCAGCTGCGCGACAAGGTTGGAAAGCATCCCGCCGGGAATCTGGTAGTTGAGCGCGTCCGTATCGGTCGAAAGCACAACGGGGTTGAGCTGGCCGTTTTCAAGGTGTTTCGCTTTAATGGGCTTGAAGAAATCGTTGATTTCCCGCAGGACGTCCATGTCGAGCCCGATGTCGTAGCCCTCCTGCTTGAGCGCGTAGGCCATCGTTTCGGTCGGAACCTGCGAAGTGCCGCCGGAGAAGGAGGAAATAGCGGTGTCAATCACGTCGCAGCCCGCCTCCACGGCTTTTTGCAGCGTCAGCATCCCGAGCCCGGTCGTCGAGTGGGTGTGCAGCACAACGGGGACCTTGACGTTTTCCTTGAGCGCCTTAACGGTGTCGTACGCCTCCTGTGGCCCCATGATGCCGGCCATGTCCTTAATGCAGATGCTCTGGCAGCCGAGCGACTCCATCTCCTTGGCGAGCTTGACGTACGCCTCCAGATTGTGAATGGGGCTCTTGGTGTAGCTGATGGCGCCGGACGCAATCGCGCCGTTCTTGAGCGTTTCGTCCACGGCGACCGCAATGTTGCGCACGTCGTTGAGCGCGTCAAAGATGCGGATGATGTCAATGCCGTTTTGGACCGATTTCTGTACGAACTTCCGAACCACGTCGTCCGGGTAATGCTTATAGCCGAGCAGGTTTTGCCCGCGCAGCAGCATCTGCAGCTTCGTGTTCGGGCATTTCTCGCGGATTTTCCGAAGCCGCTCCCACGGGTCCTCGTCGAGGTACCGCAGGCACGAATCGAACGTCGCGCCGCCCCAGCACTCGAGCGAATAGTAGCCGGCCTTATCCATGGTTTCGAGAATGCCCTCAAATTCCTTAAAGGGCAGCCGCGTCGCAATCAGGGACTGGTTGGCATCGCGCAGGACCGTTTCGGTGAATTGAACCTTCATGTTGCTTTCCTCCAAAGCGAAATTGCAAATCTATGTGCCAAAATTATCCGATTGTCAAAAATTATACCGTATATAGTGTATAGATTCAATAGCGAAAACATAAGTTGTGAATTTTTGGAAAAAAGCCAAAAAAAACGCCGAAAAGCCGGCCCGTTTTTGTTAATCTATTAACGATTAGGCAAAGCAAAGGCGCGCCGAATCCTTCGGCGCGCCCGGTATGAATCGGATGTCGTTTATCGCAGCGCTTTGGCGGCCTCATACCCCGCGCGCGTCGCGTCGGCGATGCGTCCGGGCTTTTTGGCGTCGCCCAAAAGCACAACGCGGGGGAATTCGCTGCAAATGCGCGCATACAATCGCTGCTCGGACCGCACGCCGAGCGACAGGACGGTTTGGTCCGCCAGCAAAAATACCGTTTCGCCCGTCGCCGTCTTTTGCAGCTCGACCGCCTCTGCGCCGATGGAGCAGAGCTTGTGCCCGGTTAAGACCTTTACGCCGTGTGCAAGCAGGCGCGGCATACAGTCGTCAATGTGCTGCATCCAGGTGCCGGGCGCGACACAGTCCGCCATTTCCACCAGCGTGACGCGGTTGCCCGCTTCACAGAGTAGCTCGGCGGTTTCCAGCCCCGTCATGCCCGAACCGATGAGCGCGACGGTCTTGTTGCGCAGCTTCACCCGGCCGCTCAAAACCTCCTCGGCGGTGCAGACCGTTTTGCGGTCCGTACCGGGAATGGAGCCCGGCCGCACGCTCTGCGCGCCGGTCGCAACAAAAACGGCGTACGGCGAGTAGGAGGCGATGCGTTCCGGGGTCGCCTCGGTGTTGTAGAGGATACGCGCGCCGTGCTTTTTTGCGGCGTGTACAAGGTCCGCAATGCACCAGCCAATCTTTTCCTTGTGCGGCGGCTTGCTCGCAAGCTGCAGCTGCCCGCCGGGTTCGCTCTCTTTTTCCAGCACAATGGGCGTAAACCCGCGCCTGCCGAGCGTCTCGGCAGCCGTCAGCCCCGCGGCGCCCGCCCCGACAATCACGACTGTGCGCCCGTTGCCGTCGCAGTTCAAAATATCGGCTTCGTGCCCGAGCTGCGGGTTGACCGAGCACCCGGCGTGCCCGCCGTAAAAGGCGTTGTGCTGCATACTTTCCATGCAGTACAGGCAGCAGATGCACCGTTTTATTTCCTCCGGCTTTCCGGCCTTCGCCTTGTTTGCCCACTGCGGGTCGGCAATGTGCGGGCGGCCGAGGCACACAAAGTCCTGTATGCCCTCCCGCAGCTGCGCTTCCGCCTGCTCGGGCGAGCGGATGAGATTTGCCGCGAGCACCGGCACGCGTACCGCTTTTTTGACGGCCGCCGCCATGTACTTGCGCCAGCCCGGCGCAAAGGAGGTCGGCTCCAGCCAATAGTTGTAGGTGTCGTACCCGGCCGAGGAAACGTCAATTGCGTCCGCGCCCGCCTGTTCCAAGCGCTTTGCCATCTCCACGCCGTCGTCGAGCGTATAGCCGACGCCCTCGCGCCCAATCATGCGGTAGCATTCGTCTACGCTCAGGCGCACAATGACCGGGAAGCTGCTGCCGCAGGAGGCCTTAATGCCGGTCAGCACCTCCAGAAGGAAGCGCATCCGGTTTTCCAGCGAGCCGCCGTACTCGTCGGTGCGGCGGTTCGTGTAGGGGCTTAGGAACTGCTGGAACAAATACCCGTGCGCCGCGTGCAGCATGACGCCGTCCGCACCGGCCTTTTGCACGCGCACGGCGCCCGCTATGAATTGCTGCACGAGCTTGTGGATTTCCTTGACCGTAAGCGCCCGGTTGGCGCTGTCGGCGGAATAGGCGCGGTCGCACGCGGAGGGGGAGACGGTTTTGAGAAAAACGTCCTTTTTCATGAAGGGCATCAAATGCGGCGCAGCCTTGTAAAACAGCCTGTCAAAGGTTTTCCCGAGCACGCGCTCGGCGGCGATGCTCACCGGCACCGTCCCGACCATAAGCCCCAGGTTCTGCCGGCCCGGATGGTGCAGCTGCACGAAAAATTTAGCGCCGTGGCGGTGCAGGCGCGCCGTCATTTCCGCAAGCGGCTTTATCTGGTAATCGTGGCTTATGGCGAGCTGCGCAAAGGCGGAAGCGCCGCTGAAATCGTTGACGCGGGTAATTTCCGAAACAATAAGCCCCGTCCCGCCGCGTGCGCGCGCCTCGTAATATTCCATCATCGCCTCTGTAGGCGTGCCGTCAAACTGCCCGAAGCCGAGCATCATCGGCGGCATAACGATGCGGTTTTTAATCTCGACGTTCCCGATTTTTCCCGGGGCAAACAGGTGTTCGTAAGGCATGGTTCCTCCTGCGGCGGTCAGCCGATTTGCATAAGCGGGGCGACGGTCACTTCGGCAATGCGCGGCGCGGCGGTTACGCGGCCGTTGAAGCGGTAAGAGCCGTCGTTCTGCATGGTGATGATGTTCGTGCCCTGCTTGAGATACACGGTTACGGTTTTGGTCTTATAGGTTTCCCAGCTGTAGGTGCTGCGGAAATAGGTGTTTCCCTGCTTTTCCCCGTTTACAAAAAGGGTGACGTACCGTTCGACCAAATCCACGTTGTAGTCGTGGACGCCGCCTTCCTCGTTGCTGCTGTAGAGGAAGGTCAGCTGGTAGTACCCGTCGGCGGGCGTCAGGCAGGTAATCTGCGCCGAGGCGCCGTTTTCGCAGGTGATGTTGTCAATGTAGGGCAGGGTGTTCGTTTTCCCGGCGGCAGCCGTGCTGTCGGCCTGCGGGAACACCCGCTGCGCGCCGCCGGCAATCCCGAGCGAGTCCGCGGCAAATACCGTCAGACCCGTCGCCGCGTCGTCCGCCCTGGTAATTTGAATATCCTGCGCGCCCGGCACGTTTACGCCAAGGTAGCTTAAACCGCGGCGCAGATAGACCTTGCAGCTGTATACGGGCGCGGCGTCCGCCCGGAAGGCGGCGTTCGACACGGTGGTGCCGTTGAGCGTAAGCGCGGTCGGCGCGCTTTGCGCCGTAAAGCGCACGTTGTGGTAGCCGTCCTCCTTCGCGAGCAGCAGGATGCTCGTCTCTGTATCGGTGGAGGTCGCTTCGTCCGCCTCTGCATAGAGAAGCTCGTTTTCCGGCTCGCTTTGCCGCGTCACATCCAAAAAGTCAAACGCCAGCGTTTCCGTAAACGCTTCGTTTTGCGGCAGGACAAAGCGAATCTCGTGGTCGCCCGCGGGCAGCGTAACGGTTGCGGACACGCAGCCGGTGAAATCGTCCTTTATCGTGGAATCCAGCGTCAGCGCGCCGGCTTCCCGGCCGTCCAGGAACAGCTTGACCTCGACCGGCGAGCGCGCGCCTTTGTCCGTCACCGCGCCGGCTTCGTCATACTGCACGCCGTTCGCCCCGTTGGCATAGACGAGGTCCAGCGTATAGGTCCCCTCGGTCGCGGCGGTCACGTCAAATTCCACGCCGCTTTCCTTGGCGCTGCTCATGCGCACCAGCTGCTTGCCGGACGCCGCATAGGCGGAATCCGACGCCTTTTTCGCCGTGCCGAACAGGTCGGCGTCCTCCGCCTCGTACCGCTGCATCACCGTCAAATCGCGCGGCGTTCCCGCAACGGACAAAACGCCGCTTTCAAATTCATCCCAGAGGATATCCGTCGGCGTTACGGTCAAATGCCAGCACTGCGTGTAGAGGATGTCGTTCATTTCAATTTGGACTTCGCCGTCTTTTACCGGCAAATAGGTCTCAAAGCCGAATGTCGGCTCCAGCACCGCGCCGCCGAGCCCTTTGTAATCCACATATTCCGCCGTCACCTTGACCGTTTCCACCCCGGCAAACGTTTCGGTCTTATCCAGGTTTTGCAGGAAAATGTCGGAATCGCGGTCGCTGCCGCCGGCAAGCAGCTGCATTTCGCCATTATCCTCATCCAGCGCCGCCAGTGCCGTAAAGCCCTTGTATTCCAGGTGCTTCGACTGCCGCGTCAGGAATTTCCCCATGTTGCTCTGGAACAGGTCCTTATCCTCGACCGCCAGCGTCTCGCCGGTCATTTCCGCGTACCAGCGGTACGCCCACCAGTTGCTGTTCGGCGTCACGTCGTCCGCCACGGTGTCCGACATATTGTTCGCAAGCCGCCAGTAGGCGACGCAGGCCTCCGACTTGCTGTTTTCAATGCGGGTTATCCATTTGAGCGATTCGCCGGGGATGCCGTTCGTCTCCATCAGGCCGTATTCCGAGATGCAGACCGGGAGCGCTTCGATGCCGAGCTCTGCGCAGATTTTTGCGTAGTCCTCGAAATGCTCGTCCCAGAGATACAGGGAATTGGAGCCGAGCTCGTGCCAAATCATGGTGTCCGGCAGGCAGCTTTCCGCCTTGCAGTATTCCAGAAATTCCCGGATGTTGTCCGCGTCGAAATTGCAGTAGCCCGGGCCGCCGATTTTCGCGTCCGGGTCAATGGAGCGCACAAGCGCGTACGTCTCTTTCCAGGCTTCATAGGTTTTCTGCCGGTTCTCCGGGACGGAAAAGTCCCCGAACCACGCGCCGTTGTCCATTTCATTGTAAATGCAGTAGGTCACGCGGTCGGCGTAATCTGCCTGCGCCGTCGCCGTCACGGTCTCCCGGACGCGCTCGAGATAAGCCTCCATGCTGTCAAACTGATAGTACCAGGTGTCGTACATATCCTGCGTGTAGACGATAATCTCCTCGCCGCCCGCCGCAAGGAAGGTGCCGGCAACCTGGTTCACGTCGCCGATGGGGTGCTGCAAGCCGCCGTACGTCTTGGTCGAGAGGGTGGAAACGTCGATGCTCCTCGCAATTTCCACCGAGGGGATGTCCGGCTCTGCAAAGCCGTACAAAAAGCCGGACGCACCGTTCGTAACCGCGCCGGTCTTTTGCGCGGCATCCACTATAGCGGACGGGCGGTTCGTGCTGTAAACGCCCAGGTACGCGCCGCCGCCGACCACGCCGAGCCCGAGGACAACGCAGACAGCAATCCGAATTGCTTTTTTCAGCTTTGCTTTCGTTTGTGCCGACAGTTTTTTCATGGCAACCACCTCGCGTGCAGGCAGGGGAGCGCCCATGCCCGTTTGGGTGTATTTTACCATATTTCACAGCGGCGTTCAAGCATTATTGTGCCTTTTCCCGACGAAAAACTGTAAACAGTCCGGCGGCAATCATCAGGCACGCAAAGCCGACGGTCAGCGCGCGGGAGCTGACGTTTTGCAGAAACAGGCTGCCCGCGCCGACGCCCAAAGCGCCGCCTGCGGCCATCGGCAGAACCGTTTTCCATCGCAGGAGCCCGCGGCGCGCGTAAATGATGACCGCCGTAACGGCGCACGGCAGGAAAAAGAGCAGGTTGACGCCCTGCGATGCAAGCTGCGGCATATTTTTGACGAGCGTCAGGTACAAAATCAGGACGCCTCCGCCGCCGAGTCCCATGGCGCCGATGCAGGCGCTCAGCAGCACCGCAAGCACGTCCCATACGCCTATCCCTTCCATAAGAGCCGCACCCCCGCCCAGACCATGAAAAGCCCGAATATCCGCCGCATCGCTTTGCCGGAGAGCTTTCGGAACACCAGCGTCCCGAGCAGGGCGCCGACGGCGGCAGCCGGCAGAATCCAGAGGCTGCCGGCCAAATTGACATATTCGCTTTTTGCATATATAATAAAGCTCAAAGCCGTCAGCGGCAGAATGACCGCGACGGCGTTTGCCTGCGCCTGCTTCTGGTCAAGGCCGGTCCGCTTTAAGACCGGTACGGCTAAGATTCCGCCGCCCGCGCCGATGAGGACGTTTACAAGCCCCACGGCGCCGCCGGCCAAAGCGAGCAAAACGGTTTGCATAGCATCACCCGCATTAGGGTGTGACGGCGCGGTGAAATTATTCCGCGCTTTTGATTTGAACGGCGCGCCCTGCGGCAGCGGCGCGTTTGTACGGAGTGAAAACGGATGCGGTACATCGTTATGGATATGGAGTGGAACAACGCCTACTGCAAGCAGCTGGGCGGGTTCTTTAATGAGGTTATTGAAATCGGCGCGGTTTGGCTGGACGAGGACCTGACGGAGCGCGGCGAATTTTCCGTGATTATTCATCCCGTCGTCGGCAAGCGCCTGCAAAGCCGCGTCAAAAACCTGACCCACCTGACGAACGAAGACGTCTCCCGCGGCGTGCCGTTTCGCGAGGCGGTCAAGCGCTTTGCGGCCTGGCTCGGGGAGGAGGAAAACACCTTCCTGACCTGGGGGGACGGCGACGTGCGCACGCTCATCAAAAACTGCGAGTTTTTCCTGAATGCGCCGCAGCTGACGTTCATGGACAATTACGCCGATTTGCAAAGCTATTGCCAGGGCTTTACGGATGCGGCGGGCAGCGGCCAGCAGCTCGGGCTTTCGGCGGCGGCCGAAAAGCTCGGCGTGGACCCGGACGCCTTTCCGCACCACCGCGCGCTCGACGACAGCCGCCTGGCGGCCGTGTGCCTGCGCAGGACCTTCGACCGGGACAAGCTTTCCGGCTTTGTGCGCAAGTGCGACGATTCGTTTTACGAGCGCCTGCGCTTTAAGCCGTATTACATCACCGACCTGCACAGCCCGCTTGTGGACCCGGCGCTGTTCCAATGCGTCTGCGACCGCTGCGGCGGCCGGCTCAAAAAGGTTAAGAAGTGGAAGTTTAACAACACCGCCTTCCGCGCGGAATTTTACTGTAAGCGCTGCGACCGCCGCCTGCGGTTTTCCGTGCGGTACCGGCAGCTTTACGACCGTCTGGACGTGCGCAAGACCTGCGCGGAGATTGTGCCCAAGCCGCCGGAAGAAGCGGCGGAAACGCCCGCCGTGGAAAACCCGGCGTCCAAACAGAAAAGCGAAGCGTGAATCGAACGCTTCGCTTTTTTGCAGATAAAATCGGAGGGATAATCGGCAAGGGACCGGCAAAACAATACCGCCCGAACGAATCGGGCGGTATTTTAAAAAAGCAGGTTGTCAAATGACCCGTACGCGCACGATTTCCTCGACCGCGCTGATGGCTTCAATGGCTTCGGCGGAAACGTCCGCGTCGGTGTCAAGCATCGTGTAGGCGTATTCGCCGCGGGACTTGTTGACCATGTTGTCGATGTTGATGTTTTCCTCGGCAACGGTCGACGTAATCTTGCTGATAACGTTCGGGACGTTTTTGTGGATAATCGTAATGCGCGCGCGGCCGGTGCGCGGTACGTTTACGTCGGGAAGGTTCACGGAATGCGTGATGTTGCCGTTCTCTAAGAAATCTCGGATTTCATCCACGGCCATGACCGCGCAGTTCTCCTCGGATTCCGGGGTGGACGCGCCAAGGTGCGGCAGCACAAGCACGCCGGGGACGTCCAGCAGCTCCTCCGAGCCGAAGTCGGTCGCATAAGCCGCAATCTTGCCGCTCGAAAGCGCATCGACGACGTCCGCCGTGTTGACCAAGTCCCCGCGCGCAAAGTTCATGATGCGCACGTTGTCCTTCATGGCGGCAATGCTGTCCTTGTTGACCATTTCCTTGGTGTCGGGCGTCAGCGGGACGTGCAGGGTGATGTAGTCGCAGTTTGCGTAAATCTCATCGAGCGTTGCGGAATGGTGCACCCCGCGCGACAGCGCCCAGGCGGCGTCGACGGAAAGGAAGGGGTCGTAGCCGTAAACGGTCATGCCCAGCGCCTTGGCCGCGTTCGCCACCAGCACGCCGATGGCGCCGAGCCCCACAACGCCGAGCGCCTTGCCCTTCAGCTCGGGGCCCGCAAAGGCGGATTTGCCCTTTTCCACGGCCTTGGACATTTCCGCGCCCGTGCCCTTTAAGGTCTTGACCCAGTCGATGGCGGCGGGAATTTTGCGGGAGGAAAGCAGCATTGCGCACAGCACCAGCTCTTTCACGGCGTTCGCATTTGCGCCCGGCGTGTTAAACACGACGATGCCGTTTTCGCTGCAGCGGTCAATCGGGATGTTGTTGACGCCCGCGCCCGCGCGCGCAATGGCCTTGAGACTTTCGGGCAGCTCCATGTCGTGCATGGAGGCCGAACGGACGAGCACCGCGTCGGGGGCGGTCTCCTCGCCGGAGCAGACGTAGCTGTCCGGGAAGTTCTGCAGCCCCTTTTGCGAAATTTTATTTAAGGTTAAGATACGATACATACCGGTTTCTCCTTACGCGTTCTCTTTTTCGAATTTCGCCATGAAGTCCACAAGCGCCTGCACGCCTTCATACGGCATGGCGTTGTAGATGGAGGCGCGCATCCCGCCGACGGTGCGGTGCCCTTTCAGGTTCACAAGCCCGGCCTCGGCCGCTTCCTTGACGAATTTCGCGTTGAGCTCGTCGCTGTCCGTCACAAACGGGACGTTCATAAGCGAACGGTCCTCCGGCACGACGGTGCCGCGGAACAGCTTGCTGTTGTCCAGATAGTCGTAAAGCAGCTTCGCCTTTTTGACGTTGCGCTCCCGCATCGCCTCCAGCCCGCCGTTTTCCTTCAGCCAGTCCAGCACCAGCTTGCAGATATAGATGGTGTAGCAGGGCGGGGTGTTGTACAGCGAATCGGCGTCCGCGTGCGTCTTGTAATCCAGCATGGTCGGCGTGATGTCGCGCGCGTGGCCGAGCAGGTCCTCGCGGATGATGCAGATGGTAAGGCCCGCGGGCGCAACGTTTTTCTGCGCGCCGCCGTACAGCATGCCGAACTTGGAAACATCCAGCGGCTCTGAAAGGAAGCACGAGGAAATGTCCGCGATAAGCGGCACCTTGCCCGTGTCGGGCAGCTCGTGGTAGACTGTGCCGTAGATGGTATTGTTCATGCAGATGTAGAAATAGTCCGCATCCGGCGTGAAGGCGGCCTTGTCAAGCTTCGGGATATACGAGAACGTCTTGTCGGCGGAGGAGGCGACGATGTTTACCTCGCCGTACTTTTTCGCTTCCGCCGCGGCTTTTTTCGCCCATTGGCCGGTGACGACGTAATCCGCCTTGCCGCTGCCGTTCATGAAGTTGAGCGGAATGGCGGCAAACTGCGTCGAAGCGCCGCCCTGCAAAAACAGGACCTTGTAGTTGTCGGGGATGCGCATAAGCTCGCGAAGCGAAGCTTCCGCGCTCTTGATTATCTCGTCAAACACCTTGGAGCGATGGCTCATTTCCATCACGGACTGGCCGCAGCCGTGGTAATCAAGCATTTCCGCCGCAGCGGTTTTGAGGACTTCCTCCGGCAGCATGGACGGGCCGGCGGAGAAATTGTACACTCTGGACATGGTAATGACCTCCCGGTATTTTTTGCCTTGGTTGCCATTATAGCAAAGGCGGGAAAGAAAAGTCAATAAATTGACAAAAGATTAACAATAAATTTTGTAAAATTTCTGTAAAATTCAAAAAGTTGTTCGAAAAATTAACAAAATCACGCGCGGATTTGGAGACGCCGACGATATTTTGCAGCTTTCGGCAGGTTTCGGTTGCAGGAAATCAAAAAATACAGTATAATATAGGCTCAAACCGTATACTGCGGTGGTTTGACTCTTTTGTTTTTCGGAGTGAATACGATGAACCCTATTACGCGAGAAGAATTTTCCCTGCCCGCCGTCGCGCTGCGCGGGCTTGTGGTCTTCCCCGATATGACGCTGCATTTCGACGTCGGCCGCAAGCAGTCCATTGCCGCGGTCAAGCACGCCATGCTCACCAAGCAGGACCTGTTTTTAGTGGCGCAGACCGACCTTTCGGAAAAGCTGCAGGACGACAGCGGGCTATATAAGATTGGCGTGGTCTGCGAGGTCAAGCAGGTTGCGCGCCTTCCCTCCGGCGACTTTTACCGCGTCATTGCCGAAGGGCGTTTCCGCGCACGGCTTTTGGAGCTGTCGGCCATGAAGCCGCACCTTATCGCGCGTCTGCGCCCGCTCGCCGACCGGGACCCGCGCACCGCGTCCCCTGCGGAGACCGAAGCGCTTGTGCGCTATGCCAAGACCCTGTTTGAAGAGTATGCCATGCTGCACCAGAAGCTGCCCGGCAACCTTTTGCCCGCGGTAATGCGTATGCGTTCGCCCGGCAAGCTCGCCGACTGCATTGCGGGCAACCTGCCGCTGCCGTTCGCCGACAAGCAGAGTATCCTTGAGGAGCTGCAGGTGCAGCGCCGGCTCGAAAAGCTTTGCGTGGTGCTCGTGCGCGAGATTGAGATGCTCGAGGCCATGGAGGAAATCGACGAGCGCGTGCAGGAGCAGATTGACGAGAACCAGCGCGAATATTACCTGCGCGAGCAGATGAAGGTGATTGCCGAAGAGCTCGGCGACGCGGAATCCGCCGCCGGGGAGGCGGAAAAATACCGCGCGCGCATTTTGAAGCTGCATCTGGAAAAGGACAGCGAGGAAAAGCTTTTGCAGGAGTGCGACCGTCTTGCGCGCACGCAGCCGACAAGCCCCGAAAGCGCGGTTTCCCGCTCGTATCTCGACGCGGTGCTCGCGCTGCCCTGGGGGCAGTATACCCGTGAAAATCTGAGCCTTGACCGTGCGCGGAAAATTTTGGACCGCGACCACTACGGCCTTACGCGCGTCAAGGAGCGCATTCTGGAATTCCTGGCGGTCCGCAGCCTTGCCGGCAGCCATGTGAAGGGGCAGATTATCTGTCTTGCCGGGCCCCCCGGCGTCGGCAAAACCTCGATTGCCCGGTCGTTGGCGCACGCGATGAACCGAAAATACGAACGCATTTCCCTGGGCGGCGTGAACGACGAATCCGAGATTCGCGGTCACCGCAAGACCTACATCGGTTCCATGCCCGGCAGCATCGTAGCGGCGCTGACGCGCGCCAAAACGTCGAACCCGCTGATTTTGCTCGACGAAATCGACAAGCTCTCGCGCGACTACAAGGGCGACCCGGCGTCCGCGCTGCTCGAAGCGCTCGACCCGGAGCAGAACAACGCCTTCCGGGACCATTATATTGAAATCCCCATTGATTTGAGCCGCGTGCTGTTCATTACGACGGCAAACGACACATCGACAATCCCCGCGCCGCTGTACGACCGCATGGAGGTTATCGAGCTGTACAGCTACACGGCCGAGGAAAAATTCCAGATTGCAAAACGGCACCTTGTGCGCAAGCAGCTTGCCGAAAACGGGCTGACGGCAAAGCAGCTGCGCATTTCGGACGACGCGCTGCGCCTGATGATTGACGGCTACACGCGCGAAGCCGGCGTGCGCGAGCTCGAACGCACCATTGCGAAAGTCATGCGCAAGGCGGCGCTTGAAATCGTCGGCGGGCGCACGGAAAAGCTGTCGGTGCGCGCCAAGGACCTGGAAGGCCTGCTCGGCCCGCGGAAATTCAAGCCGGACGACCTTGCGGCGGCGGACGCCGTCGGCGTGGTGAACGGCCTTGCGTGGACGTCTGTCGGCGGTGAGCTGTTAAAGGTCGAGGCCGCCGTAATGGAGGGTACGGGCAAGCTGGAGCTGACCGGCTCTTTGGGCGACGTGATGAAAGAATCCGCGCGTGCGGCGTGCAGCTATATCCGCTGCCATGCGGCGCGGTGGGAGATTGACCCCGATTTTTACAAAACGAAGGATATCCACATCCATTTCCCCGAAGGCGCCGTTCCTAAGGACGGACCCTCCGCCGGCATCGCCGTGACGACGGCGGTCGTCTCGGCTTTAAGCGGCCGCGCCGTGCGCGCCGATGTCGCCATGACGGGCGAAATTACGCTGACCGGGCGCGTGCTGCCCATTGGCGGGCTGCGGGAAAAAACAATGGCGGCTTACAAATCGGGCGTTAAGACCGTGCTGATTCCGCAGGCGAATCTGCCGGACCTTGCCGAAATTGACCGGACGGTTGCCGACGCGCTCGAATTTGTCCCGGTCACAGAGGTGTCCGAGGTGCTGACCCGCGCGCTTGCGGCGGACACGCGGCAGCCGGAACAAGAGAATGCGCCGCTTGTGCCGGAGCTCTCGCCGAAGCGCAAGGTCCTGCCGCCGCCTGCGCGCAGACGCTCGGAAAGGGGAGAGGAGCTTTCATGAATTTCCGTACCGCGGAATTTGAGGCCGCCTACGGCACGACGGCGCAGCTGCCGCGCTCTGCCTGCCCCGAAATTGCGTTTTCCGGCCGTTCCAACGTCGGCAAATCGTCGCTGCTCAACCGCCTTTGTGCCCGAAAGGCCTTGGCGCGCGTCAGCGCAAAGCCCGGCAAGACCGTAACCGTGAACTTTTTTAGCGCCGGCGGCGTGCGCCTTGTCGACCTGCCCGGCTACGGCTACGCCCAGGTGTCAAAAGCCGAAAAACGCCGCTGGGCGGAGCTTTTGGAGGGCTATTTTCAGTCCGGGCGCGACATCCGGCTGGTTGTGCAGCTTCTGGATATGCGCCACGCGCCGTCCGCCGATGATGAGACGATGCTCGATTTCCTGCGGCGGACCGGCCTCCCGTTTGTCGTTGTGCTTACAAAAAGCGATAAGCTCAACAAAACCGAATATGCCGAGCGGCTGGCGGCGTTCCAAGCCTATTTTGCGGAACGGCAGCCGCTGGCGATTCTGCCGTTTTCCGCGCTGCGCGGGGAGGGCGTCGAAGCGCTTGTACGGTGTATAGAGAAGCAATTGGAGCAATAGCTTTGGAGGAGAATATGCAGAAAAAACCGTTTGCAACAAAAGAAAAGCTGGAGGAAATTGCGGCGAAGTACCCGACGCCGTTCCACCTGTACGACGAGGCGGGCATCCGCAAAAACGCGCAGGCGCTTAAAAGTGCGTTCGCCTGGAACAAGGGCTTCAAGGAATATTTTGCCGTCAAGGCGACGCCGAACCCGTTTCTCATTGACATTTTGCGTGAATACGGCTGCGGGTGTGACTGCTCCTCCAAAACGGAGCTGATGCTTTCGAAGGCGCTCGGCGTGACGGGGACGGACGTCATGTTTTCGTCGAACGACACGCCCGCCGAGGAGTTCCGCTACGCCGCCGACATGGGCGCGATTATCAACCTCGACGACATTTCGCACATCGAGACCCTCGAAACCGCGCTGGACGGCCGCCTGCCGGAGCTTGTCTGCTGCCGCTACAATCCCGGCGGGCAGTTCAAGATTACGACGGACATCATGGACAACCCCGGCGAAGCGAAATACGGGATGACGACCGAACAGATTTTCGAAGCGTTCCGCATTCTGAAGGCCAAGGGCGTAAAGCGGTTCGGCCTGCACGCCTTCTTGGCGAGCAATACCGTTACAAACGCCTATTATCCCGTGCTCGCCGGCGTGTTGTTTGACCTTGCCGTCCGCCTTAAGCAGGAGACGGGCGCCGAGATTCGCTTTGTCAACCTGTCCGGCGGCGTCGGCATTCCCTACCGCCCCGACCAGGAGCCGAACGATATCGCGGAAATCGGCCGCGGCGTCCGGGAGGTGTACGAGCGCGTGCTTGTGCCGGCCGGCATGGGCGACGTTGCCATCTACACGGAGCTCGGCCGGTTCATGATGGGACCGTACGGGGCGCTGGTGACGCGCGCTATCCACGAAAAGCATACCTATAAAGAGTATATCGGCGTCGACGCGTGCGCCGCCAACCTCATGCGCCCCGCCATGTACGGCGCTTACCACCATATCACCGTCATGGGCAAGGAGGACGCGCCGGCGGACCATACCTACGACGTGACCGGCTCGCTTTGCGAGAACAACGACAAATTCGCCGTGGACCGCCGCCTGCCGAAAATTGACATCGGGGATTTGCTGTTTATTCACGACGCGGGCGCGCACGGCTTTTCCATGGGGTATAATTATAACGGCAAGCTGCGCTCGGCGGAAATCCTGCTGCAGCCCGACGGGCGCTTCCGGATGATTCGCCGCGCGGAAACGCCGAAGGATTATTTTGCGACGTTTGACTGTTTCCCCGAATTTTACGATAAGGTTTTAAACGCCTGAGAGCGGGAGTCGAATCGTATGGCTTTTGCCCACCTGCACCTGCATACCCAGTACAGCCTCCTCGACGGCGCCTGCCGCCTCGGGGAGCTTTGCGCTGCCGCAAAAGAGCTGGGCATGACGTCCGTTGCCATGACCGACCACGGCAATATGTACGGCGCGGTCGAGTTTTACAAAGCGGCGCACGACGCCGGGATTAAGCCCATCCTCGGCTGCGAGGTCTATGTGGCGCCCCGCCGCCTGACCGACAAGGTTCACGGGCCGGATTCGGAGCGCTACCATTTGGTGCTGCTGTGCGAAAATGAGACGGGGTACAGGAACCTGATTCATATGGTCTCGCGTGCGTGGGTCGACGGGTTTTACGTGCGCCCGCGCGTCGACAAGGAGCTGCTCGAAGCGCACCACGAAGGGCTCATTGCGCTTTCCGCCTGCCTGGCCGGCGAAATCCCGCGCCTTCTGTCGTCCGGCGATTACGAGGGGGCAAAGCAGACGGCGCTCTGGTACGACCGGGTGTTCGGCCGCGGGAATTTCTATTTGGAGATGCAGGACCACGGCCTTCCCGAGCAGCAGGCGATTCTGCCGAAGCTCATGCAGCTTTCCCGGGAGACCGGGATTCCGACCGTCGCGACGAACGACGTGCATTACATCCGCCCGTCGGACGCCAAAACGCAGAAGGTCCTCATCTGCATCCAAACGAACCATACGATTGACGAGGACACGGGTCTGGAATTTTCCACGGACGAGTTTTATTTGAAATCCGAAGCCGAAATGCGCGAGCGGTTCTCCTTTGCGCCCGAAGCGGTCGACAATACCGCCAAAATCGCCGAGCGCTGCTGTGTGACGTTTGAATTCGGCAAAACGAAGCTGCCGCGCTTTGAGGTCCCGAACGGCGAGGACCATTTTTCCTATTTCAAGCGGCAATGCGAGGCTGGCCTGCAGCGCGTCTGCGGCGGCGAGCCGCCGGCGGCATACAACGAGCGCCTGTCGTACGAGCTGTCCGTCATCCGGGAGATGGGGTACGTCGACTATTTCCTCATCGTGGCGGATTTTATTGCCTACGCTAAGTCCCGCGGCATCCCCGTGGGCCCCGGGCGCGGCTCGGGGGCGGGGAGCCTTGCGGCGTACTGCATGGGCATTACGGGCGTCGACCCCATTCGCTACAGCCTGATTTTTGAGCGCTTCCTGAACCCGGAGCGCGTGAGTATGCCGGATATCGACGTGGACTTCTGCTACGAGCGCCGCGAGGAGGTCATCGACTACGTCATACGCAAATACGGCGCGGACCATGTCGCCCAGATAGTGACCTTCGGGACGATGGCGGCGCGCGCGGCGGTGCGCGACGTCGGCCGTGCGCTCGGCATTCCCTATGCGACCGTCGACGGCGTTTCCAAGCAGATTCCGCATGAGCTGGGCATTACGATTGACAAGGCGCTGCAAAAAAATCCGGAGCTGCGCGGGATGTACGACCGCGACGAAAAAATCCGCGAGCTGCTGGATACGGCCAAGCGCGTCGAGGGAATGCCGCGCCACGCCTCGACCCATGCGGCCGGCGTGGTCATTACGGACCGGCCGGTCAGCGAATACGTCCCGCTTGCGCGAAACGACGAGGCGGTCGTCACGCAGTTTACCATGACGGCCATTGAGGAACTCGGCCTTTTGAAAATGGACTTTCTGGGGCTGCGCACGCTGACGGTTATCCATGACGCCGAGCAGATGATTCGGGAAAAAGAACCGGATTTTGATATAGAAAAAATACCGCTGACCGATGACGCGACCTACCGTATGTTTTCCAAAGGACAGACGCTCGGCGTGTTCCAATGCGAATCCGCGGGGCTGCGCAGCGTGTTGACGCGCCTGCGCCCGCAGAGTCTGGAGGATATCATCGCGGTCATCTCCCTGTATCGTCCCGGCCCGATGGATTCCATCGACGACTATATCGCGAACCGCCACGACCCGCAGCGCATCCGCTATAAGACGCCGCTGCTCAAGCCCATTTTGGACGTTACCTACGGGTGCCTTATCTACCAGGAGCAGGTCATGGAGGTGTTCCGCTCGCTTGCGGGCTATTCCTTCGGGCGCGCGGACATCGTGCGCCGCGCCATGTCCAAAAAGAAGCATAAGGTCATGGAGGAGGAGCGGCACAACTTTATTTACGGCTTAAAAAATGCGGACGGCTCGACGGCCTGCTGCGGCTGCATCGCCAACGGGATTGACGAACGCACGGCAAACAGCATTTTTGACGATATGTCCTCCTTTGCGTCGTATGCATTTAACAAATCCCACTCTACCGCGTATGCAATCGTCGCTTACCGCACAGCCTATTTAAAGTGCCACTACCCGGGCGAATTTATGGCGGCGCTTTTGACGAGCATTTTGGACGATGCGGACAAGATTGCCCTGTATATCGGCGACTGCCTGCGCCTGGGGCTTCGGACCCTGCCGCCGGACGTCAACCGCAGCGCCCATGCCTTTACCCCCGAGGGGCGCGGCATCCGCTTTGGGCTTCTGGCCATTAAAAATCTCGGGAAGGGCTTCATCGCTTCCATTTTGGAGGAGCGTGCAAACAACGGCCCGTTCACGGAATTTTACGATTTCTGCAAACGGCTGTACGGCAAGGAATTCAACAAGCGCGCGGTCGAGGGCCTTATCAAGAGCGGTGCGCTCGACGGCCTGGACTTAAACCGGCGGGAAATGCTGCAAAACCTGCCGGCGGTGACGGCGTCTATTGAAGCGGAGAACCGCCGGAACCTGGAAGGGCAGCTCGACCTGTTTTCCATCGGGCAGGCGCACCCCGTTTCCCATGCGCCGGAGTATGTCCGCTGCGCGGAATTCCCGCAGCAGGAGCTTTTGCAAATGGAAAAGGAGACGACCGGCCTGTATCTTTCCGGCCACCCAATGGCGGCTTACGCCGACCGCGCCGGGCAGCTCGGCGCGGCATCGGTGGCGGAGCTTCTGGAGGCGGGGGAGGAGCCCGGCGCGAAATACCGCGACGGCAGCACGGTCTCCCTGCTTGCGATTGTGACGGGCGTTAAGCGCAAGACGACCCGCAATGACGACACCATGGCGTTCGTTACCGTCGAGGACCTGTACGGCAGCATCGAGCTTCTGGTTTTTCCGAAGGTCTATGCCCAGTACTCGCATTTGCTGACGCCGGGGAGCGTAATTTATGTACGCGGCCGGCTGTCCTTGCGGGAGGACGAAAGCCCGAAGGTTTTGCCCGACCGCATTGCGCTGCCGCCCGAGCACCCCGGCGAGGGCGCGCAAAAGGAAGCGCCGAAGGCGAAAGCGGACGGCCCCGATTCGGAAAAAATCGAAATTCCGGCGCAGATTCGGGAGGGGCTGTATCTGCTTATCGATACCATGGGCAGCCCGCGGGACAAAAAGGTTAAAAACCTGCTGTCCATTTTTGACGGACAGATTCCGGTCTATCTTTGCTACGGCGACACGCGCAAAAAGTTTGTGACTTCGCGCGGCGTCCAGCTGTGCGACCCGCTGCTGGCCGAATTGCAGCGGCTTCTCGGAAAACGCGGCGTGCTGCTTCGCTGAGGCGGTTTGTCGAAAATTTAACGGGAACACTTGACAACGGCGCGGATTCGTGTATTATAGAATAACTCGCCTGCGGGCGGGCAAAAGCGCATTGTTCGGCGCTTGCTTCTTGGTAAAAAGGGGCTTTGGCCCGTTTCCATTTTCTTTTACAGAATTTTGAGGTGACGAAAGATGAAGACGATTGGTGTTTTGACAAGCGGCGGCGACGCGCCGGGCATGAACGCGGCTATTCGCGCGGTTGTCCGCGCGGGCTGTGAAAGCGGCTTCCGCGTGATGGGTATCCGCCGCGGCTACAACGGCCTGATGTACGGGGATATGTACGAGATGAACCTGCGCAGCGTCTCCAACATCATCAATCGCGGTGGCACTATCCTGTATTCCGCCCGCAGCCCCGAATTCAAGACGGAGGAGGGTATGCAGAAGGCGATTGCCGTCTGCAAGGAGGTCGACATGGTCGGCATCGTCGTCATCGGCGGCGACGGCTCCTTCCGCGGCGCGCGCGACCTCTCGCTGCGCGGCATCCCGTGCGTCGGCGTGCCCGGCACGATTGACAACGACATCGCCTGCTGCGACTATACGATTGGCTACGACACCGCCATGAACACGGTTATGGAAATGGTCGACCGCCTGCGCGACACGTCCGAATCGCACGACCGCTGCTCGGTCGTCGAGGTTATGGGCCGCCGCGCCGGGTATATTGCGCTCAATTCCGGCATTGCCTGCGGGGCGACGACCATCCTTATCCCCGAGGTTCCGTTTGATTTTGAACGCGACGTCATTGAACGGATGCGCCGCACGCAGAAAACCGGCAAGCGGCATTTCATCATCATTGTGGCGGAGGGCGTCGGCGGCGTGCAGGAAATGTCCGACCGCATCCAGCGCGAAACGGGCGTGGAATCCCGCGCAACGGTGCTCGGCCACGTGCAGCGCGGCGGCTCGCCGACGGTGCGCGACCGCGTCGCGGGCAGCCAGATGGGCTACCGCGCCGTGGAGCTTCTGAAGTCCGGTACGGGCAACCGCGTTGTCGCCATGCAGAAGGACGCGATTGTCGACTACGATATTTTTGAGGCGCTGAACATGGAAAAGTCCATTGACCTGGATTTGTACCGCCTTGCGCACGAGATTTCCATCTGATGCGAAACATTGTCCTGATTGGTATGCCCGCCAGCGGCAAAAGCACCGTCGGGGTGCTGCTTGCCAAAACCCTCGGCGTCGGCTTCTGCGATACGGATTTGTGCATCCAGCAGCGCGCGGGGCGGCTTTTGCAGGATATCATCGACACAGACGGCATTGAGGCCTTTCTGGATGCGGAGCGCGACGCCGTTTTGGCGCTTACCTGCACGAATACGGTCATTGCAACGGGCGGCAGCGTCGTCTTTCGGGACGCCGCCATGCAAAAGCTGAAATCGGACGGCGTGGTTGTTTTTTTGGACGTTCCGCTTCCGGAGGTGCAAAAGCGGCTGCGAAACATCAAAACGCGCGGCGTGGCGGCCAAAAAAGGCGAAAGCGTGGAGGAAATTTACCGCGAACGCCTGCCGCTTTATAAGCGGTATGCGGACCTGACGGTTTCGTGCGCGGCGCATACGCCCGAGCAGTCCGTCCGGCGGATTCTGGACGCTTTGCAAAACACGCGGGTATAAAATGCAAATTTTTGCAAAACTTAGGCTTTACGGCGAACGGAAAGTTTCACCGTAAAGCCTTTTTTATTCCGTCTCATAAATCGGCGCGCACGGCATATAGTAAGACCGCGGCCGAAAGGTCGTACACGGAGGTGAATCATGAAAAAGCTGTTTCGTTTTTTCAGCGCCTTTGGCCTGTGCGTCGCCTCTGTGGTCTTTGCGGTCGTGCTGTTCGGCGAGCTCACCATCCCAGACAGCATCCGGCTTATGGAAAACGAGGAGATTCATGTCAACGGCATTTTTTCGTGCAAGAGTACGCCGGAAGCCGGAGACGCTTCCGCGGCCTCGGTCGCTTCGGTCTCCCCGGAAGACGCCGGACGCTATACGGTCGAGTTTTCCGTCCTGGACGCAATTCCGGTCAAATCCTCGGTTGTCACGGTCAGCAAGCGGCAGTATGTTGTGCCGAGCGGTGAAATTTTCGGCGTGAAAATTTACACGGACGGCGTGCTGGTCGTCGGCATGGACGATGTGTTCACGGCCGACGGCGCCGTAAACCCGGCCAAGGAGGCGGGCCTGCAAATCGGCGACGCCATCCTTGCGGTAAACGGCGCGCAGGTCGATTCGGTAGACGCGCTCACAAAAGCGCTGCACGCCGGCGGCGAAACGGTACGCCTGGAGGTCCGCCGGGAAGCGGAGACCTTCTCAGCCGAGCTGCGCCTTGCGCTTTCCCAGAACGACGGCGCTTATAAAGCCGGCCTTTGGGTGCGCGACAGCACGGCCGGCGTCGGTACGCTGACCTTCTATGACCCGTCAACCGGCCTGTTCGGCGGTCTCGGACACGCCATCTGCGACCTTGATACCGGAACGGTCATGCCGCTGAAAAGCGGCGTCGCCGTGGAAACGGTCGTCAGCGGCTGCTACAAAGGCGGCGCCGGCGTGACCGGGGAGCTGTGCGGTGTGTTCCAGGACAAAACGCTCGGCAGTCTGTATGCAAACTGCGGCGCCGGCGTGTTCGGCACGCTGGAGGTGTACGACGCCAATGCCCGCGCCCTGCCTGTCGCCGCGAAGAACGAGGTGCAGGAAGGCCCCGCACAGATTCTTTCGACGGTCGACGACGGGGGCGTCCAAATGTATGACGTAGAGATTCGGAAGGTTTACCTGAATTCTGATGAGAACGGTAAAAGCATGGTCTTGGAAGTCACGGACCCGCAGCTTATTGCAAAGACCGGCGGGATTATCCAGGGCATGAGCGGCAGTCCCATCCTTCAAAACGGGATGCTCGTCGGCGCGGTCACGCACGTGTTCGTCCACGATTCGCTGCAGGGGTACGGCATATTCGCCGAAACCATGCTCGAGGCGGCGAACAAGGTGCCGGCCGCACAAAAGCAGGCGTCTTAGCACAGGCAGATAAAGGGGCGTGCGCGGTTTTCTGCGCGCGCCTCGTTTTTGCGCGCAAAAACCCGATGTAAAAAATGCCGGCAGGCGGTTCAATCCGAAAGCTTGCGGTGCGGTTCGCGGGGAACCGCGCCGATATACGGCCTTCTTCTGTTTGCCGTAGAAAATTTGCAGGAATCGCAAATTTCTACTTGCCAAATAATTACAGATATGGTAAAATATGGCAGATTCAAAAACAGGAGGTTGTTTTCATTGGAAAAGACGCGAAAGGTATTGTTTACGGAAGAACCGGACGCCTTCGGGCAAAGCTGCACACAGGCGCTGCGGGGCCTCGGCTTTACGGTTAAGACCATCCCGAAAAACGGGTCGGAGGTTTTGCGGCTCTTAAAAGAGGAGCAGCCGGACGCGCTGGTGCTCGACGCAATCTTAGCTTCGGTGGACGCGCTCGGGGTGCTCGCGCAGCTGAAAAAGGAGCCGCTGAAGAAGCGGCCGGTTGTCGTGGTTGTTTCGGGCGTGGACAATCCGCGCTTTGAAAATGAAGTGATGCTTGCGGGCGCGGATTACTATTTCCTGAAGCCGTTCGACGTGCGGGTGCTGGCGCAGCGCGTCGCGATGCTTCTCAACTGGCAGGAGACCAGCCGCGTGCCCGACGCGGCAGCCGGACAAATCACGGATTCGCAGCTCGAGGTGCTCATCAGCGACATCATGCGCCAAATCGGCGTGCCGGCGCATATCAAGGGCTACCAGTATTTGCGCGAAGCGATTATGCTTTCCGTGCGGGACGCGGAAATGATGAATTCCGTTACCAAGGTTTTGTACCCGACGGTTGCCAAACGGTTTTCCACAACCTCCTCGCGGGTCGAGCGCGCCATTCGCCATGCCATTGAGGTCGCCTGGGACCGCGGCGACGTCGACGTGCTCAGCTCGTATTTCGGCTATACCATCCAAAACGCCCGCGGCAAGCCGACGAACTCGGAATTTATCGCCATGATTAGCGACAAAATGCGCCTGCAGCTGAAAATTGCCTGAAAACGGAAACGGACCCGCACCGCAAGGGTACGGGTCCGTTTTTTATTTGTTCAGCCGTTTTCCTGCGCTATGGATTCGGCTATGCGCTCGAGCTGCGCCACGCTCTCCAGCTGGGAAAGCTCGCGCCGGTAGGCCGCCGCGCCGCGGATGCCCTTGACGTACCAGGCGGCGTGCTTGCGCGCCTCCCGGATGCCGACGCGCTCGCCCTTGTACTGGCAGATTTTGCGCACGTGCGCGCACATGACGCGCATACGTTCCTTTGCGTCGGGCGCGTCCGGCGTTGTGCCGTCCGTTAAATAGGCGGAGATTTGCCGAAAGACCCAGGGGCTCCCGAGCGCGCCGCGCCCGACCAGCAGAAAGTCGCAGCCGGTTTGTTCGAGCATCCGCTTCGCCGAGGGTCCGTCCACAATATCGCCGTTGCCGATTACGGGGATGGCGACGGCCTGCTTGACGGCGGCGATGCTGTCAAAAAGCACCGGCGGGGCATACATCTGCGCGCGCGTCCGCCCGTGTACGGTGATGGCCGCCGCGCCGGCGGCTTCGGCGCGCTTCGCCATATCCACGGCGTTCAGGCTGCTCTCGTCCCAGCCCGCGCGAATCTTGACGGTTACCGGCACGCGCTCTGCCGCGTGCACGACGGCGCGGACAATCCGCTCTGCCAGCGCCGGGTCGCGCATGAGCGCGGCGCCGCCGCCGTTGCCCGCGATTTTCGGGGCGGGGCAGCCCATGTTGATGTCAATAAACTGCGGGTCGCTTTGCAGGACCATGCGGACGCTCTCGGCCATCACGACCGGGTCCGAGCCGAAAATCTGCACGCCGGCCGGCCTTTCCTCGTCGGACAGGCGCATCAGGGCTTTGGATTTGCGGTCACCCATGGAAAGGCCCTTGGCGCTGACCATTTCTGAAACCGTATACGCTGCGCCGTAGGCTCTGCAAAGCTCCCGGAACGCCCGGTCCGCCACCCCCGCCATCGGTGCAAGCGCGGCAAACCCTTCCACTTGCAAGCTGCCAATCTGCATATGCCCCATCCGCTCCCTGCGTAGTTTTTGCACCAGCAGTATACCACACTTTATTTTTCCGCACAACCGAAAAATCCCGTGCATTTCGCCGGCAGGTATGGTATATTAAAAGAGAATGAAACGCAGCTGGGAGGGCTTTCTTTGAAACTGCTGGTACTCGACGGCAACAGCATCTTGAACCGCGCCTTTTACGGCATCAAGCTGCTGACAACCAAGGACGGCCGTTTTACGAACGGTATTTTCGGCTTTATGAACATTCTCTTAAAGCTCGAGGAGGACGTCCGGCCGGATGCGGTCGCCGTGACGTTCGATTTAAAAGCGCCCACCTTCCGCCATCGGCTGTACGACGGCTACAAGGCGACGCGCAAGGGTATGCCGCCGGAGCTTGCCGAGCAGGTGCCGGTGCTCAAAACGCTGCTCACCGCGCTCGGGTACCGGCTTGTGAGCAAGGAGGGGTACGAGGCGGACGACCTTATCGGGACGCTTTCCAAGCACGTCGGCGCCGAGAACCAATGCTTTATCGCGACGGGCGACCGCGACAGCCTCCAGCTTGTGCGCGGCAACGTGCAGGTGCTTTTGACGGCGACGAAAATGGGCCGGACGGAAACGACGGTGTACGACGAGCAGCGCGTGCAGGCGGAATACGGCGTCTGTCCGCGCCAGATGATTGACATCAAGGCTCTCATGGGCGACAGCTCCGACAACATCCCCGGCGTTTCGGGCGTCGGGCAAAAAACGGCGCAGGCGCTTGTGCAGGCGTTCGGCTCGCTCGACGAGCTGTACGGCCATCTGGATGCGGACACCATCAAACCCGGCGTGCGCCAAAAGCTGCAGCAGGACCGGGACAAGGCGTATTTGAGCTACAAACTCGGGACGATAGACTGCGACGTCCCCATGGAAACGGACCTTGCGGCATATAAAAAAAGCGCGCCGAACAAGCAGGAGGCAACGGCGCTGCTGATTTCGCTGGAAATGTTTAAGATTCTCGACAAGCTGCATCTGGAAGGGGCGGCGGACGCGACAGCCCCGGAGGCGCCTGCAAGGCAGGTATCGTTTTTCACCGGGCTGCCCGCCAAAGCCGCGCTTGCATCCGGCGCCTGCTTTGCGCTCAGCGGGGACAAGGCGTATTTTTGCGGGCAGAACGCGGTGTATCTTGTCGATTTGACGGACGCGAAGCAGAAGGTTGATTTTCTTGCGCTGCTTGCGGACCGGGATGTTCCGAAATCCGTGTATTCCGCGAAGGAGGTCTACGCCTTCGCCTTCCGAAACGGCACGGAGGCGCAGAACATCTGTATGGACGCAACGCTTGCCGCGTACCTTTTGAACCCGAACGCCAAGGATTATGCGCTGGAGCGCCTTGTGCAGGAATACTGCCCGCGGCGCACGGAAACGCAGGCGGGGGAGGATGCGTTTGCAAACGCCTGCGCCGGCCTGTCCGTGCTTTGCGAAAAGCTTTTGACCCGCCTTGCGACCAACGAGCAGACCGAGCTGCTGCGGGAGATTGAAATCCCGCTGTCCGAGGTGCTCGCCTCCATGGAGCGCGTCGGCGTGCTTGTGGACCGGCCCGGCATCGAGCGCTATTCCGAAATGCTCGACGGGCGCATTGCAAAGACGCAGGCGCGTATCTACGAGCTTGCCGGCGCGGAATTCAATATCCACTCGCCCAAACAGCTCGGCGAAATCCTGTTTGACAAGCTGCACCTGCCCGCGCGCAAAAAGACCAAGACCGGGTATTCGACCAACGCGGAGGTGCTGGAGGGTCTGGCGGACGAGTACGAGATTGTGCGGCAGATTTTGGAATACCGGACGCTGACCAAGCTCAAATCCACCTACTGCGACGGCCTTTTGAAGGTCATAGCGCCGGACGGGCGCATCCACTCGAGCTTCAACCAGACCGAGACGCGCACGGGGCGTATTTCCTCGACCGAACCGAATCTGCAAAACATCCCGGTCCGTTCGGAGCTCGGGCGCGAAATGCGGCGCTTTTTTACGGCGGGAGAAGGGAACGTGCTGGTCGATGCGGATTATTCCCAAATCGAGCTGCGCGTGCTTGCGGACGTGGCGGACGACCCGGCGATGATAGCGGCGTTTAATTCGGACACGGACATCCACGCGGTGACGGCCTCCCAGGTTTTTCACGTGCCGCTCGACGACGTCACGCCGCTGATGCGCAGCCGCGCCAAGGCGGTCAATTTCGGGATTGTCTACGGCATCGGCGCGTTTTCGCTGAGCAAGGACATCGGCGTCACGCGCGCCGAGGCGGATAAATATATCAAGGACTATCTGCACCACTACGCGGGCGTGGACCGTTATATGGAGCAGGTTGTCGCGCAGGCGAAAAAAGACGGCTACGTCTCGACGCTGTTCCACCGGCGGCGGTACCTGCCGGAGCTTGCCTCGTCCAACGCCATGCTGCGGGCGTTCGGCGAGCGTGTCGCGCGCAATATGCCCATTCAGGGGACGGCGGCGGATATTATCAAGATTGCCATGGTGCGCGTCTACCGCCGCTTGAAAGAAGCGGGCCTGCGCGCAAAGCTGATTTTGCAGGTGCACGACGAGCTGATTGTCGAAGCGCCGCAGGAGGAGGCGCAGCAGGCCGCGCAGATTGTCTCGCGGGAAATGGAAAACGCCTGCGCCTTAAAGGTGCGCCTGAAAAGCGACGCGAACGTCGGCAAAACCTGGTACGATGCAAAGGGGTAAGGCAATGCGGTCTGTTCTGTTTATCTGCACCGGCAACACCTGCCGCAGCCCCATGGCGGCCGGTCTGTTTGCCGAATATGCGGCGAAAAAGGGACTCGCCTCGCTCGTTTCGGTCAAAAGCGCCGGACTTGCCGCGTCGCCGGGCGCGCCGGCTTGCGAAAACGCTGTCCTGGCCGCCGCGCAGCTCGGCGCCGACATTTCCTCGCACCGCTCGCGCCCGCTTTCGGCGGCGGACCTGTCGGGGGATACGCGCTTCGTCTGCATGACGGCGCAGCACGCGCAGGCGCTGCAAAGCGCGGGCGTGCCGGCGTCGCGCGTGCTGGCGCTGTCCGTATCCGACCCGTTTCTGGGCGACGCGGCGGTGTATCGCCGCTGCGCGCAGCAGCTTTCGGACGAAATGCCGCGCGTTTTCCGCTTCGTTTTCGGCTGCGACGATATCCGCCCGATGACATCTGCCGACGCCCCCGCGGCGGCCGCTTTGGAGCGCGCCTGCTTTTCGCATCCCTGGAGCGAGGCGTCGCTGCGCGCGTCCTTGGAGCAGGACGGCGCCCGCTTTTTCCTGCTGTCGGCGGACGGCCGGCCCGCCGGTTACATCGGCGCGAGCCTGGTTGCCGGGGAGGGGTACATGAACAATCTTGCGGTTCTCCCGGATTTTCGCCGCAGGGGCTTTGCGCGGATGCTGCTTACGGCGCTCTGCGACTGCTTACAAAAAGAAGACGCCGCTTTTCTGACGCTGGAGGTCCGAAAAAGCAACGCGCCGGCCGTTTCGCTGTACCAAAGCGCCGGCTTTCAGACCGTCGGGGAACGGCGGAGGTTTTACCGCGACCCCGAGGAGGACGCGCTTTTGATGACTTTGTTGTTTTTACACGGAAAAGAATTATTAAATCGATAAAACTTTAACGATTTGTAACTTGCTTTTTTCGACAAATTCCATATAATATAGGTGAAAACGTTATTGTTGAAAAAAGAGGTTTTTATGCAATACAGGGATCCGAACCGTCCCGCGCGCCCGAGTCCGCGCGCCCGCCAGAATCAGCGTGTTCAGCAAATCCGCCAGCTTCGAACGGTACTGCTTGTTTGTGCGGTCATTATCGCCGTTCTTGCCGTGGCGGTTACGGTGTTCGCCGTGCGCAGCCACCGTATGACCGATACGGACATCGTACAGGAAAAGGCGTATGCGAGCCTGTCCGCGGCGTTTGCGTCCGAGCAGGCCGCGCGCGAGCAGGAGGGCGCCTCCTATCAGGCGCAGCTGGACGAGCAGAGTAAGGCGCACGCCAGCGAAAAGGACGCACTGGAGGCGACCATTTCCGATTTGAACCGGCAGCTTTCCGTAAAGCAGGCGGCGGCTACCGGCCCGTCGTCCGGCTCCGGTTCTTCCGGCTCGAGCGACCTTTCCCAAAAAACCATATATCTGACCTTTGACGACGGCCCGTCGCCCCGTACGCCCGAAATATTGAAGATTCTCGATAAATACGGCGTGAAGGCGACTTTTTTTGTGATTAACGGCGGCAAGTACAACCAGTATATGAAGGACATCGTGAACGCCGGGCACGCCATTGCGCTGCACTCGTATACGCACTCCTATTCCACCATTTACGCCTCGGAATCCGCCTATTTTGACGACCTGCAAAAGATTTCCGACGTGGTCTACGAGCAGACCGGCGTGCGCACGAAGCTTATACGTTTCCCGGGCGGCAGCAGCAATACCGTCAGCCGAAAGTATTCCTCCGGGATAATGACGCGCCTGACAAAGCAGGTGGAAAGCAAGGGCTACGTCTATTTTGACTGGAACCTTTCCTCCGGCGACGCGGACGGCAACCGCGTTCCGGCGCAGACGCTTATCAACAACTGCCGCAAGGTGCCGCGCTCGAATTCCGTGATTGTGCTCATGCACGATGCGTCCGTAAAAAAGACGACGGTCGAAGCGCTGCCCTCCATCATCGAATATTACAAGAACGCGGGCTGCAAGTTCGCAAAGCTTACGGAATCTTCTCCGACCGCGCACCAGCGCGTCAACAACTGAAAGCGGCTGTTTCGGCCGGGAACGGGCTTTGGTTTCCGTTCCCGGCCGGCTTTTTCCTGTTTTTTGTGGATATTCCATATATGCACACACGTCCTTTTGTGATTTTGCACAAAGAACCTTTGCACCGTATCGGATGACTTTGGCGTACCAACTGAAATCTCACAAAATCCCCCATATATCGTGTTTTAACCGTTGACGCGGACAAGTTTTGTGGTATAATATGTTAACGAAAAGCGGTAAAACAGCCGACACTTCTGTATATGGGGAGATTAGGTTTATGTTTGTGAAAGAAGTTCTTGTTCAAAACCAGGTTGGTCTGCATGCGCGTCCGGCTACGTTCTTCATCCAGAAGGCCAATGAGTTCAAATCCTCCATCTGGGTTGAAAAGGATGAACGCCGCGTCAATGCGAAAAGCCTGCTCGGCGTCCTTTCGCTCGGCATCATGGGCAACACCACCATTCGCATCATCGCCGGCGGCCCCGATGAGGTTCAGGCTGTGGAAGCCCTTGTGAAGCTGGTCGAGTCCGGCTTCGCCGAATAAGATTTTTTTGCTTTTTATCAGACACGCCGGCGTTTCGGTGTGTCTGATTTTATTATCTGCCGATTTTAAAGGAGGGCGGGCAAAATGGAATCCAGACGTGCGGCTCTGCGCAAAAAATCCATGCGCCTGCCGCTGCTGCCGGGCGTATATATCATGAAAAACAAGGCCGGCGAGATTATTTATATCGGCAAGGCCAAGGCGCTCAAAAACCGTGTCAGCCAGTATTTCGGCTCACCGAACGCCCATACGGTGAAGGTCCGCAAAATGGTCGAAAACGTAGAGGATTTCGACTATATCGTTACGGGCAGCGAATTTGAAGCGCTGGTGCTCGAGTGCAGCCTTATCAAGCAGCATATGCCGAAATACAACATCCTTCTTAAGGATGACAAGGGCTACAGCTATATCCGCATCGCCGGAAAAACCTATAAGACCATTTCCGCCGTGCTCCAAAAGCAGGATGACGGCGCGCAGTATATCGGCCCCTACACAAGCTCCTTTGCCGTCAAGCAGAGCGTGGACGCGGCCAACAAAATTTTCATGCTCCCGCAGTGCGGACGGGATTTCGACAAGGAAGTCCGCGCGGCACGTCCGTGCTTAAACTACTATATTTCGCGCTGCTGCGGCGTCTGTACGGGCAAGGTGAATCCCGCGGAATACGCCGAGGCCGCCGAACAGGCCATCCGGTTTTTAAAAGGCGATACCCGCGCGGTTCTCGAGTCGCTGACCGCCCAAATGGAGCAGGCCGCCGAGGCGCTGGATTTTGAACGTGCCGCGAAGCTGCGCGACCGCATTGCGGCGATTCAAAAAATGCAGGAAAAGCAGAAGGTCGTTTTCAAATCGGTCGAGGAGCAGGACGTCTTTTCCATGGCCGAGAGCGAAAACAGCGTGTGCCTTGCGGTGCTGCGCTTTTCGGACGGCCGGCTGTTTGACAGCGAGCACTTCTTTTTTGATAAGGCGGGGAGCGCGGGCGAGATGATGGCGTCCGCAATCACGTCCTATTATTCGCTGCGCCGGGACGTGCCCAAGCGCGTGACCGTCGACGGCGCCGTAGACGGCCGGGAGGACCTGGAACGCTGGCTGTGCGAAAAACGCGGCAAAAAGACCGAAATTTTCTGCCCGCAGCGCGGCGAGCAGGTAGAGGTCGTGAAAATGTGCCGGGAAAACGCGCAGGAAAAGCTGGCCTTAAAGCTCGGCATACGCGGCCGGGACGTTGCCGTGCTGGAGGAGCTGCGCGATTTGCTGGGGCTCACGCGCGCGCCGTCGTACATCGAAGCGTATGACATTTCGCACACCGCGGGCGCGGACAGCGTCGGCGGCATGGTCGTTTTTCAGGACGGCAAGCCCCTTAAATCCGCGTACCGGCGGTTCCGGATACGTTCGTTCGAGGGCAACGACGATTACCGCTCGATGCACGAGGTGCTGACCCGCCGGTTCGAAGAGTATGAAAAGCTGAAGGATACGAACGAGGGCTTCGGGCGGCTGCCGGACCTGATTCTGCTGGACGGCGGCGTCGGGCAGGTCAACGCCGTTAAGCCCGTGCTGGACAGGTTCGGCCTTTCGGTCCCGCTGTTCGGCATGGTCAAGGACAACCGCCACCGCACGCGCGCCATTGCGCAGAACGGCGGCGAAATTGAAATTCGGTCGAACCGGCGCGTCTTTACGCTGGTTTCCGACATTCAGGAAGAGGTCCACCGCTATTCCGTCGCCTACCACCATGCGCGCCACGCAAAGCACTCGCTGTCCATGACGCTTTGCGAGATTGACGGCATCGGCGAAAAAAAGGCGCGCGCGCTTTTGAAACGGTTCAAGACCCTGACGGCCGTACGGGAGGCGGACATCGATGCGCTTTGTACGGCGCCGGGCATTTCCCGCAAGACGGCGGAACAGATTTACGCATATTTTCACCCCGAGGAGGCGGACGCATGAAACAGGCGGTTGTATTTGATTTGGACGGTACGCTGCTGAATACCCTGGACGACCTTTGCGACAGCATGAATTTTGCGCTTGCGGCGCTCGACTTCCCGGCGCGCACGCTTGAGGAGGTGCGCCGGTTCGTCGGCAACGGGATTCGCAAGCTTGTGGAGCGCGCGGTGCCAAGCGGAACAGACGCGCAAAAAACGCAGGCCTGCTACGAGGTGTTTTGCGAGCATTATAAACACAACATGGCCAATAAAACGGCGGAATACAGCGGCGTTTCCGATATGCTTTGTGCTTTGTACGACGCGGGGTATCAGCTTGCCATTGTGACAAACAAGGCGGATTTTGCAGCGCAGGCGCTTTGCGGCAGTATGTTCGGGCGATATGTCAAAACCGTCGTCGGCAGCGTCGAGGGCCGGCCGAACAAGCCTGCGCCGGACGGCGTGTTCTATGCGCTTGACAAAATGGGCGTGCGCCCGGAGGACGCGGTGTTTGTCGGCGACAGCGAGGTCGACATTGCGACGGCGCACAACGCCGGCGTGGACGCCATCGGCGTGCTGTGGGGGTTCCGCGACGAGCGGCAGCTGCGCGAAGCGGGCGTGGAACGCCTGGCGCACAGCCCCCGGGAACTGAAAAAAATGCTGCTGGATTTAAAAAATTGCGGAATGTAGTTGACATTTGCAAAAAAATAGTGAAAAATAGAGACAAGCAAACAAGGAGGACGCCATGCGGGTCATTACGGGTTCGGCACGCGGCCGAAAGCTTATGACGCTTGCCGGGGACGACGTGGTGCGTCCGACTGCGGAGCGCGTCAAAGAAGCGTTGTTCAGCATTATTCAATTTGAGCTGGAGGGCGCCGAGGTGCTCGACGCTTTCGCGGGGTCCGGCCAGCTTGGGATTGAGGCGCTCAGCCGGGGCGCGGCGCGCGCCGTGTTTACCGACGAAAACCGCGACGCGGTTTCCGTTGTGCGGGAAAATCTGCGCCATACGCAGCTTGCGGACCGCGCCGAGGTCCTGCAAACCGACGTTTTTTCCTTTTTGCGCGCGGGGCGCGCGCAATTCGACGTGCTGCTTTTGGACCCGCCTTACCACAGGGATATTGTGCAAAAGGCCCTGCCGCTGCTTCCGGCCTGCTGTAAGCCAAACGCGATTGTCGTCTGCGAAACGGAGGAAAAGGCCGAGCTTCCCGAAAGCGTCGGCGCGCTTCGGCTGCTTCGCACCTACAAATACGGCAAGACGAAGCTGACGACCTACAGGATGCGGGAGGGAGCACAATGAAGACTGTTATCTGTCCGGGCAGCTTTGACCCGGTGACCGTCGGGCATATGGACATTATCCGCCGCAGCGCGCAGATGTTCGACCGGGTAATCGTGGTCGTGATGCGCAATTATCAAAAGCGCAGCACCCATGCGTTTACCGCCGACGAGCGTGTCGAGCTGCTCCGCCGCTGCACCAAGGACCTCCCGAACGTGGAGGTGGAAGCCTACGAAGGGCTTTTGGCGGAATATGCGCGGCAAAAGGGGGCCGTGGCGGTCGTCAAGGGGCTGCGCGCCGTATCGGATTTTGAATATGAATTCCAGCAGGCGCTGACCAACAAGCGCCTCAACAACGAGCTTGACACCGTTTTCGTGACGACCACGGCGGAAAATATGTTCTTAAGCTCCAGCGTTGTGAAGCAAGTCTGCGAATTGGGCGGGGACATCAGCGGTTTCGTTCCCGAGGAGATTCGTGACGATATTATCAAAAGATTAAGAGGCAGAGGTGACAAAAAATGAATATAGAAAGCTTGCTCGATGAGCTGGAGGACATCCTCGACGAGGGCAAAAGCGTCCCGTTCACGTCCAATATGCTCGTAGACGTCAATGAAATCCGCCGCGTCCTGGAGGACATCCGCCTGAATATGCCGGATGAGCTTATGCAGGCGCGGAAGATTGCTTCCGAGCGCAAGGAGATTTTGACGGCCGCGCAGAATTCCGCGGATGAAATCACCGCAGCCGCGCACCGCCGCGCCAAGGAGCTCATTACGGAGCATGAGATTACGAAGGGCGCCGAAATCAACGCCGCCGACATCCTTGCGCAGGCGCGCACCCAGGCCGGCGAAATTGTGGAGGGCGCGCGCGCGACCGCGTCGCAGCTGACGGACCAGGCGCAGAAATGGGCGAACGATATGCGCACGAGCGCCGGGGAATACGTGGAAAATATCGTTGCGCTTGCGGATGAGAGCCTGACTAACTCCGTCAATGAAATCCGCCGTGCACGGCAGTCCCTGCGCGCCGCCGCACAGCAGCAGCACAAAAAGCCCGAGGCATAAAACGTTTTCTAAACCTTCACCAAGCCGCATATATATGTGTGCGAGGTGAAGGTTTATGTTTGTGCTGTCCGTACACAAAAGACAGATTCGGCTCGGGCTGCTGCTTTTGGCGCTGGCGCTGATTGCCGTTGCCTGCGCCGTGGTTTCCCGCAACGGCACGGCTGTAGCGCGCAGCGGCGACGTCAATCTGCGCGCCGATACGGCCGACGAGCGCATTGCCTATTTGTCGCAATTCGGCTGGCAGGTCGATGCGGACCCGGTCGAGGTTTCGGAGGTTGTTATTCCGACTGCCTTTGACGACACCTACACGCAGTATAACGCGATTCAGCAGGCGCAGGGCTTCGACCTCCTGCCGTATGCCGGGCAGCGGGTCAAACGCTGGGTTTACCGCGTTCGGAATTATCCGGGCTATGAGGAAATGGACTGCATTCAGGCGACGCTGCTGGTCTTTGACGGGCAGGTCATCGGCGGCGACGTCTGCTCGACGCAGCTCGACGGCTTTATGCACGGCTTTGTAAAAGAAGCGGCAGAAACACAGCCGGCCGAAACGCAGCCGGCAGCTTAAGGAGGAAGGGGAGCATGGTCCGTCTTGACCGATGGATTGCCAATACCTGCGGCCTATCGCGCAAGACGGTCAAAGAGCTTGTGCGCGGCGGGCTGGTCACGGTCAACGACCTAAAAGTCCTTGACCCCGGTGCCGGCATTGACCCGCAGAACGACGTGCTGACGGTAAACGGCGAAACATACCGGCAGACGCCGTTTGCGTATTTGATGCTGCATAAGCCGCTCGGGGTCGTCAGCGCCACCAACGACCGCGACCAGAAGACCGTGCTGGAGCTTGTGCCGCCCGCGCTGTACCGCAAGGGGCTGTTCCCGGCCGGCCGGCTGGATAAGGACACGACCGGCTTTGTGCTTCTGACGGACGACGGCGCGTTTGCGCACCGCATTTTGTCGCCGAAAAACCATATTCGGAAAACCTACGTCGCGTCGCTGGAACGGCCGCTTGGGGATGAGGGCCTGCAAACGCTGCAAAACGGCCTGACGCTGCGCGACGGGACACGGCTTTTGCCGGCGCAGGTCCGCTGCTTGTCCGACGACCGAAAGACGGTTGAGCTTCAAATTTGCGAGGGCAAATATCACCAGATTCGCCGGATGCTTGCGGCGGTCGGCTGCCCGGTCACCGCGCTTATGCGCACGGCGATGGGCGCGCTTCCCTTGGACAGCACGCTGTCGCCCGGCGCGTGCCGCCCGCTGACGCCGGACGAGGTGCAAAAAATATTGGAATGACCGCGGACCGAAGGCTTCCTTCGGTCCGTTTTTTGCACCGCCGCCCTCTTTTCCACATAGGATGAAGCAAAAAGACACGGTGGTGGAACCTATGGGAAAGACAGTACGCGTGGCCGTCGGCTCGGTGACCTACGCGCTGAAAGCGCAGGAGGCGCTGCGCCGGCAGGGCATTCGCGCCCGGGTCGAAAAAACGCCGAATCCAAGCCGGGAGGAAGGCTGCGGCTACAGCCTGCTGGCCGAAGCCTCCGAACCGCAGGTGCTTGCCGTTTTGGGACGGGAACGCATTCCGGTGCGCCAAATGAAGTGGGCACCGTGACGTATTTTGACAATGCGGCGACCACCTATCCGAAGCCGCACGCGGTCCTCTGGGAAATGCAAAAGGCGATGATACGGTACGGCGCGAATCCCGGCCGCGGCGGACATGAAATGGCGCTGGCGGCCGCAAAAGCGGTGTATGCCGCGCGCGCCGCGCTGTCCGACCTGTTTGACCTCGGCGCGCCGGAACGCGTCATCTTCACGCAAAACTGCACGCAGGCGCTCAACATGGTCATCAAAGGCCTTGCGCGGCCGGGCGGGCATTTTATTTGCTCGAACCTTGAGCACAACGCGGTTGCGCGGCCGCTGGAGGCGCTTCGGCGCCGCGGTGTCTGCAACTGGGATGCGGCGGCGGTCGGCGGCAGCGATACAGAGACGCTGTCCGCCTTCGACGCCTGCTTCCGGCCGGAAACGGTTGCGGTCGTCTGCACGGGCGCGTCCAATGTGTTCGGCCGCGTGCTGCCGCTCGAGCAGCTCGCACAGCTTGCGCACAGCCACGGCGTGCCGCTTGTCGCCGACCTTGCGCAGACCGCCGGCCTTCTGCCGGTTTCGCTGCAAAAATCCGGCATCGATTTTGCGTGCTGCCCGGGGCATAAGGGCTTATACGGTCCTATGGGAACGGGCGTGCTGCTCTGCAATTCCGACGCGCGCCTGGAAACCCTCCTGGAGGGCGGCACGGGGACGCTGTCCATGCAGCTTGTCCAGCCGGAGGCCTACCCGGAACGCCTGGAAAGCGGCACGCTCAACGTACCCGGCATTGCAGGGCTCGCTGCCGGCGCGGCTTTTGTGCGGCGCCTTGGGCCGGAAACGATTTTTGCGCATGAAATGCGGCTGGCAAAAGAAATTGCCGACGGCCTTTCCGAAATGCCGCGCGTGCGCCTGTATACCGATTTTCATAACCGGGCGCAGCGGTTCGTGCCGCTGGTTTCCTTCAATATAGCGGGTATGCACAGCGAAGAGGTCGGCGCGGCGCTCGCTTCGCACGGCTTTGCCGTCCGCGCGGGCCTGCATTGCGCGCCGCTGGCGCACCGGGCGTACGGAACGCTTGATACCGGCACGGTCCGCGTCTGCCCGTCCGTCTTTTCTGCGGAAAAAGATGTAAAAAGTTTATTAAATTGTATATTTCAAATTGCAAAACGACAAGGTGTATGATACAATATATCGTGAATTTATGGGTGTAGTTTTGCCCTTTTTGCGATATATTGTATTTTTTTGGAAATCGGGTGGGAAAATGTTCCAAATGCTGACCGCTGCCGACACCTTCCGGGATATCGGAAACGCCATTTTAAGCTTCCGCAGCCTTGCGGACGTCCTGGACGTGCTGCTCGTCGCCTTTGTCATTTACAGCGTGATTAAGCTCATTCGGGAAACGCGCGCCATTCAGCTTGCAAAGGGCTTTATTTTGCTGCTGCTTGTCTATGCGGCCGTGTATTTGCTGAATATGGAAGTCAGCTCCTATATGTTTTCGCTTCTGTTTTCCAACATACTGCTGGTGCTGGTTATCATTTTTTCACCGGAAATCCGCCATGCGCTCGAAAGCGTCGGCCGCAGCAGCGTTTCCAATTTCAGCCTGTTCAACTTCAAGCACGGCGACGAGCTGCAGCGCCAGGAGCTGTATACGGATATGATTAACGCGGTCACCAAGGCCTGCGCGGACATGAGCGACAAAAAAATCGGCGCGCTTTTGGTGTTTGAGCGCGAAAGCATCCTCGGCGAGATTATCAATACGGGGACGCTCGTGGACGCCGCCATATCGGCGGAGATGCTGGGCAATATCTTTTACCCGAAAGCGCCCCTGCACGACGGCGCGGCCATTGTCCGCAACGCGCGGCTTTGCGCGGCGGGCTGCATTCTGCCGCTGACGAAAAACACGGAAATCAGCAGCGAGCTCGGCACGCGCCACCGCGCGGCGCTCGGCATGAGCGAGCAGAGCGACGCGCTTGTGATTGTGGTTTCGGAGGAAACGGGCGGAATATCCGCCGCCGAAAAGGGCAGGCTGCGGCGCGACCTTTCCAGCGGCGATTTGCGCGAGCTGCTGATACAGACCTTTATGAAACCGGAAACCGACGAGGACAACCGCCTGAAAAAATGGCTGAAGGGGCATCGCAAGCATGAAGAAGCTGCATCTGAAAAGAAAGACTGAACCCGCCGCGGGACAAGCCGCCGAAAAAAAGCCGCGCGGCCGCCTGATTGACAATAACAAGCTGATGATGCTGTTTTCGCTGCTGGCGGCTTTCGGCCTGTGGATTTGGGTCGCCATCGAGAAAAGCCCGGTCGTCGAGGTAACCATCCCGTCCGTGCCGGTGCAGATTGATATGGAAAACAGCGTGCCCGCACAGCTGAACCTGCAAATGTTCGGGCAGACGGAGTATTACGTGGATGTGACCGTGACCGCCAAACGGTTCGTGGCGTCCACCCTCAGCGCCGCCGACGTTTCCGTGACGGCGCAGACCAACTACGTCGATTCCGCCGGGACGAAATCGCTGCAGCTGCGCGCGGCCGCCGCCAATTCCAAGGATTTTGAAATCACGGGTCTTTCCCAAAACTATATCGACGTGTATTTCGACACCTACAAGGAAGCGGAGTTTGCGGTGCTCAGCCGCATCAACGCGCCGGAAGCCGGTTCCGTTGTGGAGGGCTGCATTTTGGGCGACCCGGTCTTTTCCAGAAGCACCGTAATTGTCAGCGGCCCCGCGACCGAGGTGAACACCGTGACCGGCGTCGTCGCCGTGGTCACGCTCGACGAGCCGCTTGCCGCGACGACGACGCTTCAGCCGGAGCTGCAGCTGCAAACCGAGTCGAACGAAACGCTTTCCAACGTGCAGATTGATTCCGGCGACAGCGACGTGACCATGACTGTCCCGGTTCTGAAAAGCGTCGTGCTGCCGACGACCGTCACGTTCCGCAACACGCCGGCCGGGTATTTAAACGAGCCCGTTCCCTTTACCGTTTCCCCGAGCAGCGTGGAGGCCGCGATACCGGTCGAGCAGGTCGGCGTCGTGTCTTCCATCAGCGTCGGAACGCTGGATTTCGCCGATTTGGAGAGCGGCTTCAACCGCTTTACCTTTGAGGCGGCGGATATTACGGATTATATCGTAACGGACAATACGACCCGTTTCCGGGTGACGGTCGATATGAGCGGCACAACGTCCGCCTCCTTTACCGTCCCGCAGGCAAACGTTTCCATCGTGGCGCAAAAGGACGGCTTCGCCTCGACCGTTGCGTCGGGGAATATCGCCAACGTCCGCGTCATCGGGACCGCCGAGGAGGTCGCGGCGCTGACCAACGATATGCTGTTTGTGGAGCTGGACCTTTCCGAGACGGACATCCAGGCCGGCGAGCAGACGGTGGAAGCGCACGTGTTTGTGCGCGGGAGTACAAAGGCGTGGGCGTACGGCACATATCCCGTCCGCATCCGTTCCACGCCGGCCGAGCCGCCCGCGACGGAGCCGGTAAGCTGAAGGAGGACGAAGCGTGAAGCGGAAAATCGGCGTTTTGCTGGCCGCGGCGCTGCTTGCGCTGTGCACCGGCTGCTCCGCCCGCTTTGCGGCGGTTGACGAATTGATGCGCCCGCCCCGTCTTTCCGGCGAGAACAGCGGCATTGAAGAAGCGTTTGAAAACGCGGTGCAGAATAAGAACGTCCAGATTAAAACGCCCATGGCGGGGCAGTACCGCTCGGCGTATGTTCTGTACGACCTGGACGCGGACGGCCGGGAAGAGGCGATTGCCTTTTACAGCGACGCGCGCGACGACACGACCGCGTATATGCACATACTCGATTTTGACGGCGAGGTTTGGCGGTCTGCGGCGGATATAAAAGGCGAGGGCAGCGACGTCTATGAAATTGCGTTCTGCGATATGAATGCGGACGGTCTTTCGGAGCTTGCGGTGTGCTGGTCTTTGTTTGAAAGCGACGGCGGACGCGTTTTGACGGTGTATTCGCCCGCCGAAACGGACGGCGCGCTCTCGTTTCGGCTGCTTGTGCAGGAGCCGACAACGCAGATTTTGCCGGCCGATTTAAACGACAACGGGCGCGACGAGCTGTTTTCCGTCCGCATTACGACGGAGTATGCGTCCAACCGTACAAACTGCCGCTTGCTGGCGCTGGACGATGAATTCGGCGTTTATGTTCTGGACAGCATCGACTTAGTTCCGGCGCTCAGCATATTTTCGCTGCGGGCCTCCGCGCCGGAAAACGGGGCGCCGGTCATTTTTGCAGACTGCGTGCGCAATGAAAATGTGGCCGTCACCGAGGTTGTCAGCTGGGATGCGGATGCGCATTGCCTTCGCGCGCCGCTGACCGAAGACAATCGTTCCGCGCAGCCGAAAACGGCGCGGGTATCCGATTTGCCGTGCCTGGACGTCGACGCGGACGGCGTGCCGGAAATCCCGACGCAGCGCTATTATTCCAACGCCGTGGTGGATTCCGGCTCCGAACGCCAGGCGCTGCCGCTGACCGTCTGGCTGTCCTGGGACGGGGCGGCTTTGGAGGAAAAGACAAGCGCGCTGCTTTTCCCGAACGCGGCCTGCGCGTTCCGGCTGACCGCAGAGGAGCTTTCCGGGCTGTCGGCCGTCTACGATGCCGACGCGCTTCGCTGCGATTTTTACAAGCAGCTTTCCGACGGCACGCGCGGCGCGCTTCTGTATACGATTGCCGTGGTGCCGACGGCCAAATGGGAAGCCGGCGAAGACAGCGCGCATATCCTGCTGGCACAGGACGGTTCGCGCACCTATGCCTGCGAGCTGACCGCGCAGGGAGAGGCGTTCGGCATTACGCCCGAGGACCTTGCAGAGCGGTTTACCGTTACACGTGAAAAGGAGAAGGTGCGGACATGAAACGTGTTTTGATTGCCGAAGATGAAGCGGCCATTCGCGATTTTATCGTTATCAACCTTCGCCGCAGCGGATATGAGGTTTTGGAAGCCGCCGACGGCGCGCAGGCGATTCGTCTGTTCGACGACTGCGGCGGGGAAATCGACGTCGCGGTGCTTGATATCATGATGCCGGAAAAGGACGGGATGGAGGTTTGCGGCTATCTGCGGGAAAAAAGCGCGGAAATGGGCATTATCCTGCTGTCTGCAAAGTCGCAGGAGCTCGACAAGGTTTCCGGGCTTATGCGCGGGGCGGACGACTACATCACCAAGCCGTTTTCGCCGTCGGAGCTGGTGGCGCGCGTGGACGCCGTGTACCGGCGCGTCGCGCTGCTGCGCGCCCGCGGCAATATGGAGCAGACGGACCGGTGTATCCGCCTCGGCGATTTCACGCTTCGCCGGGACGAGCGTATCCTGTATAAGCGCGACAAGCCGATTGAACTGACGCAGATTGAATACCAGATTTTGGAATTTCTCTTTAAAAATCCCAATACCGTTTTGACCCGTGCGGAAATTCTGCGCGAGGTCTGGGGCGAAAACTGCTATGTGGACGACAAGGTAATCGATGTGAATATCCACCGCCTGCGCAGCAAAATTGAAGACGTTCCCGCGCAGCCGCGGCGGCTTGTGACGATTTGGGGCATGGGCTACAAATGGATAGCTTGAAGGGTTTGCGCAAAAAGGTCCGTGCCAATAAAAGCGGGATTACAAGGCGCTGGGTCGTCAATACGCTGTGCGTCATTGTCGTGATTCTTCTGCTGGTGACGGTGGTTTCCCTGTTTTTGTTCCGGGAGCAGTATTACGGCGCGGTGCGCGCGGCGCTGGACGCGCGCGCGACCGGCTATGTCCGCGCGTATTTCCAAAACGCTGCCGACGGCGACAGCTTTGACCGTCGCGCCAACGAATATGTTGAGGAATTTACGGACAAGGCGGTTATGGAGGTCTGGGTGATTGATGAAACCGGCAGCGTCATCGTTTCCTCCAGCGGCTTTTCCGCCGACGGCGAGCCGTTCCCCGACTATGACGCGGCGCTTGCGGCCGAAAGCGGGAAGGCGTTCTGGACGGGGCGCACCTCCTCGGGGGAGCATATTATGGCGCTCAGCTACCTGCTAAAGCCGCAGAGCGTGCAGAGCGGCGCCGTGCGCTACATCATTTCGCTTGCGGACATCGACAGCCAGCTTGTTACCGTAGCGGCATTGCTGTTTATGCTTTGCGCGGTGATTTTGGCGCTGATGACCATCTCGGGGCTTTACTTTGTGCGTTCAATCGTGCAGCCGGTCAAGCGTATCACGGAAACCGCGCAGCGCATTGCCGACGGCGACTTGAGCGCCCGCATTGCGGGCGAGGAGCACGACGACGAGCTCGGGCGCTTAAGCGCGACCATCAACGACATGGCGCAGGAGCTCAACGAAACGGACCGGCTCAAAAATGAGTTTATTTCGACGGTCTCTCACGAGCTGCGCACCCCGCTGACGGCTATCCGCGGCTGGGGCGAGACGCTGCTCGCTTCCCCGGCGGAGGACACGCAGCTAATCCATAAGGGCCTGCAGGTCATGATAGGGGAGACCGAGCGGTTGTCCCAGCTTGTCGAGGAGCTGCTGGATTTTTCCCGCATGGAGTCCGGGAAGCTTACGATGCGCATGGAGCGGTTCGACGTTTTTGCGGTGCTCACGCAGGCGCTGACGCTGTTCCACGAGCGCGCGCGGCGGGAGGCGATTACGCTTTCCTTTTCCATAGACCGTGCGCAGGCGATGCTGTCCGGCGACCGTGACCGCATCAAGCAGGTGTTTGTCAACGTGCTGGACAATGCGTTTAAATACAACAGACCCGGCGGCGAGGTCTGCGTATGCGCAGAACACACGCCCCGGGCGGTTCGTATTACCGTTCGGGATACGGGCTGCGGCATTGCGGAGGCCGACTTGCCGCACGTTACAGAAAAATTCTATAAGGCAAATACAGCCGTCCGCGGGTCCGGGATTGGGCTTGCGGTGGTCCGCGAAATTATGGAGGCGCACAACGGCTCGCTGGCGATTGAAAGTACTTTGGACGCCGGCACGACGGTGACGCTGTGTTTCCCAATTTCGCCGCAGGCGGATTTGCCGGAAGGAGCATAAGTTTGGCAAAAAAGCAGAAAAAGGCCTGTCCGTACAGCTCTGTCGGCGGGCAGGCGCTGATTGAAGGCGTCATGATGCGCGGCCCGAAGGGTACGGCCATGGCCGTGCGCCTGCCGAGCGGCGAGATTGAGACGGAATACAAGGACACAAAGCCCTGGCGCGACAAATGCCGGCTGTTTCGCCTGCCGCTTATCCGCGGCATCGTCGGCTTTGCCGAATCGCTTGTAACCGGCTACGGCTATCTCATGGAGTCCGCCGAAAAATCCACGCAGGGGCTTCCTCAGGAAGAGGAGGAGCTGTCCAAGGTCGACCGCTGGCTCAACGACCATCTCGGCGAAAAGATGATGCACGCGATTGGCTTCCTTGCCGCTATTCTCGGCTTCGGCCTTGCATTTTTCCTGTTCATGTGGCTGCCGACCTTTTTGGTGGACGTCGTGACCGGCGGGACGCTTTTGAAGTTCCACGCGCTGTTCGAGGGCCTTATCCGCGTCGTCATTTTCGTCCTGTATATGGTGCTTGTCTCCTTGATGAAGGACATCCGCCGCGTGTTTATGTACCACGGCGCGGAGCATAAGTCGATTTTCTGTTATGAGCACGGTCTGCCGCTTACGGTGGAGAACGTCCGCAAGCAAAAGCGTTTTCACCCGCGCTGCGGGACCAGCTTCATGTTCGTGATGATTTTGCTGAGCATCCTCTTGTCGTCGGCGCTTGTGCTGATTTTCCCGGGACTTGCCGAAATCAACCGCATTTTGTGGATTCTTCTGAAACTGCTGATTTTGCCGGTCGTCATGGGTATCGGCTACGAGTTTATCCGCTATGCCGGCCGGCACGACAACCTGCTTGTGAAAATTCTGGCGGCGCCGGGGCTCTGGATGCAGCGCATCACGACGAAGGAGCCGACGGACGACATTATTGAAGTCGGCATCGCCTCGCTGCAGGCCGTTTTGGACGAGCAGGCGCCCGCCGCGGCTGAGGAAGCGCCGGCAAAACCGGCTGCGTCGTCGGAAAATGCGGAAACGGAAGAACAGGCGCAGCAGCCACTAAGCGGAGAAACGGAAACGGTGCAGGAGGCGGCGGAGGCCCCGGATGCGCCGGAAAAGCCGGAGTCGACATGACGCTCGCGGAGGCCTATCTGCGGGGCGTGTCCGCGCTGGAAGCCGCCGGCGTCCCGGACGCCGCTTTTGACTGCGGGTGTTTGATTGCGTCGTTTTGCGGCTACACGCACGCGCAGCGGATTGCGCACGCCTCCGACCGGCTTTCGGAAACGGCTGCGCGTGACTTTCTGGAAGCCGTTCGCCGCCGTGCGGACGGCGAGCCGCTGCAATATATCCTCGGCGAATGGCCGTTTTTCGGCCGCGCGTTCTTAGTGGGGCGGGGGGTCTTGATTCCACGGCCGGAAACGGAGCTTCTGGTCGAATATGCGCTTGCCGCCGTGTGTGCGCGCCAAGCGCCCGTCGTCTGGGACCTGTGCGCGGGCACGGGCTGTATCGGCCTGACGCTTGCGCTGGAAAAGCCGGATGCGCAGGTCTTCCTGCTGGAAAAATACCCGGACGCGTTTGCTTATCTTGAAAAAAACCGCGCGGCGCTGCACGCTTCCAACGCGACGCTTGTGCAGGCGAATGTTCTGGAGGGTGCGCCGGTGCTGCCCGCGCCCGATTTGATTGTATCCAATCCGCCCTACGTGCCGTCCGGCGAGCTTTGTGCGCTGCAAAAAGAGGTGCGCCGAGAACCGTCGTCGGCGCTTGACGGCGGCGCGGACGGGCTGGCGTTTTACCGCGCGCTTGCGCAGCGCTGGATTCCGGCGCTGAAAAAGGGCGGCACTCTCCTTGTGGAATGCGGCGACGGACAGGGCGCCGGCGTTGCGGCGCTGTTTGAAGCGCCCGCGCGTTCTGTCCGCGTGCGCTATGACGGAAATCGTATTGACAGATTTGTAGAAGTTACAGTATAATAAGATTTCAAGGAACTTTTTGGAGTACAGTATGCTTTACACCATCCTGCGCAACGGGTTTCATAACCCCATTACGCTGATTACCGGGATTTTTGCCTCGCTGTTCGTCGTGTTCTGCACCATGCCGGTGCACGAGTGCGCGCACGCCTTCATGGCCAACCGGCTCGGCGACTCGACGGCGCGCCTTTCGGGGCGGATGTCCTTAAATCCCATGCGCCACATCGACCCGATGGGCGCGGTGATGCTTGTGCTTATCGGCTTCGGCTACGCAAAGCCCGTGCCGGTCAACCCGCGGAACTTTAAAAATCCCAAGGCCGGCATGGCGCTGACGGCGCTGGCCGGACCCGGCGCAAACCTTTTGATGGCGGTTGTGTTCATCTTTTTGCAGAACCTTGTCGGTATGCTGCCCGCTTCAAATGTGCTTGCGAGCGCGGTTTATACGTTTTTGCTCTATGCGGCGATTATCAATTTGCAGCTGGCGGTTTTCAACCTGATTCCAATCCCGCCGCTCGACGGTTCCAGGCTTCTGCAGCTTCTGATTCCGTCAAAATATTATTACAAATTCCTGCGGTACGAGCGGTACATCGTGCTGGTCGTCTTTTTGCTGCTGTTCCTCGGCGTGCTCAGCGGGCCGATTAGCGAAGCCGTCCTGTGGCTGTATGAAAAGCTGGATTTCATCATCGGCTTTCCGTTTCGGTAAGGTGCGCGTGCATGGAACAGATTTCGTATAAGTTAGAGGTGTTCGAGGGTCCGATGGACCTGCTTTTGCACCTGATTTCCAAGCATAAGCTGAATATTTACGACATCCCAATCCTGACGCTTGTTGAGCAGTACACCGACTATGTCAAGCGGATGCAGGAGGAAGATATGTACGTGGCAAGCGCCTTTTTGGAAATGGCGGCGCGCCTCGTCTACATCAAGACCGTTTCGCTGCTGCCGGTGTATGAGGAAGCCGAAAAGCTCAAGCAGGAGCTGACCGGCGAGCTGATTGAGTACCGCGACTGCAAGCAAATGGCGCAAAAGCTCGCCGAACAGACCGAAGGCTTTGACCGGTTCGTGCGCGAACCCACACAGGTGGAGGCGGACCCGACCTACACGCGCCTGCATGAGCCCTCCGAGCTTTTCCGCGCCTATCTGCGCGCGGCCGGCAAGCGGCTGCGCAAATTGCCGCCGCCTGTGGAGGCGTTCCGCGGCATAGTCGCCACCAAGATTGTTTCGGTCGAGTCCAAGATTCGCTCGATTTACCAGACCCTGCGCAGCGGCGGCAGAAAGCAGCGGTTTTACCGGCTGTTTTCGGGCGCGCAGTCGCGTTCCGACCTTGTCGCGACATTTTTGGCGGTGCTGGAGCTTGCCAAAAGCAAAAAGGTGCGCATTGACGGCGACGGCAAATCGGCCGACGTCGAGCTGCTGACAGATGATTTTGGGGACTTCGGTTCCAAGGAATGGGGGTAAACGCCATTGGCGCAGGCAAAAAGACTGCTGGCCGCCGCGGAAGCAATCCTGTTTTCCGTCGGGGAACCGCTGGAGCTTTCCAAAATTGCACAGGCTCTGGAGATTGATGAAGAAGAGGCGCGGCAGACGCTTTTAAACCTGGCGGCGACGCTCGACGAGCGCGGCAGCGGCATATCGCTTCTCCGGCTCGGCAAGCAGTACCAGCTGACGTCCCGGCCGGAATTTTCCGAGCAGGTGCGCGCCGTTCTGGAGGTTCGCCGCAACGCGCCGCTCTCGCAGGCAGCGTTTGAAGTGCTCGCGGTCATCGCCTACAACCAGCCGGTCACCAAGGCGTTTGTCGAGCAGGTGCGCGGCGTGGACTGTTCGGGCGTTATTGCGACGCTTTGCCAGAAAAAGCTGATAGAAGAAAAGGGGCGGCTCGACCTGCCCGGCCGGCCGCTTGTATACGGCACAACGCCCGATTTTATGCGCTGTTTTTCCATTTCCTCGCTTGAGGAGCTTCCGAGTCTTCCGGAAAAGGAAACTCCCCCGGAGCCGGAATCCGACACGGCGGAATCGGAAGAATCGTAACAACAGGAAACCGTTTACAGTCAGGAGGTGTCTCGATGGTTGCGCTTTATATCCTCTTGGGGATTGTCTTGCTGCTGGTTTTGCTTTTAAGCGTCAAGGTCCGCGTGGATGCCGAATATTTCGATACGTTCCGCGCAAAGCTTCGCTGGGCGTTCCTCTCGTTCGACTTGTATCCCGCAAAACCGAAAAAGCCCAAAAAAGAGAAGCCAAAAAAGGAAAAACCGCAAAAGGAGGAGACGCCCGCTTCCGAGACGCCAAAGCCGAAAAAGCCGAACCCGCTGAAAACCTTTTATGAAAACCAGGGCTTTGCGGGCGTCAAGCAGCTGGTGCTTGACACGGCGGACGCGCTTGGCTCCTTAATGAAAAGCGTCAAAAAGCATTTGATTTTGGACGAGCTGTTTTTATTCCTCGTCATTTCGCGCGACCATGACGCCGCCCGCACGGCGATAGAATACGGCGAGACCTGCCGGCAGATTTTCCCGGCGATGGGCTTTATCTGCTCCAACCTGCACGTTCGGAAATACGACGTGGAGATTGAGCCGGACTTTCTCGGAACCTTCAGCAGCGCGCAATTTTCCTTTTCGCTGTCGATTCGTCCGATTTTCCTGCTCAACGCCGTTTTGGTGCTTGCCGTTCGGATGCTGTTTAAAGTCGTTTTGAAGGTGCTGCGCGTAAAGCCCGCAAAGCCTTCTGACAATACAAACATAAACACGGAATCTATTCAAGGTGGTGCAACTGTATGAAAGAACAATCAGCAGCCGGAATCCTCGAGACGACGATTGAAAAGGTGAAAAACCTTGTCAGCGTCAGCACGATTATCGGCGACCCGATGCAGCTGGAGGGCATGACGATTATCCCGGTTTCCAAGGTGACTTACGGCTTTGCATCCGGCGGCTCGGATTTTCCCTCGAAAAGCAACCAGGAAATTTTCGGCGGCGGCGGCGGCGCCGGTGTGACCATCACGCCCGTTGCCTTTTTGGTGATTGCGGACGGCGAAGTGACCATTAAGCACATCACGGCGTTTGACAATGCGGCGGAACGCGTGGTCAACCTGGTGCCCGAAATGTTTGACAAGGTGACCTCCGTCGTCAATAAGGCGAAGAAGGAAAAGGCGAAGGCGGCGCAGGATGCGGCGGACGACGCCCTTGTGAGCGCGACGATGGAAGAGCTCGCAAAACCGGAAGCGTAAAGAAATAGAAAAGACGCCATCTGCATATACTGTGTGCGGGGGTGCGGCCCGGCCGGCCCGCGCCCGCACACGACGGTGTTTTCCGCCCGGCAAGCGTTTTTGCCGGGCGAAAAACGGGTTATGGCAGGTGGTTTCGTTGCTGAAAAAATGGGTCTCGGCGCTGCTGTGCGCCGGGCTTTTGCTTGCGGCGCTGCCGACATACGGCGCCGGCGCCGCGCCGGACGATATTTCGGCGAAGGGCTGTGTCCTGATGGTGGCCGGAAGCGGGGAGGTGCTTTACGAAAAGGAAGCGCACACCCGTCTTTCCATGGCGAGCACTACCAAAATCATGACCGCGCTTCTGGCGCTGGAGAGCGGCGGCCTTGACCGGGAAATTGTGGTGACCGACGAAATGGTCCGCGTCGAGGGCACCTCCATAGGCCTTTTGCCGGGGGATACCATTTCCCTCTACACGCTGGTGGCCGGTATGCTGCTGGAATCCGGCAACGACGCCGCCAACGTAACGGCATATGTAGTGTCCGGCGGAATCGAGCCCTTCTTAGAGCTGATGAACGCCAAAGCCCGGGCGCTCGGCATGGAGAATACGCATTTTTCGACCGTGTCGGGGCTCGATGCAAAAGACCACTATTCCACGGCCTACGACATGGCGCTTTTGGCGTGCGCCGCCATTGAAAACCCGGCGTTCCGCGCCATATGCGCGCAGGAGAGCGCGCGCGTCTCCTACGGCAATCCGCCGTACGCGCGTACGCTGCGCAACCACAACCGCCTTTTGGAGAGCTACGACGGCGCTTTCGGCGTCAAAACAGGCTTTACCAGGAAAAGCGGGCGGTGCCTGGTTTCCGCTGCCGAGCGCGGCGGGGTTACGCTGGTTGCCGTTACGCTGCACGCCCCGGACGACTGGGCGGACCATGAACAGCTGCTGGACTACGGGTTTTCCGTAACGCGGGTGCTCGACGGCGAAACGCTTTGCGCGCCGCCGCAGGCAGTCGTTGTCGGCGGAGAAGCGGCGCACGTACAAACCGCGTTTGCGTCGCAGCCGGTCTTGCCTGTGACCGACCGCACGCCCGACGTGACGGCCGAGGTCTTTATGCAGCCGTTTTTATACGCGCCTGTGGATGCCGGCGACTGCGTCGGCACGGTTCGGTTCTATGCGGCGGGGCAGATGATTTTGGAAACGCCCCTGCTTGCGGCGGATGATGTCCCGGCACAGGCCGCGCCCGAAGCCGAGCCGGCAAAACCGTCGCTTTGGACGCGCATCCGGCAGTTTTTTGGACGGGAGTAATATGGCGGACGTAACAATCAAGCTACAAAAATATTTGGCGGACTGCGGCGTCGCCTCGCGCCGGAAATGCGAGGATTTGATTGCGGCGGGGGCGGTGCGCGTAAACGGCGCAAAGGCGCAGGTGGGCGACCGCATTGCGCCCGGAAAGGACCGTGTAACGGTAAACGGCCGGCCCGTAGCCGCCGCGGCGCAGAACGTTTACTATATGCTGCACAAGCCGCGCGGGTACATCACGACGATGCACGACGAAAAGGGTCGGAAGTGCGTGGCCGAGCTGATTCGCGACATCCCGCAGCGCGTGTACCCGGTCGGCAGACTGGACCGGGACTCGGAGGGGCTTTTGCTGCTCACGAACGACGGTGAATTTGCCAATTTGCTCGCGCATCCTTCCACGCACGTCCCCAAGACCTATCGCGTCACGGTGCGCGGCGGCGTTTCCGGCGAGCAGGTTTCGGCGCTCATAGGCGGCGTACCGGTAGACGGGCGCGCAACGCTGCCGGCGGAGGTGCGGGTCGTTACGGCGGATGCCACGCGCACGGTTCTGGAGATTGTGCTGCGGGAGGGGCGCAACCGCCAAATCCGGAAAATGTGCGAAGCGGTCGGCCTGGAGGTCGTGCGGCTCAAGCGCACAAAAATCGGTTCCTTAAAGCTCGGAATGCTCAAGGCCGGCACGTGGCGGCCCCTGACGCAGGCGGAGGTTACCGCGCTGCGTGCAGCCGGCAAGAAAAGGAGGCGGCAGGATGCTGTTTTGTAAGCCGGAAACGAAAAAAGAGGCGATTTCGACCCTGTTCCCGGACGAGCCCTTGCGCACAAACGGCACATACGGGGCGTATACGGCGCTTGACGGCGATACGCCGGTCGGAAAGGCGCTTGTCCTGACGCACGGTACGCGTTGCACGGTTTTACGGCTTGCCGCTGCGAAAAACGACCCCGAAACGCGGGAGCTGCTTTTGCGCGCCTGCCTCCATTTTGCCGCGAACCGCGGCGCCTATTTCGCGCAATGCCGGCTGCTGGATTTAGAGGACACGCTTCTGTCGCTCGGCTTTCGCGAGCAGGACGGCGAATTTTCCGGCGATATCCCGACGCTGCTGACGGGCAGCTGCGGCCATTGCGCCGGGCATGGCGGTTGACAGCCGCACAAAAGCGGTGTAAAATAAACCGATACTTCAGTTTAGGGGACTTCGGTATGATAAACAGCATGACCGGCTTCGGGCGGGCGCAGCAAACGGTTCTCGGCATGACCGTCACGGTAGAGCTCAAAAGCGTCAACCACCGGTATTTTGAATTTTCCGCGCGCGTACCGCGCAATTACGGCTTTTTGGAGGAAAAGCTGAAAAGCTTTTTCGCTTCGTCTATTTCCCGCGGGAAGGCGGAATGCTATGTCAGCATTGAGGACCCGGAGGACGACACGGTCGAGGTCGCCGTCAATACGGCGCTCGCGCGCGGTTATATCGACGCCGTAAACGCGCTGGCCGCGCTTGCCGGCACCAACGAGCAGGCGACCGCCGCCATGCTTTCCCGGTTCCCGGACGTTTTGAGCGTACACAAGGCGGAGCCGGATGAAGCGCGCGTCTGGGAGGCCGTCCAGTCGACGGCCGCGCTTGCGCTTGCGCAATTCCTCTCTATGCGAAAAACGGAAGGGGAAAAGCTGCGAGACGATATATTGTCGCGCGCCGCGTGCATCGAAGAGCTGGTCGGCTTTGTGGAATCCCGTTCGCCCAAAACCGTGCGCGAGTACAACGAAAAGCTGCGCCGGCGCATGGAGGAACTGCTGCACGACGCCAATGTGGACGAACAGCGGCTTTTGACGGAGGCGGCAATTTTCGCCGACAAGGTCGCCGTGGACGAGGAAACCGTCCGGCTGCGCAGCCATCTTTCCCAGCTTCGCCGGTTCTTGGACGCCGACGAGCCTATCGGCCGCAAGCTTGACTTTCTGGTACAGGAAATCAACCGGGAAGCGAACACCATCGGCTCCAAAGCGCAGGATGTCGAGATTGCAAAGACCGTAATCGACATAAAAGCGCAGGTCGAAAAAATTCGCGAGCAGGTCCAGAATATCGAGTAATACGGACAAGGGGAAGACAGTCGGCATGAAGTTAGTCAACATCGGTTTCGGCAACGCCGTGAACGCGGACCGCGTTTTGGCGGTTGTTTCGCCGGATTCCGCACCGGTCAAGCGCATGGTGCAGGAGGCGCGCGAGCGCAAGCTCCTGATTGACGCGACCCAGGGGCGGCGCACCCGCGCCGTGCTTGTCATGGACAGCGACCATGTGGTTTTGACCTATTTGCAAACGGAAACGATTTTAACGCGATTTAATTCCGACGGTTCGGAAGCGGGAGGCGGCGAATGAGCGGCGGAAAACTGGTTTTGTTCTCCGGCCCGTCCGGCGTCGGGAAGGATACGCTTTTGGAGCTGCTTGCAAAGCTTCGGCCACAATTGCAGCGCTCGGTTTCCTTGACGACGCGCAAGCCGCGCGCCGGCGAGGTCGACGGTGTCGATTACTTTTTTGTGTCGCCCGCGCAATTTCAGGAGATGCTGCAAGACGGCGGGGTGCTTGAATTTGCGCAGTACGGCGACCATATGTACGGCACGCCCAAAAAGCCCGTGGATATGTGGCTTGCCGCCGGGAAGACGGTCATTTTAAAAATTGAGGTGCAGGGCGCCGAAAAAATCAAGCGCCTTTATCCGCAGGCGCTGTCCGTGTTTATTTTGCCGCCCTCCATGGAGGTGCTCGAAAAACGCCTTCGGGACCGCGGGACAGAGAACGCCGCAGAGCTGGAAAAGCGCCTGGAAATCGCGCGGGAGGAAATGCGCAAAAGCGTTTCCTACGACTACAGGATTGTCAACGACGACCTGCAGCGCGCGGCCGAGGAATTTTTGTCTATTTTGGATGCAGCCGAAACTACATAAAGCGAGGGAACCAATATGTTCAATCCGGATTTGAAAAACGTCTTGAAAAATAATGTCAGTCGGTATTCGCTGGTTACGGCGACCGCAAAGCTTGCGCGTGAGATTTCCGACCGGGCGCTCGAGGACGGCGAAATCATGACGGAAAAGCCCGTCAGCATTGCGCTCGACGAGCTGATTGCGGGCAAGTATAAGATTGTGGAGCCCACCGAAGAGCAGGAAGACTGACGTTGCGGGGTGATGGAATGCCGGAGGTGATTGCGAAGGTGGCGGTGGAAAACGCCGCTTTCAGCTTTGACGACGCATTCGACTATGCCATTCCGCAGTCCCTTTCCGACAAGGTCCGCCCCGGCGTGCGCGTGCTTGTTCCGTTCGGGAACGGCAGCCGCCGGCGGCAGGGGCTTGTGTTTGCTTTGCGCGAAAAAACGGATTCCGCCAAAAAACTGAAATCCATCGCCGCCGTGCTCGACGGCGAACCGCTTTTGAATGCGGAGCTTTTGCGTTTGGCCGTGTTCCTGAAGACACACACCTTCTGCACGCTGTTTGAGGCGGCAAAGGCGATGCTGCCTTCCGGGATAGGGCTTCATTTTGTTTTGTCCTATCTTGCCAACCCCGCGCTCATGCCCGAAAAGGCGGAGGCCTCCATGTCGGAGGAGCAGCGCCGGATTTACCGGTATCTGTGCGAGCAGGGGGTGTACGTGCGGCGCGACAGCCTGCTGCATACGTTCGGTCTGCGCGCGGACAGCGGCGTTTTGGAGCAGATGGTCGAAAAAGGCTGGCTGCTGTGCAACACGGACCTGCACCGGCGCGTGGGCGACGCAACCGTCAAAATGGCGCGCCTGACGCAGGCCTACAGAATGGGCGAGCTGCGCTGCAAGCTGACCAAAAAGCAGAACGAGGTCGTCTCGCTTCTGGAAACGGCCGGCTGCGCGTCGGTTAAGGAAATCCAGTATTTCACGGGCGTCACGGCCGCCGTCGTGTCGGCGCTGACGGCCAAGGGCGTTGTCGCGCAGTTCCAGGCCGAAACGTTCCGCCGCCCAAAGACCGACGTGCCGCGCGCGGATGCTTCCGACATCTGCCTGACGCCGGAGCAGACGCGCGCTTATGAGGGCTTGCTTTGTCAAATGCGGCAAAACGCGGCCGCAACCGCGCTTTTGTACGGCGTAACCGGCTCGGGCAAAACGCAGATTTACATGAAGCTGCTCGACGAGTGTCTGAAAAGCGGGCAGGGCGCCATTGTGATGGTGCCGGAAATTTCCTTGACGCCGCAGATGCTGTCGCTGTTTTACGCGCGCTACGGGGAAACGGTCGCCGTGTTTCACAGCGCGCTGTCCATGGGGGAGCGGCTGGACGAATGGAAGCGCGTCAAACGCGGCGAGGCGCGCATTGCGCTCGGGACACGCTCGGCTGTCTTTGCGCCGATGGAAAACATAGGGCTTTTTGTATTGGACGAGGAGCAGGAGCATACCTATAAATCCGAAATGACGCCCCGCTACCACGCGCGTGACGTCGCGCAGTTCCGCGCCGCCGCGCACAATGCGCTGGTGCTGCTCGCTTCCGCAACGCCGTCTCTGGAAAGCTATGCGCGTGCGAAAAACGGGCAGTACGCGCTGTATACGCTGACGGACCGCTTCGGCCGCGCCTGCCTGCCGCAGGTTGAAACGGTTCCCGTCACGCTCGGTGAAACGGACGACGCGCTTTTGAGCGAGCCGCTTCGCGAGCGTCTGCAGGCGACGCTCGACGCCGGCGAACAGGCTATTCTTTTGCTCAACCGCCGCGGCTTCAATACGTTTGCGGCCTGCACGGCCTGCGGCAAGGTGCGCGCCTGCCCGAATTGCAGCATCTCCTTAACCTACCACGCGCGCAACCACAGGCTGATGTGCCACTACTGCGGGTACTCGGAGCCGTTTACCGACGTCTGCGCCGCCTGCGGGGAACACGCGGTCCGCTATTCCGGGTCCGGCACGCAGCGTCTGGAGGATACGCTTTCCGCCGCATTCCCGTCGGCGCGGATTCTGCGCCTGGATACGGATGCGGCCTCCTCCCGATATTCTTTTGAAAATGCACTAAAAAAGTTCACAAATTACGAGTATGATATTATGGTCGGGACGCAAATGGTTGCAAAGGGACTGGATTTCCCGAATGTGACCCTGGTCGGCGTCGTCTCGGTGGACCAAATGCTTTTCAACGACGATTATAAAAGCGCCGAACGGACGTTTGATTTGCTGACCCAGGTTGTCGGCCGCGCCGGCCGCGGGGAAAAGCCCGGACATGCGGTTATTCAGACGGCCTTCCCCGACAACGAGATTATCCGCCTTGCCTGCCGGCAGGATTTCCCGGCCTTTTATGCGCTGGAAATGCAGATTCGCCGCGCAATGGTTTACCCGCCGTACTGCGATTTGTGCGTATTCGGCTTTACCGGCGCGGACGAAACACAGACGCGCGCGGCCGCGCAGGCTTTTCTCGACAGGCTCAAGGCGCTGCACAAGGCCGAATACCAAGCGCTTCCGCTGATTGTGCTCGGCCCCATTGCGCCGCGTCTTTCGCGCGCGTTTGGGAAATTTCGGTTCCGCGTGCTGCTAAAATCCCGCAACGACAGCCGCTTTCGCGCATTTGCCGCGGCGCTGCTCAAGGAATATGCAAAAACGCCCGCCGCGCGCAGCGTTACGCTGACGGCGGATATGAACCCGGAAAGTATTTATTGAGGTGAAACAATATGGCGACTCGAAACATCCGCAAGAAAGGCGACCCAATCTTAAAGCTGAAAAGCCGGCGTGTAGAACGGTTTGACGAGCGCTTTTTTACGCTGCTGGACGATATGCGCGAAACCATGTACGAGGCGGACGGCTGCGGCCTTGCCGCCGTGCAGGTCGGGGTGCTCAAGCGCGCGGTCGTCATTGACGTCGGAAACGGACCTATGGAGCTTATCAACCCGGAAATTATAGAGACGCGCGGCGAGCAGATGGAGGCGGAGGGCTGCCTGTCCCTGCCCGGCGAACAGGGCGTGACGCTTCGCCCGCAGTTTGTGCGCGTGCGCGCGCAGGACCGGACGGGCGAGGTGCGCGAATACACCGGCGAGGACTTGCTTGCGCGTGCGATGTGCCACGAGATTGACCATCTGGACGGGATTTTGTATACGCAGCGTCTGGCGCCCAAAGAGGCGCTGGAGCGTTTTCGCAGGGAACATCCGGACGCGGAGGTGTAACGATGCGCATTGTGTTTATGGGGACGCCGGATTTTGCCGTCCCGAGCCTGCTGCGCCTGCTTGCCGACGGGGAAAACGTAGTCGGCGTCTTTACGCAGCCGGACAAACCGAAAGGGCGCGGCTATGCGCTTGCGCCGTCGCCTGTCAAGCAGGCTGCGCTGGCGCACGGCCTGCCGGTATACCAGCCCAAGACCCTGCGTGACGGCGAGGCGCTGTCGCTTTTGCAGACGCTTGCGGCGGACGCCCTGGTCGTCGTGGCATACGGAAAAATCCTGCCGCCGGAAATTCTGTCGCTGCCAAGGTTCGGCTGCATCAACATCCACGCCTCGCTTTTGCCGAAATACCGCGGCGCCGCGCCCATACAATGGGCGATTATGTGCGGGGAAACGCAAACCGGCGTTACGGCGCAGCGGATGAACGAGGGCATCGACACCGGCGACATCCTTTTGTATAAGGCGGTCGAAATCGGCGACACTATGACCGCCGGCGAGCTGCACGACGTTTTGTCGCCGCTCGGCGCCGAGGTGCTGCACGAGACGTTTGCGGGCCTTCGGGCGGGGACGCTGCAGCCCGTACCGCAGACGGGGGAGAGCTCTTACGCGCCGCTTTTGACCAAGGACCTTTGTCCGTTGGATTTCTCCGCGCCGGCCAAAGCTGTGCATGACCGGATTCGCGGGCTTTCACCGTATCCGGGCGCGGTGTTCCGGCTGCACGGCAAGCGCGTCAAGGCGCTGCAAAGCGTCTTGTGCCCGGAAGCGTCGGACCTGCCCGCCGGCTGTGTAGCTTCCGTAAAAGGCGGGATTTGCGTTGCCTGCGGCGACGGACGGGCGGTTTGCATTACGCAGGTGCAGCCGGAGGGCAAAAAACCGATGCCGGCGGCGGCGTTTTTGGCCGGCCACCCGATTGCGGCCGGCTTGCAATTGACTTAAACAGACGGTGATGGAATGGATTTGTATTATTATCTCCTCCTGGTCGTCCCGGCGCTTCTGCTTTCGCTAATCGCACAGGCACGGGTCCAGTCGGCCTATAAGCGGTACAGCAAGCTGCCGAATCTGCGCGGTCTGACAGGCGCTCGGGCGGCGGAAGCGGTGCTTGCGCACTACGGCGTGCAGGGCGTCCGTATCGAGCACGTCCGCGGCAGGCTCAACGACCACTATGACCCGCGCGACAATGTGATTCGCCTTTCGGACGGCGTTTACGGCGGCTGCTCTGTTGCGGCGGTCGGAATTGCCTGTCACGAGGCGGGGCACGCGGCGCAGTATGCGCTCGGCTACGTGCCAATCCGCGTGCGCAACGGCCTTTTGCGCCCCGCGCAGATAGGTTCGCAGATTTCCTGGCCGCTTGCGATTGTCGGCCTGTTTTTGGGCTCGCAGCCGCTTGTTTTGTTCGGGATAATTTTATATGTCGCCGTTATGCTGTTCCAGCTTATCACGCTGCCCGTGGAATTTAACGCCAGCCGCCGGGCGCTTGCCGTCATCGACGAGACCGGGCTGCTTTCCGGCGCGGAGCGCGACGGTGCGGCAAAGGTGCTGCGCGCGGCGGCCATGACATATGTCGCGGCGTTTGCGGTCACGGCGGCGAACCTGCTGCGGCTTTTGCTGCTCGCGAACCGAAGGAATTAAGCTATGCAGAATCGTCAGGCGGCTTTTCAGGTCCTTTTGCGCGTGGAGCGGGAAAAGGCGTATTCCAACCTGGCGCTCGACGCGGTTTTAAAGCAGGCGCCCGCGGCGGAGTCGAACGCTTTCGTCACGGCGCTTGTCTACGGAACGCTGGAGCGGCAGATTACGCTCGACGCCGTGCTGTCGGGCTTTTTGCGGCAACCGATAACCCGGCTGCGCCCGCAGGTGCTCGTTGCGCTGCGCATGGGCGCTTACCAGATATATTTTATGGATAAGGTCCCGCAAAGCGCGGCGGTCAACGAGAGCGTAAAGCTTGTGCAAAAAAACGGCTGCGCGTTTGCGGCGGGGCTTGTCAATTCGGTGCTGCGCCGTCTTTGCGAAACGCCGCTTACATATCCGCAGACCGGGGATACGCTTTCGGATTGGAGCGTCCGCTACAGCTGCCCGCGCGCGCTGGCGGCGCACTTCCTGCGCGAGTACGGCGAGCCGGACGCCAAAGCCTTTCTGGAGGCCTCCTTCGGCGGGGCGCCGGTTGCTTTGCGTGTCAACACGCTGAAAACGACGCCGGAAAAGCTTGCGGCATCGCTTGCGCAGGCGGGCGTGGAAACGGCGGCCGGCCTTTTGCCCGATACGCTGACGGTGTTAAAGGGGAACGCCGCGCTGACGCCCGCATACAAAGAAGGCCTTTTCCATGTGCAGGACCCGGCGAGCGGGCTTTGCGTGGACGCGCTGCAGCTGGAGCCGGGCATGACCCTTTTGGACCTCTGCGCGGCGCCGGGCGGCAAAAGCTTTACGGCGGCGCAGCAAATGCAGAACCGGGGCCGTATTCTGGCGTTCGATTTGCACGAGCAGCGGGTGGGACTGATTGCCTCCGGGGCAGAACGGCTCGGCATTTCCATCCTTTCGGCGCGGCAGCACGATGCCGCCGCGGATGACCCGGCGTTTTATGACAGCGCCGACCGCGTGCTTTGCGACGTGCCCTGTTCGGGGCTCGGCGTGCTTCGGCGCAAGCCGGAGATTCGCCTGCGGCCGCTCGCCTTGATTGACAAGCTGACCGAAATACAGTATAATATCTTAGTGTGCGCGTCGCGCTATGTGCGCAAGGGCGGCCTGCTTGTGTATTCAACCTGCACGCTGTCCCGCGCGGAAAACGAGGGCGTGTGCGACCGGTTTTTGCACGCGCATCCCGAATTTCAAAAAAACGCCTACCGCACGCTTATGCCGCATAAGGATGGGACCGACGGGTTCTTTTTTGCACAGCTTCGGAGAGATACATGAGTAAAACGGATATCGGTTCCATGACGCTTTTGGAGCTGCAAGCCTTTGCCGCGGATATGGGCTTGCCCAAATACCGCGCGGCGCAGCTGTTTTCCTGGCTGCAGGAAAAGGGCGTCCGCAGCTTTTCGGATATGCAGAACCTGCCCAAGGTCTTGCGGGAAACGCTTGCGGAGACCTGCTTTCTTCCCGCCTGCACTATCGACACCAAGCTTTGCTCCGCTTTGGACGGCACGACCAAGTATTTGCTGGAATTTGGTCCCGGCGAATATGTGGAATGCGTCGTCATGCGGTACAAATACGGACTTTCCATCTGCATTTCCACGCAGCTCGGCTGCAAAATGGGCTGCTCGTTCTGCGCGTCGGCCATCGGCGGCTTCAAGCGGCAGCTGACCGCCTCGGAAATGCTTGCGGAGATTCATACCGCGCAGAAAGACCTGGGGGAGCGCATCGCCCACGTCGTGCTGATGGGAACGGGCGAGCCGCTGGACAATTATGAAAACGTCCTGCGCTTTCTGCACCTTGCGACGGACGAACACGGGCTGGGGCTTTCCATGCGGCATATTTCGCTTTCCACCTGCGGCGTCGTCCCGCGCATTTACGACCTTGCCAAAGAGCGGCTCGGGCTGACGCTTTCCGTCTCCCTGCACGCGCCGAACGACGCGATTCGCTCCGCGCTCATGCCGGTCAACCGCACCTGGGGCGTTGAAGAGCTGCTTCGCGCCTGCCGCGCTTATACGCAGCAGACCTCCCGGCGCATTTCCTTTGAATACACCATGATTGACGGCGTCAACGATTCGGACGCCTGCGCCATGGAGCTTGCAGACAAGCTGCACGGTATGCTTTGCCACGTCAATTTAATCCCGGTCAACTCTGTCCGGGAAACGCAATATAAAAAGAGCCGCGCGCAGCGTCTGCGCCGGTTTTCCGAGCTTCTGGAGCAGCGCGGCCTGACCGTCACGGTGCGGCGGACGCTCGGCGAGGACATAGACGCATCCTGCGGCCAGCTTCGGGCAAAAAAGCTCGACGCGCAAAAGCCGCAGACTTCGCCGGAAAACGGCAGGCTGCAAAGAGGGTGATGGCTTGAAAATTGCAGCAAAAACCGATATTGGCAGAGTACGGGACAGCAACCAGGACGCATATGCGACCGGCGAGCTCCCCGAAGGGGTCGCCTGGGCGGTTGTCTGCGACGGCATGGGCGGCGTCGCCGGCGGCAACATTGCCGCAACAACGGCCGTTAAGGTGATTTCCGAACGGTTCACCACGGCGTACCGCGCGTCCATGCACGGCAGGTCGATTAAAAACCTGCTTGTGTCCGCAATCAACGCCGCAAACGTCAGCGTATACGACATAGCCCAGGCAAACCCGGCTTTTTCCGGGATGGGGACGACGGTCGTCTGCGCCATCGTGACAGACCATGTGGCGTATATCGCGCACGTGGGGGACAGCCGGGCGTATATGCTGTCCGGCGATGCGCTTTTGCAGCTGACGAGGGACCATTCCATGGTGCAGGACATGGTCGAGACCGGGAAAATCACGCAGCTTGAAGCAAAGCTGCATCCCCAGAAAAATATCATTACCCGCGCGCTCGGCGTGCGCGCCGAGGTCCGGGTGGATTTCTTTGAGCAGCCGATGCAAAACGAAGACATCCTGCTTTTGTGTACGGACGGCCTTTCCAACTACGTGGAAAGCGACGAGATTTGCGCGCTTTCCAACGGCACCTATTACGAATTTGCGGAGCGACTGGTTTCCCGGGCGCTGCAAAACGGCGGCGGCGACAACGTCACCGCGGTAACGCTTGCATATTAAGGAGATGGAACGATGGAAAACTACTGTGGAAAACGCTTAGACAACCGGTATGAGATTCGTGAAATCATCGGCGTCGGCGGTATGGCGGTGGTCTATAAAGCCTATGACAATATCGACGACCGCATCGTCGCCATCAAAATTTTGAAAGAGGAATTTCTGGCGAACGAGGAGTTCCGCCGCCGCTTTAAAAACGAGGCGAAGGCGATTGCCGTCCTCTCGCATCCGAACATCGTAAAGGTGTACGACGTCAGCTTCGGCGACCGGCTCCAATATATCGTGATGGAATATATTGAGGGTATCACGCTCAAGGAGTATATTGAGCAGCAGAAGGTCGTCAACTGGAAGGAAGCCGTCCACTTCGTCAACCAGATTCTCAAAGCGCTCCAGCACGCGCACGACAAGGGCATCGTGCACCGCGACATCAAGCCGCAGAACATTATGCTGCTGCAGGACGGCACCATCAAGGTCAGCGATTTCGGCATCGCGCGGTTCTCGCGCGGGGATACGCGTACCATGACCGAAAGCGCCATTGGCTCCGTGCACTATATTTCGCCCGAGCAGGCGCGCGGGGAAATTACCGACGACAAGGCGGATATTTATTCCGTCGGCGTTGTGCTGTATGAAATGCTGACCGGGCAGCTGCCGTTCCAGTCGGACAGCGCGGTTTCCGTTGCCATTATGCAGCTGCAGCAGGAGGCAAAGCGCCCGCGCGAGCTGAATCCCGACATTCCGCTCGGCTTAGAGCAGATTACCATGCGCGCCATGCAGAAAAATCCGAAGAACCGCTACCAGTCGGCGTCGGAAATGCTCATGGATTTAGACGAGTTCCGCAAAAACCCCTCCGTCAAGTTCGATTATAACTATTTTGTCGACAACGAGCCGACCAAATACGTTTCGGCAAAGGGCGGCGTGCCCGTCAAGCCCGTCGTGCGCGAGCAGCCCCCGAAGACGGCCGCAGAGGACGAGGAGGCCGAGGAGGACAAAAAAACCAATAAAACCCTGCCGATTCTGTTCGGCGTCCTTGCCGGGGTCGTGGTCCTTGTGGCGATTTTTGTCGGCGTGTATTTCGGCGTCACGGCGCGCCGTGTGGAAGTTCCGAACTTTGTCGGGAAGGATTTTAACGAAGAAATTTCCAACAACGCGGAATATACCGACAATTTCACGTTTGAAACCGAGTCCGTCTACAGTGCGGACGCCGAACCCGGCACCGTCCTGACGCAGGACCCGGAGGCGGAAACCAAGGTGCGCATCCACAGCACCATTACGCTGGAGATTGCCTACAATGAGGACAGCACCCAGCTGACCGGCATCATCGGCCTGAATGTCGACGAAGCGCAGTCCAAGCTGCGCGGCGAGGGCTTCGAGGTCAAGGTCATTACGAATTACGACCCGAACGCCCAGGAGGGCGTCGTCTACGACACGTACCCGCTTGAGGGCTCCTATGTGGAGGACGGGCAGCTTATCACGCTGTATGTCGCAACCAACGACGACCCGAACGCTACGTCGGTGCCTTATGTGATAGGCTACAGCCAGGAGGTCGCCAAGCAGCTGATTGAAAGCGCGGGCTTAAAGGTTGGCAACGTGACCCAGCAGGACAGCGAGGAAAAGGCCGGTACGGTCCTCTCGCAGTCGCCGGAGGCGAATCAGTCGGCCTCCGCCGGCGGCGCGGTCAGCCTGGTGGTCAGCAGCGGCAAGGCGCCCGCTTCCTCGGCGACCATCTCGGTTACACGGCCGGACGCGAACACGAGCGCGTCCATGCGCGTGTACCTGGACGGGAAGCTTGTGGACGGGTACCCGGTTGAGGTGCGTCTGGACGGCGGCACGTCGCAGATTACGCTGCAGGGCTCCGGCAGCGCGGTTCCGTTCTCGGTCGTTATTGACGACACCGAAATTCTCAAAGGAACGATTGACTTCACGAAAGACCCGCCCGCCGTCTCTTCCCAGGCGCAGGAATACCCCGTCGCGGTTCCCAACGTGGTCGGGCAGACCGTTTCCCAGGCCAAGGAAAAGCTCGAGAACGCAGGCTTCTCCAACTTTGTATTTGTGAATGAGGTCGGCGGCTCCGTGAATTCGGGCACCGTGGTCTCGCAGGACCCGGAGGGCAACACCAAGGTCGCTCCGTCTACGGAGATTACGCTGACGGTGCGGCAGTAACGCGATGGAAAACCGGTTTCAGACATTGGATGGGCTTATACGAAAAGGCGTCGGCGGCTTCTATACGGTAGAAGCCGCCGGTGCGGTATATGTGTGCCGTGCGCGCGGCGCGCTGCGCAAAAAACGCCAGTCGCCGCTTGCCGGCGACCGCGTGCGCATCACGGTTACGGACGGGCGCTCGGAAAATACGATTGATGAGATTTATCCGCGCAAAAACGCGCTTTTGCGGCCGCCGGTCGCCAACATTGACACGCTGGTCATTGTGGTCTCGACCTCTGTGCCGCGCCCGTCTGCCTTTCTGATTGACAAGCTGACGGCGCTGGCGGAATACAAGCGCATGGAGCCGGCTGTAGTGTTTACAAAAACGGATGAAGAGCCGGCCGACGCGCTGGCGTCGATTTACCGGGAGGCCGGCATCGCGACGTTTTGCGTTTCCAACACGACCGGGCAGGGGATAGACGACGTGCGCGCGTGGCTGTGCGGGAAAATCAGCGCGTTTACGGGCAATTCCGGCGTCGGAAAGACCTCCCTGCTCAACCGGCTGGCCCCGGAGCTGTCCCTGGAAACGGGCGAGGTCAGCGAAAAGCTCGGACGCGGCCGCCACACCACGCGGCAGGCGGAGCTTTTTAAGGCCTGCGGCGGTTATATTGTGGACACGCCCGGCTTTTCGGCGCTGGACCTGGAGCGCGCGGAATGGATACCGAAGGACGAGCTTGCTTCGTGCTTTCGGGAGTTCCGCCCGTATTTGGACGGCTGCAAATTCACGAGCTGTTCGCACACCTGCGACAAAGGCTGCGGCGTCCTTGCGGCTTTGGAGGCCGGAAAAATCGCCGTCTCCCGCCACCAAAGCTATGTGCAGCTTTATAACGAGGTAAAGGACAAAAAGGAATGGGAAACGTAAAATATGCCGACTGCGCCATTTTTGCCGCGGGCATCCCGGTCTCGGAGCAGCGCGTTCGGGCTTTTGTCGGCACGGATACATATTTGATTGCGGCTGACGCGGGCTATGCGTTTTGCCGGTCTTTGGGGCTTTGCCCGCAGCTTGTCGTCGGCGACTTTGACTCCGGCGAGCCCACCGGCGCTGTCGAAGGCACGGAGATTGTCCGCCTGAATCCGGTGAAGGACGAAACCGATACGGCGAGCGCCTTGTGCCGTGCGCTGGACCGCGGGTTTCGCAATATCGTTCTGTTCGGTGCGACGGGCGGCAGGCTGGACCATACGTTTGCAAACCTGGACCTGTGCGCGTTTGCAAAAGGCGCCGGCGCTGCGCTGACCGTGGTGGACGACCATCACGAAATTTTTGCGCTGCGCAACGAATGCCGCACGATTTGCGGGGATTTTGAAAAATACGTTTCCGTTTTCCCGGTGGGCGGCGCGTGTACCGTGTCGCTTCGCGGGTTCAAATATCCGCTTGACCACAGGACGCTGGAGCCGTTTTGCGGGCTCGGCGTCAGCAATGAGACAACCGCGGACAGAGCGGAAATTACCGTACACGAGGGGACCGCGCTTATCTTTGTGACCGATAAGGACCGATGAACACAAATGCAGACGCCGCATATAGTGATAGTAGCAACGGTAAAGGCGGTGTCTGCATGAGGAGAAGGGCGAAAAGCGGGAATCTGGGGCTTGTTTTTGTCATGCTGGGCGCAGGGCTTATTCTTGCGCTTGTATTTCCCTCCGGCTTTTTGGTCGTGGCGTTGTCGCTTGCCCTGATTGTCAGCGGCATCCTGCTGTGCAAAAATAGCTGAGGAGGCTACGGTATGCAGGTGGTAGTGGTCAAAAGTCCGAAGGTGCTCGGCGGTTTTCTCCGCTGGCTTTTCCGCATCAAAAAGGAAACATAAAGAAAACAGCCCGCTTGGGGCACCCTCCGTAAGGAAATTATATAAAAATGCATGGATACGCAGAAGTCCGCACCCTGAAAAGGACGCGGATTTCTGCTTTATGGTGTCATAATCCGATGCTCGTTAAACCTGTGGACACAACCGTACTAGTATAATTCCATATTCTGGATTTCTTGTTAAACGGGAAGTGGTGTAATCTATTCAAGCCATTGAACAAAACCGGTTTTATCACTACTGTTATAGCCTGCGTTACGATAAAATTTAAGTGTTGCCTCTTCCTTTGAACCAGTGAGCAGCATCATTTTATAACAATTTTCCTTTTCTGCAATTTCTTTTGCATAATTCAAACATTCTGTCGCATACCCCTTGCCACGGTAATCTTCACGGGTAACAACATTTTCTATCAATGCGTACGGCCTGATATTTCTTGTTAAATTTGGAATAATTACACAAATACAAGAGGATACTATTTTATTACCAACCTCATTTACAATAATGTGATGATTTTTATCTTTCATAATCGTTTCCCATGTGTTTTTCAACTGTTCAGTCATTTCGGGCACAAATTTCTCATGTAAATATAAATACAAATTTAACAATTCGCTTCGTTCGTTTTCTTTTATCTCTCTAACCATATAGAACCTCCGCAAATTTCCGCTTGTCTTACCATGAGCATAGCGCATAACGGGAATTGAATCTATACAACCTTCGGCAAGTCATCATATTTAATAAAAACCCGAAGGATGACAAAAAGAAATTCTTCCTTACGAAGAGTCCCTCTTCTGCGGGCTGTTTTTTGTATGGGTTACGTTCAGAAATCCAGCCACTCCGCGCAGTCGGCGTCAGAGGGCATACGCCAGTCGCCGCGCGGCGAAAGGCTGACGGAGCCGACCTTCGGCCCGTCCGGCAGGCAGGAGCGCTTGAATTGATTGGAGAAAAACCGCCGCAAAAAGAGCCGCAGCCAGGCTTCCAGCTGCTCGGGGGTGTATTCCCGGAACGTCCGCGCCGCCAAGAACAAAAGCTTTTGCGGGCGCGTTCCGAACCGCAGGAAGTGGTAAAGGAAAAAGTCGTGTACCGCATAGGGGCCGAGCGTCTCTTCGGTTTTCTGCTGGATGTTGCCCTGTTCGTCGGGCGGCAGCAGCTCGGGACTGACGGGCGTCTCCAAAATGTCGCGCAAAATGGCGGCAGCGTGCGCGGGCAAATGCTCGGCTTCGTTTTCTACCAGGTGCCGGACAAGCGTTTTCGGCACGCCGCAGTTGACGCCGTACATACTCATGTGGTCCGCGTTGTAGGTGCACCAGCCGAGCGCAAGCTCGCTTAAGTCCCCGGTTCCGACTAAAAGCCCGCCGTGCTTGTTGGCAAGGTCCATTAAGATTTGCGTGCGCTCGCGCGCCTGCGTGTTCTCGTAGGTCACGTCGCGCACGGCCGGGTCGTGCCCGATGTCGCGCATATGCTGCATCGCCGCTTCCCGGATGGGAATTTCCAAAAGCTGCGCGCCGAAGGCCTGCACCAGCGCGCAGGCGTTATTGTAGGTGCGGTCCGTTGTGCCGAAGCCCGGCATTGTAACGCACAGCAGGCGCTCGGCGGGCAGACCCAAAATCTGCAGGCTGCGCGCACAAACCAACAGGGTGAGCGTCGAGTCGAGACCGCCGGAAATTCCGACAACCGCACATTTTGCGCCGGTGTGCGCCATGCGTTTTGCAAGCGCATGGCTTTGTATGGATAAGATTTCACGGCAGCGCGCGTCCTTTTCCCGCTCATCTGCGGGGACGAACGGATATTTCGGGAACACGCGTTCGACAAATTCCGGCGGCGTGGAAGGCAGCGGGACGCGTGCGCAAACCGCGGGCAGTACCGGCGCGTGTGCGGCGCAGTCGCCGAAAGAACCGTCCCGGCGGCGTTCGCTCGCGAGCCGGTCCAAATCGATATCCGCAGCAGCGCGGCTCCCGTCAAACGCAAAGCGCTCGCCTTCTGCGAGCAGGGCGCCGTTTTCCGCTATGGTGCACGCGCCCGAAAAAACCAGGTCGGTCGTGGATTCTCCGACGCCGGCAGAAGCATACACATAGGCGCAGAAAGCCTTGGCGCTTTGCATGGCAATCAGATTTTTCCGGTACGCGTCTTTTGTAACGGCCTCGTTGCTCGCCGAAAGGTTGGCGATGACGTTTGCGCCGGCAAGGCACAGCGCGGTGCTCGGCGCGTTCGGCACCCACAAATCCTCGCAAAGCTCCACGCCCAGCGTGACGGTGTCGGAAAGCCGGATAAGCGTCTGGCCGAAGGGGACGCTTTGGCCGTGTAAGCAGAGCTCGCCGCGGACGCCGTCGCCGCTTGCGAACCACCGCTTTTCGTAGTATTCGTTGTAATTCGGCAGATACGTTTTGGGGATGACGGCGAGCACCGCGCCGTTTTGCAGAACCGCCGCGCAGTTGTAAAGGCGCCCCCGGTACAGCAGCGGCAGGCCGATGCAGACGACAATCTCCGAGTCCGCCGTTGCCGCGGTCAATTCGGAAAGCGCGTCCTCGCAGGCGTCCAGCAGCGTCTGCTGCAAAAACAGGTCGCCGCAGGTGTACGCCGACAGATACAGCTCCGGAAAGACCAAAAGCCCGACATGCCGCGCCCGGGCATTTGCAAGCGCCGCAAGGGCCTGTTTTAAATTTTGCCGCACGCCGCCGACCGTGACGCGCGGGGAAACGGCTTCCGCCTTTAAAAATCCGCTGTTCATGGCAAGACCTCCCGAAAGGTTGTCTCTATTATACAGAATTTACAGAAAATACGCAAGTGGCGTTACGCAGTTGGCGGTTGACAAACCGGCGAAAAGGGTTAAAATAGGTTGAAGATTAAAAAGGCGGTGCTTTTGTGCGTACGTTTGAAAAATCCAAAAAGCTTGACCACGTCTGCTACGACATCCGCGGACCGGTGCTCGATGAGGCCGACCGCATGGCGTCGAACGGCGTGCGCATCCTGAAGCTGAATATCGGCAACCCGGCGCCGTTCCATTTTACCGCGCCGGATGAGATTATCCGGGATATGATTCATACGCTGACCGAAGCGGAAGGGTATTCGGAGTCCAAGGGCATTTTCTCCGCGCGCAAGGCCGTTATGCAGTATTGCCAGCTAAAGGGCATTGCCGGCGTCGATGTGGACGACATTTATACGGGCAACGGCGTCAGCGAGCTTATCACCATGTCCATGCAGGGTCTTTTGGACAACGGCGACGAGATTCTGCTGCCGGCCCCGGATTATCCGCTGTGGACGGCTTCCGTTTCTCTGGCGGGCGGCACGCCGGTGCACTATATGTGCGATGAACAGAACGAATGGAACCCGGACATCGCGGACTTGGAAAGTAAGATTACCCCGCGCACAAAGGGGATTGTCCTTATCAACCCCAACAACCCGACCGGCGCGCTGTATTCGCGCGAGGTGCTCGAGGAGATTGTCCGCATTGCGGACAAATACGGCCTGATTTTGTTTGCCGATGAAATCTACGACCGGCTGGTGATGGACGGGCTGACGCACATTTCCGTCGCGGCCATTGCGCCGCACGTGCCGTGCGTCACCTTTAACGGACTTTCCAAGTCCCACCGCGTCGCGGGCTTCCGCTGCGGCTGGATGGTGATAAGCGGCGACAAGAGCCGGATAAAAGGGTATATCGAGGGGCTGAACCTTCTTTCCTCCATGCGGCTTTGCTCCAACGTCCCGGCGCAGCATATCATTCAGACCGCGCTCGGCGGCTACCAGAGCGCCGACAAGCTGCTTTGCCCCGGCGGGCGCATCTATGAGCAGCGTGAGTTTATTTACAACGCCTTAAACGCCATAGACGGTGTTTCCGCCGTCAAGCCGAAAGCCGCGTTCTACATTTTCCCGCGGTTTGACAAGGCGAAATTCAATCTGAAGGACGACGAGCGCTTTGTGCTCGATTTCCTGCGCAAAAAGAAAATCCTGCTTGTGCAGGGGACGGCGTTCAACTACCCGGAGCCCGACCACGCGCGCATTGTGTATCTGCCGACCGTCAAGGAGCTCGGCTATGCGGCGGACGAGCTGCGCGACTTTTTACAGACCTATTCGCAATCGTAAATACGACCAACGGCGGCCTGTCGGGTTTCCCCGGCAGGCCGCCGCCTTGTCCGAAAAGATGGGATTGTTATTTCATGCCGTCTTCATAGGCCTTGATCATCTTTTTGACCATCTGGCCGCCGACAGAACCCGCCTGCTTCGAGGTCAGGTCGCCGTTATAGCCCTGCTTGAGGTTCACGCCCACTTCGGAGGCGGCCTCCATCTTGAACTTGTCAAGCGCCGCACGGGCCTCGGGAACAACGTTCTTTTTGCTCGCCATTTCTTAACACTCCTTTACTTGCAGATTTGCGTTTGCAGTCATAGTCTGCGGCGCACACGCCGCAATATCCTTGCAAATTCCTTCTAATGCTGTCAAATTGATGCAGCATAAATTTTTGCCTTCCGTCATATGTATTACCGACATCGGTAAGGAGGGCATAATCGTGCATGACACAGTAGAGGACCGCGCCGTGGAACTCGGCGAATATATCGTTACGAACAAAGCGACCGTCCGCGCCGCCGCCAAGGTGTTCGGCATCAGCAAAAGCACGGTGCACATGGACGTTGCGAGCCGTCTTTCGCGGATTAGTCCGGCGCTGTACCACGAGGTGCGCGAGGTGCTGGACGTCAATAAGGCGCAGCGGCATATCCGCGGGGGACTGGCAACGCGGGAGAAGTACAAGACGGCGCAGCAGGAAAAATAACGGGAGACCGCGGCAGGCGCCGCGGTTTTTTCTCTTTCCGGCAAAAAAATTCAAAATAAGCCTTGTATTGCCTGCGTTTTTTCTATATAATATTTTTCTGTATGATACTTTGAACCGAAAGGTGGCGTACCTCGTGGCAGATGAGAAAAACAAGTTCGTAGAGCTTGAGCACGAGATGATGGATTTCTGGGAGCGCGAGCATTGCTTCGAGAAATTGGTGGAAAAGAACCGCGGCAACAAAATGTTCCGCTTTTTGGACGGCCCCATTACGGCGAACAACCCGATGGGCATCCACCACGCATGGGGGCGCAGCATTAAGGATATTTTCATTCGCTATCACGCGATGAACGGCTGCGACTGCCGTTATCAAAACGGGTTTGACTCGCAGGGTCTGTGGGTCGAGGTCGAGGTGGAAAAGCAGCTGGGCTTCCAGACCAAAAAGGACATTGAAAACTACGGGATGGACAAGTTTACCAAGGCCTGCAAGGACCGCGTCAAGCACTTTTCCTCCATTATCACCGAGCAGTCCAAGCGCCTCGGCCAATGGATGGATTGGGACCATTCCTATTTTACCAACACGGACGAAAATATTGAAGGCATCTGGCACTTCTTGAAAACCTGCGACGACCACGGCTGGATTCAGCGGGAGTATAAGCCCATGCCCTGGTGCCCGCGCTGCGGCACCTCGCTTTCCGAGCATGAAATGACGGGTTCTTATAAGCTGATGACGCACAACGCCGTCTTTTTCAAGCTTCCCGTTTTGGAGCTGAACAGCAAGATTCTGGTGTGGACCACGACGCCCTGGACGCTGTCGTCCAACGTAGCGCTGGCCGTCAACCCGGATATCGAGTATGTCGAGGTCCGCATCAAAAGCGACGACCAGACGCTGTACCTTGCGAAAAACGCCATCCCGATTCTCGGGGACGATAAAATTGAGGTCGTCCGGGGCTTAAAGGGCAGCGAGCTTGTCGGGCTTCATTTTGAGACCTGCTTCCCGTATCTGCCGGCGCAGGCGGGGATTGAGCACAAGATTGTCGCGTGGGAGGACGTCGCGGCGGACGAGGGTACGGGCGTCGTCCATATTGCGCCCGGCTGCGGTATTGAGGACTTCGAGCTCGGCGAGCGCATCGGGCTTCCCAAGGTCATGCCCATTGACGATATGGGCGTCTATCTCGAGGGCTTTGACTGGATGACCGGCAAGGACAGCCACACAATAGCCGACGAGGTGTTCGAGCATTTAAAGGCGGACAACAAGCTCTATAAGGTCGAGCCGCACGAGCACAGCTATCCCGTTTGCTGGCGCTGCAAGTCCGAGGTCGTGTTCCGCCTGGTTCCAGCGTGGTACATCCGCACCGAGGAGATTAAGCCGAAGCTCATTGAGGCAGCCGCCGCCGTCAAATGGGAGCCCGCCTCCAACGGCAAGCGGATGCACGACTGGCTGACCAATATGGGCGACTGGAATATTTCGCGCAAGCGCTACTACGGGATGCCGCTGCCGTTTTATCCGTGCGACTGCGGCCATACGACGGTCGTCGGGTCCAAAGCGCAGCTGCGCGAGCTGGCCGTTGACCCCGCCAAGGTCGACGCCTTGCCGGAGCTGCACCGTCCCTGGGTAGACGAAATTGAAATTCGCTGCCCGCACTGCGGCAAGCCGGTGCACCGCGTGTCGGAAATCGGCGACGTTTGGCTCGACGCCGGTATTGTGCCGTTTTCGACGCTCAAATATTTCAGCGACAAGGCGTACTGGAAAAAGAATTTCCCCGCCGAATGGGTCACCGAAATGCACGAGCAGGTGCGTCTGTGGTTCTATTCGCTGCTGTTCATGAGCGTTGTGCTCGAGGGACGCGCGCCGTATGAGCGCGTGCTGACAAACAGCGCCGTCGTCGCGGAGGACGGCTCCAAATTCTCCAAAACCGGCTTCATGATTCAATTCGACGAGGCCGCCGAGCGCATCGGCGCCGACACGGTCCGGTATATGTATGCGGGCGCGCCGGTCGCAAGCGACGTGCGCTTCGGCTACAATTTGGGGGACGAGGCGCGCCGCAAGCTGTTGTCGTTCTGGAACATTTACACGTTCTTTGAGACGTACGCGAAAATCGACAAGCCGAATTTTGAGGGCTATGTGCCCGACAAGAGCAAAATGACGCCGACCGATTTGTGGCTGACGGTTCGCACCAACGAGTTCCTTGCGCGCGCAAAGGCGTGCTACGACGATTACAAGGTCTATTTGCTTGTCAAGGATTTTGAGGTCTTTGTGGATGATATTTCCAACTGGTACGTCCGCGTCAACCGCCGCCGCTTCTGGAAGGCGGACGACGAGCAGGACAAGCAGCTTGCCTACTGGGTGCTTTTCCACGCGCTCAATACCGCCGTGCAGGTTATGGCGCCCGTGATTCCGTTTATGACGGAATATATTTGGCAGAACCTGACGCGCAAGGTCCTGCCGGGCGCGCCGATTTCCGTGCATTTGAGCGACTGGCCGCAGCCGCTTGCGGAATTCCAAAACGACGGCATTATCGAGCAGACCGCGTTTGTGCGCGAGACGATTGCCGTCGCCATGCGCCTGCGCAACGAGCAGCAGCTCAAGGTTCGTCAGCCGCTTGCCGCAATCTACGTTTGCTGCGACGCCGATGCGGCGGATAAGCTGCGGGTTTTCGAGAAAAATATCCTTGACGAATTAAACGTCAAGTCCATGCAGTATCTTGCGTCAGCCGATGCGCTGGAGGACAAGTACCTGACCGTCAACTTTAAGGTCGCGGGCGCGGTCCTCAAGCAGAACGTCAACAAAATGAAGCAGGCGCTCGAAGCGCTTTCCGACGCCGAGATGCAGGCCGCCGTGCGCGCGGCGGAAGCAGGGGAGACCCTCGCCGTTCCCGGCTTTGACGGCCGCTTTGACGCATCGCTGTTCACGGTTTCAACGCGGACAAAGGCCGGCATCGTTTCCGCCGAGCTGCCGAACGGCGCCGCCGTCGTGGCGCTCGACACGAAGCTTACCGAGGCGCTTGTGCGCGAGGGCCTTGTGCGCGATGTTGTCCGCCAATGCCAGCTGGCGCGCAAAGAGGCGGGGTACGAGGTTGAACAGCGCGTGTACGTTTCCATTTGCACGGACAACGCGCAGATTGCCGACGCGCTGACCGAAAAGCAGGCGTTCCTCTGCGCGGAGCTGCTTGCGAAGGATGTTGCAATCGGCAAGCCGCTGGACACGCCCGACTACACGAAGGAAGCCGAAATTGCCGGCAGCGCTGTGACGCTGTCGGTGCGTAAAGCATAAAAGGAGAGAACCAAATGCTCAAAGAAGTAACCAAAGACATGACCATCGGCGATATTTTAGACGCCGACCGTGAGACGGTGCCGTTTTTCCTGGAAATGGGGATGCACTGCCTCGGCTGCCCCGCCTCGCGCGGCGAAACGCTGGAACAGGCGTGTGAGGTGCACGGTGTGAATGCGGACGAGCTGGTTGCGAAAATCAACGCGTTCCTGCAATCGAAATGACCGCACTTCGGGGCGCAGCTTTGGCTGCGCCCTGCGTATTTTCTTGAGATATGCTGCATTTAACACCAAGACTTTCCGCCGTGGCCGGGCTTGTGCGCCCCTGCGAAACGGTAGCGGACATCGGCACGGACCACGCCTATGTACCGGCTTTTCTGCTGCAAACGGGCGTGGCGCAGCGCGCCATTGCCGCCGACATCCACGAAAAGCCGCTTGAGAACGCAAAAAAAACGCTCGAACGCTTTGGGCTGTTGAACCGAGCGGAGCTTCGCCTGTCCGACGGGCTGCAGGGCTTTCGCGCGGGGGAAGCGCAGGCCTTTGTTATCGCCGGCATGGGCGGGGAGCAAATTGCCGCGATGCTCCATGCCGCTTCCTGGCTGCAAGCGCCCGAAATACAGCTGGTCCTCCAGCCGATGACGCATGGCGAGGACGTGCGGCGCGCGCTGCGGGAAAACGGCTTTTCACGCGTGGAGGAACGTACCGTCGCGGAAGGAAGCCGCCTGTACCTTGTCCTTTGGGCACGGTGGACGGGCGAAATCCAGCCCGTTTCCCCCGCGTACGACTACATCGGCGCGCTTTGCCCGCAGGCGCGGGAAACGGACCGGCTCTTCCTGCGGCGAACCGCCGCGCGCCTGCAAAAAAAGGCGGACGCGCTGCGCGGCAAGGACCCCACGGCGGCAAAGAAGCTGGATTCCATCCTACAGGAGGTTTACGATGCTTGCCGGTGAAATTTATGATTTTCTGGATACCATAGCCCCCTTTGGCGGGCAGGCGGAATGGGACAACAGCGGTTTTTTGGTCGGGGAGCGCAAAGCGAGCGCCGACCGCATCCTTTTCGCGCTGGACGCGACGCCGCAGGTTATTGCGGAAGCGAAAGAAAAGGGATGCGCGCTGCTTGTGACGCATCACCCGGTTTTGTTTTCCGCCGTGAAATCCTTTACGGAGCGCGACCCGGCCTATTTGGCCGCAAAGGCCGGCGTCGCCGTCATTTGTGCGCACACCTCCTACGATTTTGCCCCGCGCGGCGTTGCGGACGTGCTTTGCGAGGCCGTCGGCCTTACGGACGTTTGCGCGTCGGAATGCGGGGAATTCCGAATCGGGAAAACGAAGCCCGTTAAAACCCGGGCGTTTGCCGAACGCGTCGGCAAGGCGCTCTCGACGCCGGTTTTCACGGCCCTGCCCGAAAAGGAGCTGCGTACAGTCGCCGTGTGCGGCGGCGCCGGCGCGTGCTTTTTGCAGGCGGCAAAGGCGCAGGGCGCCGACGCGCTGCTGACCGGGGAAGCAAAGCACCACGAATGGCTCGAAGCGGAAGCCCTCGGCATCGCGCTTTTGTGCGCCGGTCATTTTGAAACGGAGCATCCGGCCGTTGCGGCCTTGTGCAGCCGCGTGCAGGCGGCCTTCCCCAAAATTACCTGCATTCTGTCCGACCAGACCTCTCCCGCTTGTCTTGGATAAGGAATCGTTATGGCATTAGACGGCATTACGTTGCATTTTCTCAAAACTGAATTGGAAGAGACGCTTGTCGGCGCGCGGGTGGAAAAGGTGTACCAGCCCGGCAAAAGCGAAATCATTCTGCTGCTTCGCACGCGGCAGGGCCCGTTTCGTCTGCTTTTGTGCGCCGAGTCCTCCTCGCCGCGCGTCCATATTACGACGCAGACCGTTGAAAATCCGCAGAACCCGCCGATGCTCTGTATGCTTTTGCGCAAGCATCTTTGCGGCGCGGTTCTGACCGGCTTTCGGCAGGCGGGGCTTGACCGCGTGCTGTTTCTGGATTTTGACGCGGCAAACGAAATCGGCGACCGCGTCCGGCTGACGCTTTGCGCCGAAATTATGGGCCAGCACAGCAACCTGATTCTGCTTGATGGCAGCGGCAGGATTCTGGATGCGGTCAAGCGCGTGGACGCGAGTAAATCGGCGCTGCGCGAAATTCTGCCGGGTGTAAGCTATCAGGCGCCGCCGCGGCAGGACAAGATTGCCGTGACGGACGAATCTGCGGCACAGGCCTGCCTTTCCCGCATCCGGCAGTCGCCGGACGCGCCGCTCGCCAAAACGCTGATGCAGCATATCGAGGGCATTTCCCCCATAGTCAGCCGGGAGCTTGCGTTTCGCGCCGGCGGCGACTGCACCTGCACGGTCCGGGAGGCCGGGGAGGGGGAGCTTCGCGCGGTGCTCGGACAGCTTGCCGCAAGTCTTACCGCTTCGCCGGCGCATTGCGTGGTTTGCGACGAAGAGGAGAAGCCGTTTGACTTTTCCTTTTTGGACATTCGCCAGTACGGCGGATTCCTGAAAAAGACGGAATATCCAAGCTTTTCCACTCTGCTCGACGCGTTTTATGCCGAGCGGGACCGCCTGCTGCGCGCCAAGCGCCGCGCCGGCGATTTGCACAGGGCGCTGCAAACCCTGCGCGAGCGCACCGCGCGGAAAATGGCGAACCGCAAAGCGCAGCTCAAGGACAGCGCCGAAAAAGAAAAGCTGCGAATTTTCGGGGAGCTGATTCAGGCGAACCAGTATGCGCTCGAAAAAGGCGCGTGTGCGTATGTGCTTGAAAATTACTACGACGAAAACAAGCCTGTCCGCATCCCGGCCGACCCGGCGCTGTCCCCGTCCCAGAACGCGCAGAAGTATTATAAGGCGTACAAAAAGGCTTCAACGGCGGAGAAGATGCTTGCCGACCTGATTGCCAAGGATGAACAGGAACTGCAGTACCTCGAATCTGTCGAGGACGCGCTTTCCCGCGCGCAGGGGGAGAGCGACCTTTCCATGATTCGACAGGAGCTTATCGACGGCAGGTATTTAAAGCGCAAAAAAGGCGGCAAGCAGCGCCTGCCCAAAGAGCAGCCGCCCTACCGCTTCCGGACCAGCGAAGGCTTTACGGTCTTAGTCGGGCGCAACAATGTGCAGAACGACCGTCTGACGCTGAAAGTCGCCAAGAATTACGATATGTGGCTGCACACGCAGCGCTTTGCCGGCTCGCATACAATCCTGCTGTCCGAGCACCGCGCGTTTACGGACCTTGCCATTTCCGAAGCCGCCGCCATTGCCGCCTTTTTCAGCAGCGCGCGCGACGCGCAGAAGGTGCCCGTGGATTACACGCTTGTCAAAAATATCAAAAAGCCCGCCGGCGCAAAACCCGGCAAGGTTATCTACAGCACATACAACACAATATATGTTGCGCCGCGGGAGCCGGAAGACGCCGCAAAAACAGAATAAAAAAGACGCAGTTTTCGCTGCGTCTTTTTTATATGGTCATTCGTCGGTTTCGGCTGTCGCCAGCACATCGCTTTCGCGGAACAGCAGGGAAATGCACCAGACCGCCGCGATTGCAACTAAGGTGTAAATGATTCGGCTGAGGACGGCGTCCTGCCCGCCGAATATCCAGCTGACGATATCAAACTGAAACAGCCCGATGGAGCCCCAGTTGATGCCGCCGATTATCACCAAAATCAATGCGATTCTATCCAGCATCGCTCTCAACTCCTTCTTCTGTGTTTTCGCTGCCGGAAGGCGGCTCGAACATAGTATAAGCGGAAAGCGAGCAGATATGTAATGCAAAACTGGCGAAAAATTTTTACAAATTAAAACGTGCCGGCGGCTTTGCGCAGGGCGTCTACACGGTCCGTCCGCTCCCAGGGCAGGTCCAAATCCGTGCGGCCCATGTGCCCGTAGGCGGCGAGCGATTTGTAGATGGGGCGGCGCAGGTCGAGATATTCTATAATCGCCGCCGGGCGCAGGTCAAACACTTCCGTGACGATTTCGCTTAAAACGTCGTCGGAAAGCGCCCCGGTCCCGAAGGTGTCTACCATGACGGAAACGGGGTTCGCAACGCCAATGGCGTAGGCGAGCTGAAGCTCGCAGCGGCTGGCAAGCCCCGCCGCAACGATGTTTTTCGCGGCATAGCGCGCGGCGTATGCGGCGGAACGGTCCACCTTTGTCGGGTCCTTGCCGGAGAAGCAGCCGCCGCCGTGCCGGCCGATGCCGCCGTAGGTGTCGACAATGATTTTTCTGCCCGTAAGGCCGGAATCGCCGGCAGGCCCGCCGGTGACGAACCGGCCGGTGGGGTTGACGTAAATAATGGTGTCCTCGTCAAACAGGTCGTCCGGCACAATCGGCTTTATAACGTGCTTAACAATGTCCGCACGGATTGTGTCAAGCGGCGTGTCGGCATGGTGCTGCGCGGATACGACAATCGTGTCCACCCGAACCGGCTTATTGTCGGCGTATTCAACGGTAACCTGCGTTTTCCCGTCCGGGAAAAGGTACGGCAGCGTTCCGTCCCGGCGCACGTCGGTCAGGCGTTTGGCAAGCTTGTGCGCAAGCGAAATGGGCAGGGGCATCAGCTCCGGCGTTTCGCAGCAGGCGTATCCGAACATCATGCCCTGGTCGCCGGCGCCGTGAAGGTTATAATCGTCCGTTTCGCCGGTTTTGCGTTCGTAGGACTTGTCCACGCCCAGGGCAATGTCGGGCGACTGCTTGTCAATGACAATCTCGACGCGGCAGGTGTGTCCGTTAAAGCCGCTTTCGTCGTTGTCGTACCCGATTTCACAGACCACGTCGCGCGCGATTTTTTCAATATCCACCTTCGCCGTCGTCGTGATTTCCCCCATCACCATGAGCCGGCCGGTGATGCAGGTGGTCTCGCACGCAACGCGGCCGTTGGGGTCCTGCGCCAAGATAGCGTCCAGAATCGCGTCGGAAACGGTGTCGCAGACTTTGTCGGGATGTCCCTCGGTTACGGATTCAGATGTAAACAGGTGCTTGTTCATAAGGTCTCCTTTTGGTCTTTGCTTTATAAAAAGCGCCGCAGGCGCAGGCCCGCGACGCTTTGTTCGCCTTATCTCTCAGCCGTTTCGGGCTGTAGGAATTGGCACCTTGCATACACACTTGCAGGTTGCCGGACTTCACAGGGCCTGTCCCTCCGTCACTCTTTATAAGGAATGCAATATCCGTTTGTCTTAGGTATTGTATACCGAAACAGGGGCTTTGTCAATTGTGTATCGACATTTTTTTGAAAATCAATCGTCCGCCAGCGCGGCTTCGAAGGAGGTCTCCGCATTACGCAGAATTTCTTCGGGGCGGTTGCCGATAACGTCCAGCCCTTCTGCGGCGATGCAAAACGACTGCCGCACGCCGAAAAACTGCTCGCAGACCGCCCGGACATAGGCAAAGCCGTGGTCGTTTTCCCCGATAGGACCGCCGGCAGTCGTGATATAGACGAGCCGTTCCGCATTGCAAAGGCTCACGGGCCGCCCCGACTGGTCATAGGAGAAGGTGACGCCCGAGCACGTGACGTTTTCAAAATAGAGCTTTAAAAGCGACGGGAAGGACAAATCCCAGTACGGTGCGGCGACAACCAGCCATTGCGCGCGCCGAAACTCCTTTGCCAGGTCAAAAAACTCGTCGTCCGTTTTCCCTTCGCGCAAAAGCCGGTCGCGTGTCAGGAGCCTTTCCCGGTCAAGCGGCAGAAGGCCGAGCGTGTCAAGCCGGACGCGCCGGATTTCCGCATTCGGAAGCCTCTCTAAAAATCGGTTTGCAAGCTGCAATGTGCGCGAACGCGGGCCGCGTACACACGCGTCAAGAAACAGGACGTCTTTTTTGGCCATGGGCGCCTCCTTAGATTTTCGCTTTGCCCTTGATGAGCGGAGAAAGGGGCTTATAAAGAATAAACGTAACGGCGGTGCAGAGCATGCCCTTTACAAACGTGAACGGAACATTGAAGATTAAGAGCGCTTTCCAAAGCGTGTTCGCCGAGGGCAGAATATCCTGGTACATGGACAGAATCATATCCATCGGCATAAAGGTCGTATAGATGGGGTAGGTGATATAGTAATTCGTCAAAAGACTCATGCCGGCCATGCAAACCGTTCCGACGAACGCGCCGAGAAACGCAAAATTGCGGTTTTTCCTGTGCTTGTAGATAAGCCCTGCGGGAATCACCAGGATGCAGCTCAAAATAAAATCGGACAATTCGCCAATCCCGCCGGTCGAGGTTGTCAGCAGGTTGAGTAGATTTTTGATTAGCGCGACGCACATACCGCTTGTCGGGCCAAAGGCAAACGAGGCAATCAGCGCCGGGAAGTTGGAGACATCCATTTTGATAAAGCTCGGAATCAGCGGTACGCTGAACTGAATGAGCATCAGCACGGCGGAGACGGCGCCCAAAAGCGCGGTTACCGTCAGCTTGCGGATGCGCCCGCCGGAGAGGAGCTTTTTGGGGCTTGGTTGTTTGCGGACAGCTTGTTCGGACATAAAGGTCGTCCCTTTCTGATAAAATTCAAATCCGGCTGTCCCGAAAAAAACCCCGCAAGACAGGTCTTGCGAGGCGAACGTGCAGAAAATCGCATCTTCTTTCATCCGGACTTTGACCGTCGGTTTGGGAATTCCACCCAATCAGCGAAAAGCTTGTGGACTGTAACCACCGGTGGGGAATTTCACCCCGCCTTGAAGACAGCTGTTGATTTGTACTGCTATTATATGCCCCGGGTTACGGTTTGTCAACGGAAGTTTTCGACTTTTTGCGAATACCCAAAAGCAGCAGCCCCAAAATGGCAAGAAGCGGGAACAAATTGCCGAAGCCGAGCCCGATTTTCAGCGCGCCGCCGTCGGTGAGCGCGGCGTCGGCCGTTTGCGCGGCGGAGGAGACGAAGCTGACAAGCCACGGTCCGACCGAGCAGCCGATGTCGCCCAAAATGGCGAGGACGCCGAACATGGCCGCGCCCCCGTTCGGATAGAGTCCGGAGACGAGGCTGAACGTGCCCGGCCAAAAGAGGCTGATGGAAAAGCCCGTCAGCGCGCAGCCAAACAGCGCAAGCAAGGGATTTGGCGACAGCGCGGTTGTCGTATAGCAGGCAATGCACAGGACGGCGCAGGCAAACATGGCCTTTTTCAGGTCAATCCGGCTGCCGTATATGCCGAACAGAAGCCGCCCGAGGCCCATGAATACGGCGAACAGGCAGGGCCCCAGCAAATCGCCCATCACCTTTGTGACGCCGAGCCCGGTTTCGGCAAAAAAAGAAGACCATTGCGACATGGCAAGCTCGGACGCGCCCGCGCAAAGCATCAAAAGCATCGCGATGCGGAAATTACGCTCGGAAAACAGCTTTTTCAGCGGGATTTTTTCGTCCTCCCGAAGCGTTTTCGGGAAGGGGAGCGTCAGGAAGTTTACCAGATTGCAAAGCGGTACGCACGCCCACAAAAGCGGCAGGACAAACCAGTACCGGTCGCCGGCAAACCAGACAAACAGGGTGGAAAGCGCGACAACCGTCATCTGTCCCCAGCAGTAAAACGAGTGCAGGAGGCTCATGTCCGCCTCCTTGCGGTCGCTCGGGATTGCGTCGACAATCGGGCTTATGGTGACCTCAATCATCCCGCTGCCCATCGCGGAAATGACCGTCGCGAGCACAAGCGCCGAAAAAGGCGCGGGCGCAACGCTCGGCAGGACGCCGAGCATGACAAGTCCCGCCGCCGCGCAGGCGTGCGACGCCAGTATGACGGCTTTGTAGCCGACGCGGTCCACGACCTTGACGGAAATCAGGTCGACGACGGTCTGGGAAAGGAAATTGATAAGGATTAGGCTCCCAATCTGCGTCAGCGAAATCCCGAACTTTTCCTGGAACACAATAAACAGAATCGGGGAAAGGTTGTTGATGATGGCCTGCACAAAATAGCCGATATAGCAGGCGATGGTGGTGCCTTTGTAGGTGCGCTGCATGGGGTCAGACATACTCCTTGTCGTCAGAAAGTGCGGCGGAGCCGGAAATGGGAATGGCGTCGCCGAGGTAGGTGGGCTGCGGCTTATATAGGCAAACGGCAAAGTCCTTGACGCGCGCGGCGCTTTCCCGCACCAGGTTGCGCAGGCGCGGCAAAATGCCGGTGCTCGGGTCAGGGGCCGCCACGCCATAGGCGTCCATGCCGAGCGCGTTCGCAATATACACCGCGCGGGACAGGTGATAGCGCTGCGTGACAATCACAAGCTTTTGCACGCCGAATATCGCTTTGGCGCGGTACATGGATTCATAGGTAGAAAACCCGGCGTGGTCCAAGAATACGACGTCCGGGTCCACGCCGCGGTCCACGCAGTATTGCTTCATGGCGTTGACCTCGTCGTAATTTTCCTTGCCGTGGTCGCCGGAAAGCAGCAGCCTGTCCGACGCGCCGGCCTCCAAAAGGGAAAGGCCGGTCTGCACGCGGTTTTCCACCATTGCGCCGAGCGAGTCGCCGTATACGGAGCTGCCGAGAATCAAAATACAGTCCGCGTCCAGCGCCGCCGCTTCCTCGGCGGATACAATCTTCTGCGCGGCGCTGGCGGTAACATAGATGTTCACGCCCGCAAATGCAAGCACGCCGGCCGCCGCAAGGGCGGCGATGCACAGCAGCAAGCGCCGTAAATGCTTTCGTTTCATCAGACCCTCGTTTCTATGAGCTTGAGCTGCCCGCATACCCGGAACGCGCCGCTGTTCGCCGTCAGCAGCAGGCTGTCGCCCTTTTTCAAATCGAAGTCTTCGTTTTCCGCCTGGAGCCGGCCTTCGCCTTCCGTAATAAGCAGGGAGACAAAGGAGGTCTCGTTCGCAAGCCCCTCGTAAGCGCGCGTGACTTCAAATTCCCGGACGGTGAACAGGTCGCAGGCGGTCAAAAGCTGCCGCGTGTAACCGTCAAATTGCTCTTTTTCGCCTTCCGGCCTGCCTGCGCGTGCCGGCGGGGTCGTTACCGTAACGTCCAGCGCCTTTTCGGTGTGCAGAGCGCGCGGCTTGCCGTCCGCCCCGACGCGGCCGTAGTCGTAAACACGATAGGTCGTGTTGGAGTTCTGCTGAATTTCCGCAAGCAAAATGCCGCCGCCAATCGCGTGCAGGGTGCCGGCCTCAATGAAAAAGAAGTCACCCTTGTGGACCTTAACGTGGTTGACGACCTCTAAAAACGTGTTGTCGGCAATGCGGCGGCGAAATTCCGCGCGGTCAATGCTTTTTTGGAAGCCGTAAATCAGCTCCGCGCCGTCGGTGCAGTCCAAAATATACCAGCATTCCGTTTTGCCGGGTTCGCCCTCTACGCGGCGCGCATACGCGTCGTCCGGGTGTACCTGGACGGAAAGGTTCTGCTTGGCATCGATAAGCTTAATCAGGATGGGGAACTCGTGTCTCCCCCTGCAATGCGTGCCGAGCGCCGCTTCCCCGAGGGCAGACAGCGCCTCGCCGAGCGTTTTGCCCCGGAAATCGCCGTTGCATATCACGTTCTGCCCGTCCTTGTGGCAGGAGAGCATCCAGCCTTCTGCAACGGGGTCCAAATCCGTCTCAAATCCAAAATCGGTCTTTAAGCGCGTGCCGCCCCACAGATAATCTTTAAAAGCGGGCTGTAAACGAAAAACCATGCCGCCACCTCCTTTTAAAATGCTCGATGTTATCTTAACAAAATTTCCCGGGAAAATCAACAAATGCATCGGCGTTATTAAAAATGTTTTGCACCTTGCCGTCAGCGGACATATATGGTACTATATTGCAAAGAAACGGCGAAAGGAAGAACGCTATGCCGGCACAGCACGCTTCAAAACCCAACATCATTTTTTATTTCAGCGACCAGCAGCGCTGGGACACGCTGAACGCAGAGGTCATGCCGCATCTGACAAAGCTCTCCGAGCAGGGCGTCACCTTTGAAAATTCCTTTACCTGCCAGCCGGTCTGCGGGCCGGCGCGGGCGTGTCTGCAAACCGGCGTGTACGCCACGCAAAACGGGTGCTACTGGAACGGCGTCGCGCTGCCCGAGGGCGCGCGGACCATGGCGGATTATCTGCGGGAAGCCGGCTACGAAACGGCCTATGTCGGCAAATGGCACCTGGCGTCCGACCGGTACCCCGGCGTCGGCGTGCATTGCGAATCGACGCCCATTCCGAAAACGCGGCAGGGGGGCTACCGGGATTTCTGGCGGGCGGCGGACGTTTTGGAATTTACGTCGCACGGCTATGACGGCTATGTGTTTGACGCCGACGGCGGACGGGTGGATTTCAAAGGTTACCGCGCAGACTGCATCAACGACTTTGCGCTGCAATATCTGGAGGAAAAAACCTCCGACAAGCCGTTTTTCCTGTTTGTTTCGCAGCTGGAGCCGCACCACCAGAACGACCACGGCCGGTACGAGGGGAAACGGGAGTACGTTGACGCGTACAAAAACGCCCCCATTCCGAAGGACCTCTCCATTTTGCCGGGCGACTATCAAAAGGCCTACCCGGATTACCTGGCCGCGATTCGTGCGCTTGACGACAATGTGCAAAGGCTTGTGGATAAGCTGGTTGAAAAGGGCTTGTGGGACAACACGGTTCTCATTTACACAAGCGACCACGGCTCGCATTTCAAAACGCGCAACATGGAATATAAGCGCAGCTGCCACGACAGCTGCACGCACACGCCGCTTGTCATGGTCGGCGGCCCGTTCCGGGGCGGCCGGCGCGACGGCCGGCTTGTCAGCCTTATCGACCTGCCGCCGACGATTTTGGAGCTGGCGGGCGTTTCGGTTCCGCCGGAATATATGGGGCGCTCCTTGGTTTCGCAGTATGCGGGCACGCTGGAAGCGCGGGATTTCGTTTTCATGCAGATTAGCGAAAGCCAGTGCGGCCGCGCCATTCGAACGGCGCGCTACAAATATGCCGTGCGCGCCGCGGCTTCCGGCCTGACGCAGCACAGCGCCAAAACCTATTTTGAAGATTATCTGTACGACCTCGAACAGGACCCCGTTGAGGCGCACAATCTGGTGCGCAGTCCCGCCTACAAAGCGCAGCGCGCCGATTTGCGAAAACTGCTTGTCGCCGAAATGGTGCGTGCGGGCGAAAAAGCCCCGCGCATTCTGCCCGCGGTGCTTACGCGCAAAAAGTAAACGCCGCGCCGCAGGCGGATTCTTTGTCGGAATGGACGAAAAGGTGGTAAATCTGCACATTCCGTTGGCGCTTTTATGGAATTTTTGCAGGATTTGAATTCAGCAGTTGCAAATTTTCCGAAAGCGGTGTAGAATTTATGCGTTAAAAATTTACGGATGCATTTTGGAGGTGCTTTTCATGCAGTATGCGGAGATGACGTCGCAGCAGCTTGCAGAGGAACGCAAAAAGGCGGAAGCCGAATTTGCCCAGATGAAAAAACTGAATTTAAAGCTGGATATGTCCCGCGGCAAGCCCGGCGCGGACCAGCTGGATTTGTCGATGGATATGCTCAAGGAGATTATCGGCGTGTGCGACTGCAAGGCGGCAAACGGCTTTGACTGCCGCAATTACGGCGTGCTCGAGGGGCTGCCGGAATGCCGCGCGCTGTTTGCCGAAATTTTGGAGGTGCCCGCAGAAAACGTGATTGTCGGCGGCGCGTCGAGTCTCAATCTGATGTTCGACTACATCGCGCAATGCATGACGAAGGGCGTCGGCGGTGAAGCACCGTGGGCGAAGCAGGGGAATATCAAATTCATCTGCAATGTGCCGGGGTATGACCGCCACTTCACCATCTGCGAGCATTTCGGCATTGAGATGCTCAGCGTTGAAATGACCGAAAACGGGCCGGACGTGGAAAAAATTCGCGAGCTCGTCAAAGACCCGCTCGTCAAGGGAATCTTCTGCGTACCGAAATATTCGAACCCGGACGGCATCACCTATTCCGACGACACCGTCCGCGCGCTGGCGGCGCTTACGCCCGCGGCCAAGGATTTCCGCGTCATTTGGGACAACGCCTATGTCGTGCACGATTTGAACGACCATCCCGACAGCCTGCTCAATATTTTTGAAGCCTGCAAAGCGTACGGCAGCGAGGATATGTTCGTGGAATTTACCTCAACCTCCAAAATCACATTCCCGGGCGCGGGCGTTTCGGCGCTTGCGGCGTCACAGGCGAACATCCGCGAAATCCGTGCGCGTCTTGCCATGCAGACCATCAGCTATGACAAAATGAACCAGCTGCGGCACGTAAAATTCTTGAAGAATGCGGCGGGCGTCCGCGCACATATGAAAAAACACGCGGCGATTCTCGCGCCGAAGTTCCAAATTGTGCTGGACGCGCTCGACCGCGAGCTGCGCGAAAACAATCTAGGCCGGTGGACCGTGCCGAACGGCGGCTATTTCATCAGCCTGAACACGACCCAATGCAGCGCCAAGCGCGTCGGAGAACTTTGCAGGGAAATGGGCGTCGTGCTCACGAGCGTCGGCGCGACGTATCCGTACGGCGTCGACCCGGCGGACCGCAACATCCGCATTGCGCCGACGTATCCGAGCGTCGAGGAGCTGAAAAAGGCGGTCGAGGTGCTTTGCCTGGCCGTTCGGCTCGCAACACTTGAAAATTTGACGAAAAAGGTGTAAAGTAAGCATAGTACGTACCCGCCGAAGACGGAACGGGGGTTTCTATGCAGCCTTTACAACCGACAATCGGATATTCGGAAGCGTCTGCCGGGTCTGGCGCGCCGTTTGTGACGGCGCTGCTTGTCGCGGCGGGCAATTCCACGCGCATGGGCGGCGTCAACAAGCAGTTTTTGCAGCTTGACGGCGCCCCTGTGCTTTTGCGGACCGTCCGGGTATTTGAAGCGTGTTCGCTTGTGCGGGAGATTATCCTTGCCGTGCGCAGGCAGGATGCGGACGAGGTGCGCGCCATGCTGCAGCGCGCCGGAGTGAAAAAAGTAACCGCCGTTGTGCCCGGCGGGCAAACCAGACAGGAAAGCGTATTTGCCGCAGCCTCCTGTGCAAGTGTCGACTGCGCGTATTTTGCCGTCCATGACGGCGCGCGCCCGCTTGTTACCCGGAAGGTTTTGGAGGATACGCTGCAGGCCGCCTTCCAATGCGGCGCGGCGGCGACGGGCGTTCGGGTAAAAGACACCGTCAAGGTTGTCTCGCAGGACGGTTATATTGCGGCGACGCCCGACCGTTCCACGCTTTGGGCTGTCCACACGCCGCAGGTGTTCCGCAGAGATTTGTACCTGCACGCCGCGCAAACCGTCCCCGACAGCGCTGCATTTACGGACGACTGCCGTCTGCTGGAGGCTGCCGGCGTGCCGGTGCGCATGGTAGAGGGCAGCTACGAAAACATCAAGATAACCACGCCCGAGGACGTCTGCATTGCCGAGGGCATTTTGAAGGGGAGGCGGCAAAGCGAATGATGCGGATTGGACACGGCTATGACGTGCACCGGCTCGTAGAAGGCCGAAAGCTCATTTTGGGCGGTGTGGAAATAGAAAACGGCGGCGTCGGGCTGCTGGGGCACTCGGATGCGGACGTGCTTCTGCACGCGGTGTCCGACGCGCTTTTGGGCGCGGCGGCGCTGGGCGACATCGGCAAGCATTTTCCGGATACGGACGAACGCTTCAAGGGCGCAGACAGCCTTCAGCTGCTTGCGGAAGTCGTTCGTCTGCTGAAAAGCAGGCGGTATACGGTCGTCAACATTGACGCGACCGTTTTGGCGCAGGCGCCGAAGCTCGCGCCCTATATTCCGGAAATGCGGCGGAATATCGCCGACGCCTGCCGCGTTTTGCCGGACGCCGTCAGCGTGAAGGCGACGACGGAGGAGGGCCTGGGCTTTACCGGGGAAAAGCTTGGAATTGCGGCGCACGCGGTGTGCCTTTTGGAGCAGGATACGCAAATTAAATTTCTGTAATTTATACGGAAAGGAAGGTCCTTATGGTAGAAACGTCCGAAACCCGTAAAAAGCGAAAGCTTTGGAACCCCTTCAGCAAGGAAGCCGAGGAAGGCTATGTGCCGAACCGCGAGCTGCTGGCGTATTCGGCGGCGCTGACCGGGCAGAATATGACCTACGTGTTCGTGTCGCAATGGCTGTTTTACTTCTGTACGGACGTCTTGGGCATTTCGCCCGGGAAGGTCGGCTTCCTGACCGGCTTTACCCGAATCTGGGATGCGGTGAACGACCCGATTGTCGGCGCCATTGTGGACCGGCGAAAATGTAAAAACGGCAATAAGCTGCATCCGTATCTCGGTAAGCTTCCGTTTTTTATCGGGATTTTGACGGCGCTGATGTTTGTGGACTTCGGCGTAGGCGAGACGGCTGCGCTTGTGATTCTCCTTTGCATCTACGTCGCGTGGGATATGACCTATTCGTTCCAGGACGTCGCGCTGTGGGGCATGATGTCCTTAATTTCCCCGCACCCGCATGAGCGCTCGCGCGTTTCGCAATGGCTCAACATCGGCGTCGGCGCCGCCTGGGGCGTCACGAGCCTTATCCCGCTTATCATGGGCGCGCGCGAGGCGATTGGGATTACGGAAAAAACGCTGTTTTTGCTGTTCGGCATTGTATTCGGCTTTGGCGGCGAATGCATTTCGATGCTCGCGAGCAAAACGCGGGAACGCGTCGTCTACGTCGAAAACAAACGGGAACAGTCGTTCTGGCAGGATTTGGCGCTCCTGCGGCACAACAAAATCCTGATTCTGCTCCTGCTTGCGCAGGTGCTCAACTTCCTCAACGGCGCGGTGCCGCAGATTTACTTCTTTAAGTACTGCGTTACGATTGAGCTCGGCGGGAACGTGATAAACGGCGAGACGGTCCAGTTCTATTACGGGATTTTGGTCAGCGTCCTGTCGGCGGTCAGCATGTTCTTCGCCGTGAAGCTGTCCGACAAAATCGGCGGGATGCGCCGCATTGTTATACTGGCGCAGCTGATGAACATCGTTTTCCGGGTTGCCGCGTATTTTGTCGGCTTTTCGTCCCTTTCGCAGATGGCGATTGTCGTGCTGCTGATTTCCATTTCCTCTGTCCCGGTCAATATGGTCGGCATCGCGCAGCGCTCGATTTTGTGCGACGCGGTGGACTACATGGAATGGAAGACCGGTAAGCGCACGGAGGGCATCAGCAACTCGCTGCAAAATTTGACGAACAAGCTTTCGGACGCGCTCAAGCTCTTTACCAGCGGCCTCGTGCTGGAGGCGCTCAGCTACAACGCCGATTTGGGACTTGAGGGGCAGACGGAAATTTTCTATCGCGCGCAATGGCCGCTTTTCATGCTGCTGCCCGCCCTGGGCTCCGCGCTGTACCTGATTCCGTTTTTATGCATCCGCTATTCGAAAGCGCAAAAGGAGCGCGTCGAGCGCGAGCTCGCCGAACGCCGGGAACACGCGCAGGAAGAAAGCGCCCGGCAGGCCTAAAGGAGAAACAAGTATGCACAAGCTGCGCAGTCTGCTGCAAAAACACAGGGAATTCCTGCTGTATATCGTGTTCGGCGTGCTGACGACGGTCGTCAACTACATCGTCTATTTCCTGTGCAAGGCGCTCGAGCTCAGCTATTCGCCGGCTACGGTGATTGCATGGATTGCAGCGGTCGTTTTTGCCTATATCGTCAATCGGATTTGGGTCTTTCAAAGCCGCGCGAGCGGCGCGCGCGCCATTGCGCGGGAGGCCGTCCTGTTTGTCGGCGCGCGGCTGTTCTCGCTTGTGCTGGAGCTTGCCGTCATGTTTGTCGGCATGGATTTGCTGCACGCCGGGTCGTTTGTCCTTGCGGCGTTCGGGCGAACGCTGCCGGCCGGCGAGTTTTTGACGAAGACCGCCGCGCAGGTGATTGTGGTTTTGACAAATTATGTTTTCAGCAAGCTTGTGATTTTCCGCCGCAAAGCCTCTGAAGCAAATTCGCAGCAAAAAAAATAAATTTGCATAATTATCCGTTTTCCTTGCATTTTGCGAAAGACTGGTGTATAATGGCGATATTCTCGGAAAGGGGAACTGAACTATGAAAACTGCCTTAAAAATCCTGTCCGTTGTAATGGCGCTCGCGCTTGTAGTGGGCTGCTTTGCGGCCTGCGGCGGCGACGGCGACGAAACAAAGACCGGCACGGACGCGTCGAACCGCGTCAAGGTTATCGACATCAACCTGACGGAAGAACAGTATGCGTTCGGCGTGGATAAGAACCAGCCGGAGCTGCTCGAGCAGGTCAACGCGTTTATCGCGGAAGTCACCGAAAACGGCCAGATGGAAGAGATTTTCAATAAATATTTCGGCGACGGCACGCCGACGCCGGTTGCGTCCGCGGAGCTTGACGAGAGCAAGGACCAGCTTGTTGTGGCGACCAACGCCGCGTTCCCGCCCTTTGAGTATACGGAGGGGACCAATTACCTCGGCGTCGACATGGAGCTTGCGAAGCTGCTTGCCGACAAGCTCAACAAGGAGCTTGTTATCCAGAACATGAACTTTGAATCCGTCTGCCTTTCGGTCGGCAGCCAGAAATGCGACATCGCCATGGCCGGCCTTACCATCTCCGAGGACCGCAAAGAGGTCGTGAACTTCTCGGATTCGTATTATCAGGCCTCCCAGAAGCTGATTGTCCCGGCGGACGACACGACGTTTGACGCCTGCCAGACGGCGGATGATGTGCTGAACATTCTGCGCGGCAAGGACGCCAACACCCGCGTCGGGTATCAGAGCGGCACGACCGGCCAGAAGTATGTGGAGGGCACGGACGATTACGCGTATACGGCGCTTTCCGTGACCGGCACGCCGTATGAAAACGGCACGCTTGCCGTACAGGCGATGCTCAACGGCAACCTGGAATACGTTGTGATTGACGCGGCGCCCGCGCAGTCCATTGCGAACTCCGTCAACGGCGTTGCCTAAGACCGGCGGCGGAAGAATATAAGCTGTAACAATAACCTCACCTGCTTTGGTGAGGCTATTGTTATGCAAAGCAAAAGGAAACCGATTGCATGAACGATTTCGGTCTGAAAATTGAAAAATTTATCGCCCTTTTCCAGGGCGAGAGCGCGGACAAATACATATCCAGCATCCTCCTGGGCCTGGAAAATACCGTTAAAATTGCCGTTATCGGCCTTATCATCGGTATCGTTATCGGTACGCTGATTGCCGCGGTGCGCGTTATGCCGAAGTATAAGCGCCTCCCGCGCATTCTCAACGGCGTATGCAGCGTTTACGTCAGCTTTTTCCGCGGCACGCCCATGGTGGTCCAGCTGCTGCTGGCGTATTATGTCGTGCTGCCGCTGCTCGATAAGAACCCGCCGTCCGTGTCGGTTGCCGTCGCGGTGTTCGGTCTGAATTCCGGCGCGTACATCTCGGAAATCATGCGCGGCGGCATTTTGTCCGTAGACCCCGGGCAGATGGAGGGCGGCCGGTCCGTTGGCTTGAGCTTTGCGACGACCATGCGCAAGATTGTCATTCCGCAGGCGGTCAAAAACATCATCCCGATGCTCGGCAATGAGTTTATCACGCTGATTAAGGAAACCTCCGTCGTCAGCTTCATCGGCGCGACGGACTTGTACGTCGCTTTCCGCAACATCGGTACGAGCACCTATGAATTCATGGTGCCGTATCTTGCAATGGCGGTTATTTACATTGTAATGGTGCTGGTGATTACCGGGCTTATCAAGCTTGTGGAAGGGAGGATGCGCAGAAGTGATAGAGGTCGTTAACTTAAACAAGTCCTTTGGTGATTTGCACGTCCTCAAAGACGTCAACATAACCATCCGCAAAGGGGAAAAGGTCGTCGTGATTGGGCCGTCCGGCTCCGGGAAAAGCACGTTTCTGCGCTGCCTGAACTGCATGGAGGACCCGACCTCCGGCCACATCATGTTCCACGGCGTGGACCTTGCGGACATGAAGGTGGACATCAACGTCCACCGCCAGAAAATGGGCATGGTGTTCCAGCATTTCAATTTGTTCAACAACATGACGGTGCGCGACAACATCACGCTCGCGCCCGTTCTGGTGGCAAAAAAACAGCAGCGGTCGCCCAAGGCGCGCAAAAGCCCCGACTTTGTGCGCCGCACGACCAAGGAAATCAAGGCGGAGGCAAACGCCCGGGCAATGGAGCTTTTGGAGCGCGTCGGCCTTTCAGACAAGGCGGACGCCTATCCGGCGCAGCTTTCCGGCGGACAAAAGCAGCGCGTGGCGATTGTGCGTTCGCTTGCCATGGAGCCGGAGGTCATGCTGTTTGACGAGCCGACGTCCGCGCTGGACCCGGAAATGGTCGGCGAGGTGCTGGAGGTCATGAAGGACCTTGCAAAAAGCGGGATGACCATGGTCGTGGTCACGCACGAGATGGGCTTTGCGCGCGAGGTCGCGGACCGCGTTGTCTTTATGGACGACGGCCGCATTTTAGAGGAGGGGACGCCGGACGAGGTGTTCAACCATCCGAAAAACGACCGGTTGCAGGAATTCCTGTCCAAGGTCTTATAAGCATAAGAAACAGCGCCGCTTGGTTTTCAAGCGGCGCTGTTTGCTGCATATGAGTTTGTCCTTAAACCTCTGCGATAATTTCGATTTCCGCAAGCGCGTCCTTCGGCAGGGCGGCCGCCGCAACGCAGGAGCGCGCAGGCTTGGACGTGAAAAAGCTGCCGTATACGCCGTTGAACACCGAAAAATCCGACATATTTTTCAAAAAGCAGGTCGTTTTGATGACTTTGGAAAAATCGGAACCGGCCGCCTCCAAAATCGCGCCGATGTTTTCGCAGATTTGCTGCGTCTGCCCCTCAATCGTGTCCGCCTCAATTTCGCCGGAGGCGGGGTTGATGGCGATTTGTCCGGAGGCATACAGAATGCCGTTGACGATTTTCGCCTGCGAATAGGGGCCGATGGCGGCCGGCGCGTTGTCCGTGTGTAAGGTTTTAATCATAGCAAACACTCCTTAGCTTTCGTATTGCAATCAATAGGCCTGTACGTTGTAGCCGCGCGCGATAAGCGCGTTTTTGATGGCTTCGATGTGTTCAAAATTGCGCGTTTCCATCACAAGGCGCAGGTAGCAGCCGTTGATATCCGACCCTTCCGAGGCGCGCTCGTGGTGGACGGAAATGACGTTGCCGCCCTCCTTGGCAATCGCTTCGGCGACGTCCTGCAGCTGCCCGGGCTTGTCCAGCAGCTCGACAGACATCGAGAATGTGCGGCCGGACTTGAGCAGACCGCGCTTGATGACGCGGGACAAAATCGTCACGTCGATGTTGCCGCCGGAAACAAGGCAGCAGACCTGTTTGCCCTTGACGTCGATTTTATTGAACATCACCGCGGCGACGCTGACGGCGCCCGCGCCTTCGGCAATGAGCTTTTGCTGTTCGATAAGCGCTAAAATGGCGGCGGCAATTTCGTCCTCGGAAACGGTCACAACGCCGTCTACATAGCTTTGGCACAGCGCAAAGGTAAGGTCGCCCGGCTCTTTTACGGCAATGCCGTCGGCAATGGTGGAAACCTGCTGAAGCTTTTCTATTTTGCCGTCCGACAGGGAACGCGCCATGCTGGGCGCGCCCTCCGCCTGGACGCCGTATACCTTGACGTGCGGGTTAAGGGCCTTTATGGCAAACGCCACGCCGGCAATCAGGCCGCCGCCGCCGACGGGGACCACCACCACGTCCACGTTGGGCAGCTGCTCGAGAATCTCCAGGCCGATGGTGCCCTGGCCCGCAATCACGTCCTCGTCATTGAACGGGTGGATAAAGGTGTAGCCTTTCTCCTCCTTGAGCTCCAGCGCGCGGTTGTACGCGTCGTCGTATACGCCCGGGACCAGGCAAATCTCCGCGCCGAATTTGCGCGTAGCCTCCACCTTCGAAATGGGCGCGCCGTCCGGCAGGCAAATTAAGGACTTTATGCCGTTTTTGGTCGCCGCCAACGCGACACCCTGGGCGTGGTTGCCCGCCGAGCAGGCGATAACGCCCTTTTTCTTTTCCTCGTCCGACAGCTGGGAAATTTTATATGCCGCGCCGCGCACCTTGAAGGACCCGGTTTTTTGCAGGTTCTCCGTTTTCAGGTGGACCTCGCAGTCCGGGTGGATATCCGGCGCCATAATCATGTCGGTGCGGCGAATCACATCCTTAAGCTGGTAAGAGGCATGATAGATTTTATCGAGCGTCAGCATACGGAAAATCGCTTCCTTCTCTAAAACTTTTCCATATATTATAAACCCAAACCCGCGCAAAAGCAACGAAAAAGTGCGCCGCAGGCTGTGTTTGTGTAAAATTTCTTGCGAAAACCGGCGGCAGGTGCTATACTGCCTATTGTACGGAATTTCCCGAAAGGAATGGAAGCCATGGAAGCGAATCTGGAAAAAGAAATTGTTTTAAGCGCGATACAGCCGACCGGCACGCCGACCTTGGGCAATTACCTCGGCGCGCTGAAAAATTGGAAGGAAATGTCGGCGGATTACACCTGCTACTATGCGGTCGCCGACCTGCACTCCATAACGGTCCGCCCGGAGCCGAAGGATTTGCGCCGCCGGACGCTCGAGATGTATGCGCTGCTGCTCGCCTTGGGGCTTGACCCGGAGCAGAACACCGTCTTTGTCCAAAGCCATGTGCCCGCCCACGCCCAGCTTGCCTGGATACTCAACTGCTATACGCAGTTTGGGGAAGCGGCGCGCATGACGCAGTTTAAAGACAAGAGCGAAAAGCACCCGGAAAACGTCAACGTCGGGCTTTTTGCCTATCCGACGCTCATGGCGGCGGATATACTGCTTTACCAGGCGCACTATGTGCCCATCGGCGCTGACCAGAAGCAGCATTTGGAAATCACGCGCGACATCGCCGAACGCTTCAACGGCCTGTACGGGGAAACGTTCCGCATTCCGGCGCCGTTTATCGGCAAGGCCGGCGCGCGGGTGATGTCGCTGCAGGACCCGACCAAAAAGATGAGCAAATCCGACACGAACGTCAAGGCCTTTATCTCCGTTTTGGACGACAAGGACACCATCGTCCGCAAGATAAAGAGTGCCGTGACCGATTCCGAAGCGCGCGTCTATTACGGCGAGGGCAAGGACGGCGTCAACAACCTGATGGGGATTTACGCCTGCTGCACCGGGAAAACCAATGCGCAAATCGAAGCCGAATTTTCCGGGAAGGGCTACGGCGACTTTAAAGCGGCCGTCGCGGAAGCCGTCGTCGCGGAGCTTGCGCCCGTCAAGGAGGCGTTCGACCGTTTGATGGCGGACAAGGCGTATTTAAACGAATGTATGCAGAAGGGCGCGCAAAAAGCGTCCTATGTTGCGGAAAAGACCCTGCGCAAGGCCATGCGCCGCGTCGGGTTCTATCAGCTGTAAGGAGGAAGTCCCATGTCCTTGGAACGTGCGCGCAATTGGCTTGCGCAATTCGGCTTAGCCGACCGAATCCGTGAATTTTCCGTTTCCAGCGCCACGGTGGAGCTTGCCGCCAAAGCGCTCGGCACGCAGGAGGAACGAATTGCGAAAACGCTTTCGTTTCTGGTGGAGGACGCGCCCGTGCTTATCGTAGCGGCCGGCGACGTCAAGATTGACAACCCGAAATACAAAGCGCAGTTTCACACCAAGGCCGTCATGCTGCCCGCCGACCGGGTAGAGGCTTTGGTCGGCCATGCCGTCGGCGGCGTGTGCCCCTTCGGCGTAAACGAGGGCGTGCGGGTGTATCTGGACGAATCGCTCAAGCGCTTTGAAACGGTTTTTCCTGCGTGCGGGACCGCCAACAGCGCAGCGGAACTGACAATTCCCGAATTGGAACGCTGCTCGGGCTATACGGCCTGGATAGACGTCTGCAAGCCGCGCGGGTAACGCAGATTTTTCGGGGCTGCATTTTGCAGCCCTTTTTCTTTTAGAATTTTTGCAAATCGCTTGACTTTTCGACGATTTTTCTCTAATATGTGTATCATACCAAATAGGGCGTTTCCATACGACCCGACGATACCTATCGGTTGGAAAGGGGCTGCATAATTGGAAAAAAATTCGGTGATTATCGACCTGAAAAACATCTCCGTCAGCTTTGACGGGCAACCGGTCCTTAAGAATATCAACCTTTACATCCGCGACGGGGAGTTCGTGACGCTGCTCGGCCCCTCCGGCTGCGGAAAAACAACGACGCTGCGTATCATCGCGGGCTTTCAGGCCCCCGACAGCGGCGAAGTGATTTTTGAAGGAAAAGTCATCAATGGTGTTCCGGCGCACAAGCGTCAGGTCAACACCATTTTTCAGCGTTATGCCCTTTTTCCGAACCGCAATGTGTTTGACAACATCGCGTTTGGGCTGGAACAGAAAAAGCTCCCGAAGGCGCAGATTCGTGAGACTGTGGAAGAAATGCTTGCGCTTGTCAACCTAAAGGGGTTTGAAAAGCGCCGGATTTCTTCGCTGTCCGGCGGGCAGCAGCAGCGCGTCGCCATTGCGCGGGCGCTTGCGGTGCAGCCGCGCGTCCTGCTTCTGGACGAACCGCTCGGCGCGCTCGATTTGAAGCTGCGCAAGGATATGCAGGTGGAGCTGAAAAACATCCAGCAGAGACTGGGCATAACGTTTATTTATGTGACCCATGACCAGGAGGAAGCGCTGTCGATGTCCGACACCATCGTGGTCCTGGACAACGGTGAAATTCAGCAGATTGGCACGCCGACCGATATATACAACGAGCCGAAAAACGCGTTCGTCGCCGATTTCATCGGGGAAAGCAATATTCTCGACGGCATTATGCACGAGGACTTTTCCGTGGAATTCCACGGGATGCGGTTCCAGTGCGTGGACAAGGGCTTTGAAAAGGACGAGCCGGTCGACGTGGTCGTCCGCCCCGAGGACGTCGACATCGTGCCGCCCGAAAAGGGGATGCTGCGCGGGCGCGTGACCTCCGTGACCTTTAAGGGCGTGCATTATGAGATTATCGTGGATATCCACGGCTTCAAATGGATGGTGCAGACAACGCAATTCGCCGCCGTCGGCGATGAGATTGGCCTTTCCATCAAGCCGGACGAGATTCAGGTTATGAAAAAGAGCGCGTATTCCGGCCTTTACGGGGATTACAGCTCCTACAGCGAGGAGTTCGACGAGCTTTCCGACCCGCAGTCCCAGGCGGAGCAGGAAGCGCCGGCGGAGGTCTGATTATGAAAAAGACTTCGCTTGCGCAAAAGCTTATCAATGCGCCGTATATGGTCTGGTCGGTGCTGTTTATTCTCGCGCCGATGGCAATGGTGGTGTATTACGCCCTGACGGACCGCGACGGCAATTTTACCGTTTCCAACCTCGCCTCGCTGTCCAGCTATTCGGAAACGTTCGTGCGTTCGGTCTGGTATGCGTTCCTTGCGACGGTTATCTGTCTTTTGCTTTCGTATCCGTTCGCCTATATCATGGCGCGCTCCAAGGCCTCGCGGCAGCGCATGCTGATGATGCTCATCATGCTGCCGATGTGGATGAATTTCCTTATACGCACCTACTCTTGGATTACTATCCTCAACAACACCGGCATCCTCAATTCCCTGTTTGAGGCGATTGGCATCGGCCGCGTGCAGATGATTAACACGCCGGGCGCCGTGATTCTCGGCATGGTCTATAATTTCCTGCCCTACATGGTGCTGCCTATCTATTCCGTTATGGTCAAGCTCGACCAAAGCCTTGTTGAGGCGGCGCAGGACCTTGGCTGCAACAGCCGGGCGGTGCTTAGCAAGGTCATTTTTCCGCAGAGCGTGCCGGGCGTCGTTTCCGGCATTACCATGGTCTTTGTCCCTTGCGTGAGTACCTTTTACATCAGCCAGAAGCTCGGCGGCGGCAAGTTCATGCTCGTCGGCGACGCGATTGAAATGCAGTTCCAGTCGGCGTACAACTATAACCTCGGCGCGGCGCTGTCGCTTGTGCTGATGCTGATGATTGTGGTCTGTATGCTCGTCATGAACCGCTTTACGGACGACAACGGGGAGGGGGCGATGCTGTTTTGAAGCGGACCAAAGTCCTTTCCAACCTGTATCTGGCGCTTATCATGCTGTTTTTGTATGCGCCGATGCTTGTCATGGTCGTTTTCTCCTTCAACAGCGCGTCAAGCACCGGCGTTTTCCAGGGCTTTTCCACCAAATGGTACGGGGAGCTGATGAACGACAGCGTTACGCTGCAGGCGCTTTCCAACACGCTGGTTTTGGCGGTTGTCTCCTCGCTTATCGCCATGGTCCTCGGGACGCTTGCGGCGGTCGGCATCCATTCGATGCGGAAAAAATGGGTCAAAACGTCGGCGATGACCGTTACGAATATTCCGATGGTCAATCCCGAGATTGTCACCGGCGTTTCCATGATGCTGCTGTTTGTTTTTGTCGGCAAGCTCGTCGGGGCAAGCGACGTGCTGGGCTTCCCGACGCTGCTTATCGCGCACGTCACCTTCAGCCTGCCGTACGTTATCCTTTCGGTTCTGCCGAAGCTGCGCCAAACCGACCGCAATCTCTCGGAGGCGGCGCAGGACCTTGGCTGTCCGCCGCTTACGGCGTTTTTCAAGGTGATTTTGCCGAACATTACCTCCGGGATTGTCACGGGGCTTATCATGGCGTTTACGCTGTCGCTGGATGACTTTATCATCAGCTATTTCGTCAGCGGCCCGAAATTCCAGACGCTTCCAATCGTCATCTTTTCCATGACGAAAAAGAAGGTAAAACCGGATATGTACGCGCTTTCCACGCTGATGTTCTTAGCCGTCCTGCTGTTGCTGGTGCTGATGAACGTGCTGCAGGCGCGTGCGGAGAAAAAAGAAAAACAGGCGCTTCGCGCCAAAACGGAAAAGGGGATAGAACGATGAAAAAATGGTTGTCTGCGGTCCTGGTGCTCGCGCTTCTGGCCGGTATTTTTGCGATGTCCGGCTGCGGCGCCGAAAGCGTGACGCTCGACACGTCGAAGCTTGTGGGGAATTACGACGTGCCGGAGCTTCGCGGGACGGAAATTAACGTCTACAACTGGGGCGAATATGTTTCCGACGGCGCCGAAGGTACGCTTGACGTCATCACGGCGTTTGAAGAGGTCACGGGCATTACGGTCAACTACACGATGTACGATTCCAACGAGGATATGTACGCGAAGCTCAAAAGCGGCGGCGCAAGCTACGACGTGGTTATTCCGTCGGACTACATGATTGCGCGCATGATTGCGGAAGATATGCTGCAGCCGCTGGATTTTGCAAACATTCCCAACTACAGCTACATTGCCGACGATTTCAAGGACCTGTATTTTGACCCGGAAAACGCCTACAGCGTCCCGTATACCGGCGGCATGGTCGGCCTTATCTACAACACGACGATGGTGGAAGGCACGCCGGACAGCTGGTCCGTGATGTGGGACGAAGCGTATGCGGGCAACATCCTGATGTTCAACAATCCCCGCGACGCCTTCGGGATTGCGCAGTTTTTGCTCGGGCAGTCCGTGAACACGACGGACGCAAGCGAGTGGGGGGCGGCGGCCGATAAGCTTATCGAGCAAAAGCCGGTCGTGCAGTCCTATGTTATGGACGAGGTCTTTGACAAAATGGAGAGCGGCGAAGCGGCGATTGCGGCTTACTATGGCGGCGATTATCTGACCATGGCGGACGTCAACCCCGACCTTGCGTTTGTTTACCCGAAAGAGGGGACGAACATCTTCGTCGATTCGATGTGCGTTCCGTCCAACGCCGGCAACAAAGCGGCGGCGGAGCTGTTCATCAACTTTATGTGCGAGCCGGAAATCGCGCTTGCCAATGCCGAATACCTGTGCTACCTTTGCCCGCACACGGCGGTGCTTGAGGACGAGCGGTACACGCTGCGCGGCAACGAGGTTCTGTATCCGAAGGAAGAGGTCAAGACCGAGTATTTCCACAACCTGGACCGCGACACGCAGGATTTGCTTTCGCGCCTGTGGGAACAGGTAAAATTGGCGTAAGGAGCGCGTAAGCGGTATGTCGACACACGAAAAGCCGGATTTCCCGGCGCTGCCGTTTTTTGAAAGCGGGAACGTGTATACGGGCAGTTTCCGGCAGAGCTTCCGGTTCCGCATTGCCAAGGCGGAAAATGCGCTGGCCGTATCCTGCTGGAATCAGGACGTATGCTTTGAAAAAGCGGAGTCGCCCGAGACGGAACACTTTCCGCTGACGGAGAATGGGCGTTCGGCCTGTATGGACTGGATTGCGGCGCGTCAGCCGGAATAAGAAAAGCGGAGGGGAGGCCCCTCCGCTTTTTTACGGCATTTGTCATTTTTCAATCGAAATTCCCGAAGCGCCGGGATTCGAGAAAAGCTGCACGGTGTAGCCCGCCGCGTTCGCCGCCTCATACCGAAACACCGTGACGCCCGCAACCTGTAAATCCTGGGTTTCCGCATTTTCCGTAAACCCGGCTTCGGCAAGCGCGTCGCGGTAGCTGCGCAGGGACGAAAGCTGTGCATCGGCAAACAGGACGGTCAGCCGGCGCTCTGTAGCGGAAAAGGACCGGATGGTAAAGGGCGGGCGCGGCACAAGCGCCGTAAACTCGTTCTCGACCCAAACGCTGTCGTACGGGGAGGCGGTTGTGGTTTCAAGCGCCGGGGCGGTTTCGCTGCGCGGGACGCCGGCGTCGGCCGGCTCCGCCTTGCAGCCGCCGAAAAGCAGAAGCAGCAGAGAAAGTATCGGGAGTATTGCGGCAATACGCATAAACGCCTCCGAGAATGTTCAAGATGCTTGGAGAACCCGGGCAGGCAAGGCTTCGCCTGCGGATTTTCCAAAGCGATTATAGCATTTTCCTTACCGGTTTTCAAGCTTTTGCGGACGGTCGGCCCTTGCCGCGCCCGAAAAGCGTTTGTGTTGACAAATCCCGTACCGCATATTAGAATAAATCGAAATGGGATTCGCGCAATACCCGCATCGGAAACGGCGTAAGCCGTCGGCCGGTTTTTCGCGCGGAGGATGCGCGCAAGATTCTTAGGGGAGGCTGTTTCATGAAACTGTCCTTGGTGGTTCCGTGCTATAACGAGGCGGAAAACGTGGCCGAATTTCAAAAAACGGTGATACAGACGTTTGAAAACGAAGCGTACGAGTATGAGATAGTATTTGTGGACGACGGAAGCAGCGACGCCACCTACTGCAACCTGAAAAAAATCTATGAAGCGCAGAAATGCCCGGTTAAAGTTGTCGTTTTTTCCAGAAATTTCGGGAAAGAGTCGGCGATTTACGCAGGTATTCAAAATGCCTCCGGCGATTACATTTCTTTGATTGACGCCGATTTGCAGCAGCGGCCGGAGCTTGTGCGCGATATGGTGAAAATTCTCGATGAAAACCCCGACTACGACGTCGTGGCGGCCTATCAGGAGCATCGCAACGAGAGCAAGGTCCTTTCTGCCTGCAAAAAAGTCTTTTATTCCGTAATCAACCGCCTGACGAATACGGAACTGAAGGCCGACGCCAGCGATTTTCGCACCTTCCGCCGCAATGTGGCGGAAAGCATTCTGCACCTGGGCGAGTTCCACCGTTTTTCAAAGGGTCTGTTTTCCTGGGTCGGCTACAACACCTGTTTCATTCCGTATACGGCTTGCGCGCGCGAAAAGGGCGTCAGCAAGTGGAGCTTTTTTAAGCTGGTAAACTATGCGATTGAAGGCATTGTCGGCTTTTCGACGAAACCGCTTCGCATCGCCACGCTGTTCGGCACCTTAACGGGCGTTGCCGCCTTGGTGTATTTGCTTGTCGTGTTTATTCAAAAGCTTGTGATTGGGATTGACGTCCCGGGCTATGCCACGCTGATTATTCTGATTTTGTTCCTCGGCGCCGCGCAGCTGTTCTGTATCGGCATTATAGGGGAATACGTAGGCAGAATTTTTGAGCAAAGCAAGGAAAGACCGATATATATCGCAAAGGAAATCTTAGATTACCGGAAATAAGCCTGCCCTTGCGCGTTCTGTGACGGCTTTTGCGCGGACGTAAGCCTTGAAGCAAAACAGATGCGCGGAAAAAGAATTGTAAGGAAGAATGCAGTATGGACAAGTTGCTGAAAACCATGTATGCCCGTGTAAGCACAGCGGAAAAAGCCGCAGCAATCAGCGCGTTTGTCTGCGGGCTTGTTGCCCATATGTATATGTTTACAAACAAGCTCCCGAATCATGACGATATGCGCTACAGCTTCAGCTACAGCAACCTGGTAGACGACGTTATGAATTCCAACTCCCGCTGGGGGCAGCCGTTTTTGTCCAGAATTTCCGGCATATGGAGCACGCCCTGGCTCATAGGCGTGCTGTCGCTTCTTTTCATCGCGCTCTCTGCCGTGCTGGTGGTCAAGCTTCTCAAGGTCAAAAGCGCGACCTGCGCCGCCTTAATCGGCTGCGTGATGGTTACGTTCCCCGTAACCACGGCCATATTCGGCTATATGATGACGGCGGACACCTACTTTTTATCGCTATTCTTATCCTGCGCCGCCGCCTATCTTTTAACAAAGAAGAACCCCGTATTTTTTGGGATAAGCGTCCTGTGCTTTACCGTTTCACTAAGCATTTATCAGGCGTTTCTTCCCTTTGCGCTGAGCCTGTTCTGCGTGTATTTGGTTCGGGAAATGCTGGAAACGCGCGACAACCGCCGCGTTCTCCTTTCCTTTTTGAAATTGGCCCTGTCTTCCGCGCTGGGATTGGCGCTGTATCTGCTGGCTGCAAGACTCCTCGGGGCGGTCGGCTCGCGTCTGGACGACCAGAAAACAACGGGGCTTCGCGATATTTTCGACCGGATTGCGCTTGGCTTCCGGGATTTATTCGGGTACTTTTTTAAAGACGAATACAATGTCACGTCAAAATATTTTTGCATCGCCTTTGCCGTTTTATCGGTCATAAGCGTGGTGCTGCTGCTTCTTGTGGTCAGGCGCAATCGCCTGCGCCCAACGCACATCCTGCTTCTGGCTCTGCTGCTGCTTGCCTTTTTCGGCGCAATGATAAGCATCTACGTCATCGTTTCTGAAACCGTCCACAGCCTGATGGTATACGCATTCGTTATGCTGCCGATTGCGTTCGTCGTTATACTGGACGTTTGGACGGACGGCTTAGCCTTCCCCGAAAAGCTTCCGTCGCGGCTTACCGCGATAGGCGCAAGCCTTTTGGTCGCGCTGCTGTGCTGGAACTTTGCCATAACGTCCAACCACGATTATTTGAGAATGGAGTTGACCTTTCGGCAGACGTACGCGTACTCCGTTCGGTTGATTGAACGAATCGAAGATACGGAAGGGTACACAAAGGATATCCCGATAGCCTTTATCGGCGCGCCGTCCATGGAAGCGGACAACGCAGAATTGTATGCATATCTCTGGGGCGAAGGCTCCCTGCAGATTACCGGCTCTCTGTCGCCGGACAGCTTGCTGGCCTATTCCGCGACGGATTATTCGCCTTACCGGTATTTCCTGTCGCAGTATCTGGGCTGGGACCACGAGATATACAGAGTGTATCCGCCTTACAACGACAACGTGCCGGCTGCCGCCGTCGTGGCAAAGGAGCTGGAGGTTTATCCGCAGGCGAATTCGACCTGCGTCCAGGACGGCGTGCTGTTCGTTCGCTTTGCATAAACGTAACGCTTGACGGCTTTGCACAAATCAAGCCCGGACCAAAACGTGTCCGGGCTCTTTTTTGTTCCCGTAAAAACGAACGCAACAGGTATGCATTTTCAATTTTGATTCCAGGCAGCTATCGATTGGCACAGGCGTTCTTACAGGGCTTGTCTGCAAATGCTGAAAACCAAGGTTTTATGTGCGCAAAGCGCGCAATGTCGCAGAAAAATGCGGCGAACCAAAAGGTTCGCCGCGACGTGGTGCGGATAACAGGACTTGAACCTGCACGCTTGCGCACAAGATCCTAAATCTTGCGTGTCTGCCAATTCCACCATATCCGCAAATCACGTATCTGATTATAGCAGAAGAGGCTGCGGTTTTCAACCGCGAATTCCAAGTTTTGGATGGACAAAATTTCCTGAATGGTATACAATACAGATAAAAGCTCCTTGGAAAGGACGTGTTTTGTGTGAATTCTGTCTGGACAGATAAGGTGGATGCTTCCTGCCCGCTGCCCGAATATCCGCGCCCGCAGCTGGTCCGCGACAACTGGCTGAATCTCAACGGGATTTTTTCCTATGCGGTTTTGCCGCAGTCCGCAGAGTGGCCCGCGCAGTATGACGGAGAGATTTTGGTGCCCTTTGCAATCGAATCGCAGCTTTCCGGGGTGGAAAAGCCGCTGCTGCCGACGCAGCACCTCTGGTACCAAAAGCGGTTTACGCTGCCAAAGGCCATGCAGGGCAAGACCGTTCTGCTGCATTTCGGTGCGGTCGACTGGAAATGCCGCGTGTATATGAACCGGAATTTGGTCGGCGAGCATATCGGCGGGTACTGCGCTTTTTCGCTGGATATTACGCCGTATCTGCTGCCCGGTGAAAACGAGCTTGTCGTCTGCGTTTACGACCCGACGGACAACGGCTGGCAGCAGCGCGGCAAGCAGGTTTTGCAGACGCGCGGCTTCTGGTACACCGCGACCTCCGGCATTTGGCAGACCGTGTGGCTGGAGGCGGTCAGCGACTGCTATGTGCAAAGCATCCGCTATACGCCCGACATTGACGAAGGGACTGTTCGCCTGCAAACAGCGCTCGGCGGGGCGGCGCAAGACGCACAGCTTCGCTTGACCGTTTCCTTTGCCGGGGAGACAGTATTTTCCGACAGCATTGAGCCGGACGCGGCTGTACCCGTGCCGGACGCAAAGCTTTGGAGCCCGGAAACGCCGAATCTGTATGACGTCAAGCTTGAGGTTTATAAAGACGGCGTGTGCACCGATACGGTCACAAGCTATTTCGGTATGCGCAAATTCTGTGTGGAAAAAGACGCTGCCGGTATTGCGCGGCTGTTCCTCAACAACAAGCCGTATTTCCAAAAAGGGCTTCTTGACCAGGGCTACTGGCCGGACGGCGGGCTGACGGCGCCGACGGATGAAGCGATGATTTTCGATATCGCGGAAATGAAGCGCCTCGGCTTCAACATGCTGCGCAAGCACATCAAGGTCGAGCCCCTGCGCTGGTATTACCATTGCGACAGGCTCGGAATGCTTGTCTGGCAGGATATGGTCAGCGGCGGCGCGTATATCGGCGACTTTTTTGCCGGCGTGCTGCCCAACATCGGGATTTTGCATATACCGGACAACAAAAACTATGCCCGCTTCAAACGCGCAAAGCCCGAATGGCGCGAGGATTTCCGCCGTGAGCTTTCGGAAATCTTAGACCTTTTGTACAACACGGTCTCTTTGTACGCCTGGGTGCCTTTCAACGAGGCCTGGGGCCAGTTTGACGCGCTGGAGATTTGCGAGCGTGTGCGCCGCCAGGACCCGACGCGCGTCGTTGACCACGCAAGCGGCTGGTACGACCAGGGCGGCGGCGATATTCAGAGTATGCATAAGTATGTTTTGCCGATTCGTATGCGGCGGCTGGATGACCGCGCGTTTGTGATTACGGAATTCGGCGGCTATTCGCGCAAGGTCCCCGGGCATATCTGGAACCTGAAAAAGGCGTTCGGCTACCTGATGTTCCCGAACAAGGAAAAGCTGACCGCCGCGTATCGAAGTTTGCTGGAAAAGCAGGTTATCCCGCTTGTGCAGCGCGGCCTTTCCGGGACAATCTACACGCAGGTCAGCGACGTTGAAAACGAAGTGAACGGTATGTATACCTACGACCGCGCCGAGCTGAAGCTGGACGAACAGACGGTTATAGAGCTGAACCGGAAACTGACGTTCGAGTAACAAAAGGGGGTAGGGCGTATGGCAAGCTCCAAGCTGAAGCTTTTGTATGTGCTCGAAATCCTGCTGCGGGAAAGCGACGAGGACCACCCCGTCGACGTGGACAGAATCCTCGTCTACCTGCAAAATCACAACATCCCCTGCGAACGGAAATCCATATACAGCGACGTTACGGCGCTGCGGGAATACGGCTACGACATCATCACCAAAAAAGGCAGCAGCGGCGGTTATGCGCTGGTCTCCCGCGAGTTTGAGGATGCGGAGCTGCGGCTGCTGTGCGATGCGGTGCAGGCGGCCGGCTTTATCTCGCCGAAAAAGACGAGGAAGCTTATCGATAAGCTTTTCACGCTCACAAGCGCGCCGCAGGCTAAGCTTTTGCGCGGGCAGGTGCACGTGGACAACCGGCCGAAATCCGGCAATGAGGAAATTTATTACCACATCGACAAGCTCGGCCGCGCCATTCGAGGCCATGTACAGGTTCGTGCGCTCTACAGGCGGCGCTTTTTGGCACCGGACAACACGGTCGCCAATTCGGACGTCTGGCACACGGTGAGTCCCTATGCGCTGATTTGGTCGGACGACCACTATTATCTCATAGCCAACAAGGAAAAGTATTCGAACCTCATGCCCATGCGCATCGACCGCATTAAAAAGCTGGAGATTCTGCCGGATAAGCCCGCCCGGCATTTTTCGGAGGTTTCCCCGTATGAGACGTCTTTTGATACGGCGGATTATGCGAAGCGGCATTTTCATATGTACTCCGGCACGCCGGAGCCCATTGAGCTTGTCTTTGACCCCGATATGCTCGAGCAGATGCTCGACCGCTTCGGCGAGGACGTCCGCTTCCGGCGCAGCGATACCGGCAAGCTGATTTTGCGGACCGAGGCGGCCGTCAACGACGGCTTTGTTGCCTGGCTGCTGCAATTCGGCGACAAGATTTACGTAAAAAAGCCGGAGGAGCTTAAAGCGCGCCTGTTCCGAAAAGCGCAGGAAGTCGAACGGGTGTATAAGATTTAGCGGCTTGTGCACAATAAACAAAAAATATTTCCAATTCCGGCCGCATTGTCCGCGGGCGATACTTGCAAATACGCGGAGATTGTTATAAAATAATCAAGGTTCCAAAAGAAACGTGCCAACGGAAAGGATGATGTTTCCATGAGTAGTGCTCTGAACAAAAAGACGGTTGAAGACCTTGACGTAAAAGGCAAGCGCGTGCTTGTCCGCTGCGACTTCAACGTCAAAATGGAAAACGGCGTGATTACAAGCGACAAGCGTATTGTGGCTTCTCTGCCGACCATTCAGTATCTGATTCGAAACGGTGCGAAGGTAATCCTTTGCTCGCACCTCGGCCGCCCGAAAGGGGAGTTTAACCCCGAGTTTTCCATGAAGCCGGTTGCCGCGCGGCTTTCCGAGCTGCTCGGCCAGCCCGTAAAGCTTGCCGAGGACGTCGTCGGCAGCAGCGCGCAGGCGCTTGCGGCCTCGCTGCAGGACGGTGAAGTGCTGCTTCTGGAAAATGTTCGCTTTGAGCCGGGCGAGACGAAAAACGACCCCGAGCTTTCCAAGAAATTCGCCGCCCTGGCGGATTTGTATGTCAACGACGCGTTCGGTTCCGCGCACCGCGCCCATTCTTCTACGGCCGGCGTTGCGGACTATCTGCCCTCCGCCTGCGGCTACCTTATCCAGAAGGAGATTCAGTTCATCGGCGGCGCGCTGGAAAACCCGAAGCGCCCGCTCGTCGCCATTCTCGGCGGCGCAAAGGTGTCGGACAAAATCGGTGTGATTACGAACCTTATCGACAAGTGCGACACGCTCATCATCGGCGGCGGCATGGCGTACACCTTCATGAAGGCGCTCGGCCACAACATCGGCAATTCGCTGCTGGAGGCGGACAAAGTTGAACTCGCCTCTGAAATGATGCAGAAGGCGAAGGACAAGGGCGTGAAATTCCTTATTCCGGTGGACAACAAGGTCGGCCGGGAATATAAGCCGGACACGGAAGCCATGATTGTGCCTTCGGACGATATCCCGGAAGGCTGGATGGGTCTCGACATCGGGCCCGAAACGCAGAAGCTGTTTGCCAATGCGGTTAAGGACGCCGGAACGGTCATTTGGAACGGCCCGATGGGCGTTTCCGAATGGGACAATTTCGCGGCCGGCACGATTGCGGTTGCCACGGCTATCGCGGAGAGCGGCGCCATCTCCATCATCGGCGGCGGCGATTCCGCGGCGGCCATTCAGAAGCTTGGCTTTGCGGATAAAATGTCGCACATCTCCACGGGCGGCGGCGCGTCTCTGGAATACCTTGAAGGCAAGGAGCTTCCCGGCATCGCGGCGCTCGACGACAAAGACTAAACGCATACAGGTGGGCTTTTCTGCCCACCTGTATCTCCATATCGAAAGGAGTTTTTCTCATGAACAAAGCTTATCGCAAGGCGGTTATCGCCGGCAACTGGAAAATGAACAAGACCCCGCGGGAAGCCGCTGCCCTGATTGAAGAAATGAAGCCGCTTGTCTGCAATGCGGGCTGCGACGTGGTGCTTTGCGTGCCGTATGTCGATATTGCCGCCGCGGTCGAAACCGCCAAGGGCTCGAATATCAAGATTGGCGCAGAAAACGTCCATTTTAAAGCGTCCGGCGCCTATACCGGCGAGGTTTCCGCGCAAATGCTTGTGGAATCGGGCGTCGAATATGTGGTCATCGGCCACAGCGAGCGGCGCACCTATTTCGGCGAGACCGACCAGACCGTCAACCTGCGCACGCTGGCTGCGCTCGAAGCCGGACTTACCGCCATTGTCTGCGTCGGCGAGACGCTCGAGCAGCGCGAGCTCGGTTACACCGAGACGCTGCTGAAATATCAGACCAAGATGGCGCTGACCAACGTCAAGCCCGAGCAGCTGAAAAACGTCATCATCGCTTACGAGCCGGTCTGGGCCATCGGCACGGGTGTGACCGCGACGGCCGACCAGGCGGACGAGGGCAACGGCTATGTCCGCGCGGCGGTTGCGGAAGCCTACGGCGAAGCGGCGGCGAAGGCGCTGACCGTGCAGTACGGCGGCTCGATGAACGCCGGCAATGCGGCGGAGCTGCTCGCGAAGGAAAATGTGGATGGCGGGCTTATCGGCGGCGCGTCGCTGAAAGCGCCTGATTTTGCCGCTATCGTTGACGCCGCATCGAAATAACCAGGACTAAAGGAAGCAGAAAACATGAAAAAACCGGTCGTATTATGCATAATGGACGGGTTCGGCTACAATCCGTCTGATTACGGCAACGCGATTCGCGCAGCCAAAACGCCGCGCCTGGACGCCTTAATGCAGCAGAACCCGATGACCTACATCGGCGCATCGGGCATGGACGTCGGCTTGCCGGACGGGCAGATGGGCAACTCTGAGGTCGGGCACACCAACATCGGCGCGGGCCGGATTGTCTATCAGGAGCTGACCCGGATTACCAAGTCGATTGCGGACGGCGATTTTTTCCAAAACGAAGCGTTTTTGGCTGCCGTGGAAAACTGCAAAGCGCATGGGTCCGCGCTGCATTTGATTGGCCTGCTGTCCGACGGCGGCGTGCACAGCCACAACACGCACTTGTATGCGCTGCTGGAGCTGGCGCGGCAAAACGGGCTGCAGAACGTCAACGTCCATTGCCTCTTGGACGGCCGTGACGTTCCGCCGGCTTCCGGTGTTTCGTATATTCAGGAGCTGCAAGCCAAAATGCAGGAGCTCGGCGTCGGCCGCATTGCGACGGTCATGGGCCGCTTTTACGCCATGGACCGCGACAACATTTGGGACCGCGTCGGCATGGCGTACCGCGCCATGGTGGAGCGTGAAGGCGTGCAGACCGACGACCCGGTCGAGGCCGTAAAAGCCTCCTACGAGACGATTGACGGCGACGGCAAGCACCTGACCGACGAATTTGTTATGCCGACGGTCGTTGCCGGCGGCGCGCCCGTTGCGGCAAACGATTCCGTCATCTTTTTCAATTTCCGCCCCGACCGCGCGCGTGAGATTACGCGCACCTTTGTGGACCCGGATTTCAAGGGCTTCCCGCGGAAGGGCTTTTTTCCGCTTTACTATGTCTGCATGACGCAGTACGACGAGGAAATGCCGAACGTGGACGTCGCCTTTGAGCCGGAACGGCTGGTCAACACGATGGGCGAGTATCTTTCCAAGCTCGGCAAGACGCAGCTGCGCATTGCGGAGACGCAGAAGTACGCGCACGTCACCTTCTTCTATAACGGCGGCGAAGAAAAGGTCTATCCGGGCGAGGACCGGATTCTGATTGATTCTCCGAAAATCTCGACGTTTGACCTAAAGCCGGAAATGAGCGCATACGAGGTCTGCGACGCGGCCTGCAAGGAGATTCGCAGCGGGAAATACGATGTGGTTATCCTGAATTATGCCAACTGCGACATGGTCGGCCACACCGGCGTGTTTGACGCGGCCGTCAAGGCGGTGGAAGCCGTCGACGAATGCGTCGGCAGGCTGACGGACGCCGTAATGGACATGGGCGGCGTGATTCTCATCACCGCGGACCACGGCAACGCGGACCGGATGTATGAGGAGGACGGCACGCCCTTTACGGCGCACACGACGAATCCGGTACCGCTGATTGTGGTCGGGTACCCTTGCAAGCTTAAGGCCGCCGGCGGCAAGCTTTGCGACCTTTCCCCGACGATGCTGGACATCATGGGGCTTGCACAGCCGCAGGAGATGACCGGCACGTCATTGATTGAAAAATAAACGCACGATCGGTCCGGAAAGCAGACAGCTTACCATATCGGCACACAGGGCGCAAAGAACTGTGTGCCGGATTTTTTTTACGCCGACCGCGCCGAAATATACGGTTACGGTATAAAAGGCGGTTTCCGTCGAAGCCATCAGGACGGAGGCGGTGCGGCCGACAAATGAATCGGGTCCGTATGTGGCCAAAACCGCCTGAAACGCGCCGATGGAGCCGCTGCCGGAAACAGGGGAGAGCAGGCACAGCGGCAAAATTTCAACCGGGAAGCCCAATTTCGCAAGATACGGGGTTAGCAGGTCTGCAAGACGTGTCAAAAAGCCGCTTGCCTCCAGCATTTGCACCGCGAGCAGAAGCCCGGTGAACGATGGCAATAACCCGATTGCCGGCGCCACGCTCTCTTTTGCGCCTTCTAAAAACGCATCCAGAACCGGAACGCGTTTATATAGGCCGAAGGCGATAAGTCCGCCGATGCAAAACAGCAGGAAAAGCGTGCCGGCCCTATTCATGGCGAAGCCTCATAAGGAGGCGGGTCAGCAGCAGCGTGGCGATGCAGCCAAGCAGGGAGACGCAAAGTGCCGCCGGTAAAATCTCCATGGGCGCCGCCGAGCCGGCCTCCTGACGCAGCATGGCGACGGTCGTCGGCAAAATGCGGATGCAGGCGGAATTGAGCGCCACAAATAAAATCATATCGGCTGTCGCCTCGTCCGAATGGGCGGCGCGGCGTTTGAGCTGCCGCATTGCGGCAATCCCGGCCGGCGTCGCCGCATTGCCGAGCCCCAGAAGGTTTGCGGTCAAGTTCATGGAGATAGCTGATTTTGCCGCCGGGTCGTCGCGAAGGTCCGGGAAAAGCCGGTTCAAAAGCGGTGAGAACCAGCGTTCCATTCGGGCAATGAGCCCCGCGTCCCTGGCAATGCGCATAAGTCCGCCCCACAGGCAGAACACGCCGACCATTTTCAGCGTCGTCGTCACAGCCTCCTGCGCAGCGTCGAACACCGCGCCGGAGACCGCCTGCGCGTCCCCGTACAGCACGGCATACACAATCGAAAACAGAACCATACACGCCCAAATCCGGTTCATCATCCCGCATCACCGCTACAGCGTATGCGCCGGCGGAAAAAAATATGCGGTTGTTGACAAAAATGTCAAAAAATGTAATAATAACAGCAAGTTCCCAAAAAAAAGGAGGAAGGACCGATGAAATCGACCGGAATCGTCCGTGGATTGGACAAAATGGGCCGGATTGTTTTGCCGATGGAAATCCGCAAAATGCTGCATTTGGTCGAGGATAAAAGCTGTGTGGAATTTTACACGGAAGCGGACACGGTCATCCTCAAAAAATACACGCCCGCCTGTATTTTCTGCGACCGCGCGGATGATACGGTGGAGTATCACGGTATGAAAATCTGCCGGGACTGTCTGCGCAAGCTCAACGCGCTTGCAGAGGAGCAGGAAGCGCCGGCGCCTTCACCGGACGCCGGTTAAACCGCAAAAAATCCCTCCGCACCGGTTTGGTGCGGAGGGATTTTCGTTTGTGCAGCGCTTACAGGTTATTCAGATGATAGCTGAGCGTCATCAGGCTGTCGGACAAATGCACGTTTTCGACCGCAACGCCCGGATAGTTTGCCGCAATGTCATAATGTGTGAAGTTCCAAAAGCCCTTCACCCCGAGGCGGACAAGCTCCTCCGTGACCTCCGCGGCGTTGTCGCTCGGAATGCAGAGGACGGCGACAGTCGGCGCGTTTTCCCGGCAAAAGTCATACAGCCCGCCGATGTGCCGAATCGGGAGCCCGCGCACAAGCTGGCCGGCCAACGCCTCGTTGCGGTCAAAGATGCCAATCAGATTGAAGCCGCGCTCTTCAAAGGACATATGCGCAGCCACCGCTCTGCCGAGGTTCCCTGCGCCGATAAGCACGGTTTTTGCCTTTTTATTGACACCCAGAATCTTTCCAATCTCCGCATACAGCTGGCTGACGTTGTATCCGTAGCCCTGCTGTCCAAAGCCGCCGAAGCAGTTTAAGTCCTGCCGGATTTGCGAAGCGGTAAAGCCCATCCGCTTCGAAAGCTCGCTGCTGGAAATGCGCTGCAGACCGGCTTTTTTCATTTCGCCCAGGAACCGGTAATACCGGGGCAGGCGCTTGATGACGGAAAGGGAAACATCGTTTTTCGCCATGTCCTCACCTCATTTATTCAGAGTTTTTACGGTCTCCATGACATAATCGCCGAACGCGCTGCAGGTTGCGCCGTCCTCGCGGCCGGTAATCTGCAGCTTCTTTTCCTCAAACATACAGATATCGAGCGCCCGCTCGAGCAGGTCGGCCTGCTTCTGCTTGCCGATGTGCGAAAGCAGCATGACGCTTGCGCGAAGCATGGAGCAGGGGTCGGCATACTGCGCGCGGCCTTCGCGCACCATCCGCGGCGCGGAGCCGTGAATGGCTTCAAACATCGCATAGCGCTTGCCGAGATTCGCGCTGCCGGCCGTACCGACGCCGCCCTGGAATTCCGCGGCCTCGTCGGTGATGATGTCGCCGTACAGGTTCGGCAGGATAAAGACCTTGAAGTCGCGGCGGCGCTTCTCGTCGATAAGCTTCGCCGTCGTGATGTCCACATACCATTCGTCGGTCGTAATCTCGGGATATTCCGCGCCGACCGCCTTGCAGATGCGCAGGAATTTCCCGTCCGTGGTTTTAATGACGTTCGCCTTGTTGATAATGGAAACGCGGTCTTTGCCGTTTTTGCGCGCGTAGTCATAGGCGAGGCGCGCAATACGTTCCGTACCCTCCGTCGTCGTCACCACAAAATCCATGGCGAGGTCGTCGTCAATTTCCACGCCTTTCGAGCCGACGGCATAGGCGCCCTCGGTATTTTCACGGAAAAAGGTCCAGTCAATCCCAAGCTCGCGTACCTTGACGGGGCGCACGTTTGCAAACAGGTCAAGCGCCTTGCGCATGGCGACGTTCGCACTTTCAATGTTGGGCCACGGGTCGCCGGCCTGCGGCGTGGTGGTCGGGCCCTTCAAAATGACGTGGCAGGCCTTAAGCTGCTCCAGGACGTCGTCCGGAATCGCCTTCATGGCGGCGACGCGGTTTTCAATGGTCAGGCCGTCGATTTCGCGGAATTCGACCCTGCCCGCCTTTACGTCGTCCTCAAGCATATAGGCGAGCACGCGCGCGGACTCTTTCGTAATAATGGGCCCGATGCCGTCGCCGCCGCACACGCCGATGATAATTTTATCCAGGCTGTCATAGTCGACAAAATCCTTTTGCGCCTTGATGCGGTCGGAACGCGCCGACTGCTCGCGGACAAGGGCTTCAAAGGATTGCAGCGCTTTTTGCAGTTGTTCTTCGGTCATGGTTGTTTCCTCCTGTTACAGGGACTCTCTTGTAAAGTTTAGCAGACCGCCGGCCAGCAGAATTTCCTTCTGCCGTTCGGACAGCGCATAGGTCAGGCGATATGTTTTCCCGGTCGTCCGGTCCTCCAGCGTAATGTCCTCACCGTTTTCAAGCTGCGCCTTGACGTTCGGCAGACACAGCAAATCGTCCTGGCTGATTTCGTCATAATCGGAGGCCGATTGGAAGTTCAGCGGCAAAATCCCCGCGTTGATGAGGTTCGCGCAGTGGATGCGCGCAAAGGACTTTGTGATAACGGCCTTGACGCCGAGATACAGCGGGACGAGCGCGGCGTGCTCGCGCGACGAACCCTGGCCGTAATTCGCGCCGCCGATGACGATGCCCTTGCCTTCTTTTTTGCAGCGCTCGGGGAAGGTCTTGTCGCACACGCCGAAGCAGAACTGCGAAAGATAGGGGATGTTGGAACGGTAGGGGAGAATCTTAGCGCCGGCGGGCATGATGTGGTCGGTCGTGATGTCGTCGCCGACCTTGAGCACCGCTTTGGCTTCAATCGAGTCGGGGAGCTTGTCGGTCGTCGGGAACGGCTTGATGTTCGGACCGTACAGAATTTCGACGTCCTTGGCTTCCTCGGGAGAGGCGGGCAGGACAATCATGTTGTCGTTCACGTCGAACGTCTCCGGCATATCGATGTGCAGCGGCTCGCCGAGCTCGCGCGGGTCGGACAAAACGCCCGTAAGCGCGGAATAGGCGGCAACCTCGGGGCTGACAAGATAAATGCCGGCGTCGGCCGTGCCGGAACGGCCCTCAAAGTTGCGGTTGAAGGTGCGCAGCGAAACGCCGCCGGAATTCGGCGACTGGCCCATGCCGATGCAGGGGCCGCAGGCGCTCTCCAGAATGCGCGCGCCCGCCGCAATCATGTCGGCCAAGGCGCCGTCCTTCGCAAGCATATTGAGCACCTGCTTGGAGCCGGGCGCAATGGAAAGGCTGACGGTCGGCGCAACGGTTTTGCCTTTTAAAATCGCGGCGACTTTGAGCATATCCAGCAAAGAAGAGTTTGTGCAGGAACCGATGCAGACCTGGTCGACCTTTATCGGGCCGATTTCCGTGACCGATTTGACGCGGTCCGGCATATGCGGCATGGCCGCCATCGGCGCAAGAGAGGACAGGTCGATTTCAATCGTTTCATCATAGACCGCGTCCTCGTCCGCGGCAAGCGGCGTCCAGTCCGCCTCGCGGCCCTGCGCCTTTAAAAAGGCCCTGGTGACGTCGTCCGACGGGAAAACGGAGGTCGTCGCGCCGAGCTCCGCGCCCATGTTGGTGATGGTCGCGCGTTCCGGAACGGAAAGCGACAGCACGCCTTCGCCCGTGTACTCGATGATTTTGCCGACGCCGCCCTTGACGGTCATGCGGCGAAGGACCTCTAAGATTACGTCCTTGGCGGCAACATAGGGGGAGAGCCTGCCGGTCAGGCGGACATTGACGATTTTGGGCATGGTGATGTAATATGTGCCGCCGCCCATCGCAACCGCGACGTCCAGGCCGCCGGCGCCCATGGCGAGCATCCCGATGCCGCCGCCCGTCGGCGTGTGGCTGTCCGAACCAATCAGGGTCTTGCCGGGCTTGCCGAAGCGCTCAAGATGGACCTGGTGGCAGATGCCGTTGCCGGGGCGGGAAAAGCGAATCCCGCGCTTTTTGGCGACGGATTGGATAAACCGGTGGTCGTCGGCGTTTTCAAATCCGGTCTGCAGGGTATTGTGGTCGATATACGCAACGGAAAGCTCCGTGCGGACGCGTTCAATGCCCATCGCCTCAAATTCCAGATACGCCATCGTCCCGGTGGCGTCCTGGGTCAGCGTCTGGTCGATGCGAAGCCCAACCTCGGCGCCGGGCGTCATTTCGCCCGAAACGAGGTGGCTTTGGATTAGTTTTTGCGCTACGGTCAAGCCCATAGTCTGCACGCTCCTGACTTTTTCATTTTTTTAACAATCTTATGTCCATATTCTAATACCAGTTAGAAAGTTTGTCAAGAAACCCACAAGGATTTTCAGGGAAAATTCAAAAACTTTTCATGATAAGGAAGAACACGGCGCGCTGATTCGCGAAATCCGGGCGCGGGGATTGATTCGCTTTTCGCTTTGTGCTATAATTTTCATGAACCGCTCGCTTCCCGCGCATACTATAGGCAGCCGACTAAAACGGGAGGGCTGCTTTTTATGCAGATGAAAAAGAGAGCGAGTTTGTTTTCAACGGTGATGCAGGCGCCGGAGACCGAGCCGCAGGAGGCGGAGCTTGTCCAGGATAGCGCGCCGATTCGGGAAATTGTGGAGACCGGCTCCATTACGGTTTCCAAGGAAGGCCGCCTGATTCATTGCCTGACCATCATCGGGCAGATTGAAGGGCACTATATTTTGCCCGCGCAAAATAAGACGACCAAATATGAGCACGTTATCCCGCAGCTGGTGGCGATTGAGGAGAGCAGCGAAATCGAGGGGCTGCTTTTGATTCTCAATACGGTCGGCGGCGATATTGAGGCCGGGCTTGCCATTGCGGAGCTTATCAGCGGGATGCAGACGCCTACGGTTTCCCTGGTGCTCGGCGGCGGCCATTCCATCGGCGTGCCGCTGGCGGTCGCGGCGCGGGAATCGTTTATCGTGCCGTCTGCCACGATGACCATACACCCGGTGCGAATGAACGGGCTCGTGCTCGGCGTTCCGCAGACGTTTTCTTATTTTCAGAAAATGCAGGAGCGCATTGTGGATTTTGTTGCGCGGAATTCCAATATGCCGCCGGAGCGATTCCGAAAGTATATGCTTGCGACCGGCGAGCTTGCGACGGACGTCGGTACGGTTCTGGAGGGGCGGCAGGCGGTCGAGGCCGGAATGATTGACCACCTCGGCAGCCTTTCCGACGCGCTCGGGCGCTTATTTTCCATGATGACAGAAACCGGTAATGCGGAAATAGACCCTGGAGGGGAAGCAAATGGCTGCACAAAACAACAAAAATAAAAGGGGCGCCGCGCCGACACGCGGCTCGCGCGCTGCCGCCGGGCAGGCGGCGGCGCAGCACCGGGCCGCCAAAAAACAGCTTGCGGCCGTCGTCCTGTTTTGCATAGCGCTTTTCTTTTTATGCTTATGCTTTATTCCGGGCGGTGGGCTTTGGGGCGCGCTGCGCAGCGGGCTGTTCGGCCTGTTTGGGTTTTGCGCGTTCGTAACGCCGCTTTTGCTGATTTATGTGGCGGTCATGGCGACGCTGGACAAGTCCGGCGCAAAAGTCGGCGCAAAGGTTGCGGAAGCGGTCGTCCTAATCTTCCTGATTGCTTCGGCCATACATATTTTCCGCTTTTCCGGCACCGTCGATTTTACGCAGGACATTGCGGACGCGTTTAACGCGTTCCGGCTCGACGGGTCCTATACGGGCAGCGGCGCGGTCGGCGCGGTGTTCGGCGGTCTGATTTTGCTTGCGACGGGCAGCGGAAAGGCTGCCGCCGTCGCCATAGTGCTCATTCTCATTTTCCTTTGCGTGATGCTGATGACGGGACTTACGCTGATAAAGCTGTTCCGGGGCGTGGCGAAGCCTGTGCAAAAGGCGAACGAATACCGGGAGGAAAAGCTGGAGGAGCTCGCCCAGAAGCGCGAACGCGACTTTGACGTAGACGTTGATTTGGGCCCGGAGCCCGTAAAAACGGACGAAAAAAAGAAGCGTACCCGCAAAAAGGCCGAGGTAGTCCCGCTGCCGGCCGAGCCGCAGACGCCGGAAAACGAACCTGCGCCGGAGTCCGACTCCGCCGCGAAAAAGCCGGTGCTGCTGGACGATATAATCAATAAGATGAAAGAGCCCGCGCCGAAAATTACGGCGGACGGCGTGGTGGTCCCGGCGGAAAAGGAGAAGCCTTCGGAATCGGAAAAGACGGCTGCCGAAACGCCGAACGACCCCGCGGAGCAAAAGGCGTATGTTAAGCCGACGCTCGACTGCCTTGCGCCGGCCAAGGCCTCGCGCAACCTGAAGTATGAGGATGAGCTGAAGGCCAACGCAACCAAGCTTGTGGATACGCTCAAAAGCTTTGGCGTAGAAACACGCATTGTGGATATTTGCCGGGGGCCTTCCGTGACGCGGTATGAAATCCAGCCGGCCGCCGGGGTAAAAATCAGCCGAATCACGAACCTTACGGACGACCTCGCGCTCAATCTGGCTGCCGGCGGCCTGCGCATTGAAGCGCCCATTCCCAACAAGGCCGCCGTCGGCATTGAGGTTCCCAACAAAAACCGCGCGACGGTAACGCTGCGGGAAATCATTGACACCGACCAGTACCGCAGCGCAAAATCCAAGCTGTTTGTGGCGCTCGGAAAGGACATCGCCGGCAACTGCACATATGCCGACCTTGCCAAAATGCCGCACCTGCTTGTCGCCGGCACAACCGGCTCCGGCAAATCCGTCTGCCTCAATTCCATGATTGTAAGCCTTTTGTATAACGCGACGCCGGACGAGGTCAAGCTTTTGATGATTGACCCGAAGCAGGTGGAGTTCACCGTCTACAACGGGATTCCGCACCTTATCGTACCCGTGGTGTCCGACCCGCGCAAGGCGTCCGGCGCGCTTGCCTGGGCGGTTACGGAAATGCTCACGCGGTATAAAACGTTTTCGGACAACAACGTCCGCGATATCAAGGGCTACAACAGCATTTGCGAGAGCCTCGGCGAAAAGAAAATGCCGCAGATTGTCATCTTCATCGACGAGCTTTCCGATTTGATGATGGCGGCGCCCCACGAGGTCGAGGACTCGATTTGCCGGCTGGCGCAGATGGCGCGCGCCGCCGGGATGCATCTGGTCATCGCGACGCAGCGCCCGTCCGTCGACGTCATTACGGGGCTTATCAAGGCCAATATCCCGAGCCGCATTTCGTTAAAGGTCTCGTCTCAGATTGACTCGCGCACCATCATCGATGCCGCCGGCGCCGAAAAGCTGCTCGGCAACGGCGATATGCTGTTCTATCCGGTCGGGATTGAAAAGCCGGTTCGCGTGCAGGGCTGCTTTTTGTCGGACAGCGAGGTCGAGCGCGTAGTCGATTTCATCAAGGCGCAGCAGCAGTCGTCGTATGACGATGAGGTTATGCAGGAAATCGAGCGTCAGGCCGCCATGGAAAAGAAGAAAAACGGCGGCGCTGCGAGCGACAGCGACGGGGAAGACGAGGCCGACGAGATGGTCCCGAAGGCGATTGAGGTTGTTGTGGAAGCGCAGATGGCCTCTACAACGCTGCTGCAGCGCAAGCTGAAGCTCGGCTATGCGCGCGCGGCGCGGATTATTGAGAATTTGGAGGAACGCGGCATCATTGGGCCGTATGAAGGCAGCAAGCCGCGCAAGGTGCTTATTTCCAAGCAGCAATGGTACGAGATGAACGCGCTCGCGCAGGGCGGCGCAGACCGCGATTATTCCGAGCCGGAGTCGGCGCAGCCGCAGCCGCCTGCTGACCTGCCGCCGGACGAGCCGTTTTAAGGAGGAATTTCCGTGAAATTCCGAACGCTGCCGAAGCCGCTGCGCATTGCCGCAGCGGTCCTTCTTTCTCTGGTTCTGCTTTTTTGCGCCGTCATTTCCTTCTTTCCGCAGGCCGGCCTTCCGAGCTGGAGCGAAATTTTTCGCTTCGGCGGGCTCAATGATACCGTTGACGCCGGCGCGTACCCGTTTTCCGTCCATTATATCGACGTCGGTCAGGCGGATTGCAGCCTGATTGTCTGCGGCGAGGACGCTGTGCTGATTGACGCGGGCGACGTTGACGGCTTTCTTGCAATCGATACCTATTTGCGCGCGCAGGGCATCCGCGAGCTGTCGTATATGATTTTATCCCACGCACACGCGGACCACATCGGCGCGGCGGACGAGGTGCTGGAAAACTATGACGTCCAAAACGTCATTCTGCCGCGCTATACGGAGGAGAATATGCCGACGACCGACGTCTATGCGGATTTGCTGTTTGCCTTGGACGAAAGCGAGGCGCAGGTCCATGCGGCAGAGGCGGGCGATACGTATACGCTGTCCGATTTTTCCTTTACGATTTTAAGCCCGGGCCGGGTCTATGCGGACCTCAACAATACGTCCGTCGTCGTGCGGGCGGTTTACAAAGACACGGCGTTCCTGTTTCAGGGCGACGCGGAGGCTTCGGTGGAAGGCGATATTCTGAAATCGGGGCTCCCGGTTTCTGCGGACGTCTTGAAGCTCGGGCACCACGGGTCAAAGACCGCTTCCAGCGCCGCTTACCTGCAAGCCGTTTCGCCGGTTCTGGCGGTTATCTTTTGCGGGGAACGCAATATTTACGATTTCCCGAACGAGGAAGTGCTAAACCGGTTAGACGCCATGGAGATTGATTATCGGCGCACCGACCGCAACGGAAACATTGTCGTTGTCAGCGACGGGGAGCGCGTCGGCATTCAAACGGAGAAATGATATGGAGCTTTGGACAGTTGACCGGGTCGAGGGTGACCAAGTCCTGCTGGAAACGCCGCAGAAAACGCTGATTTCCGTTCCCGCCGCGGCCTTCGGCGGCTGTGCGCAGGAGGGGAGCGTATATCGGAAAGATGCGGACGGGCATTTTATTGCTTTGCCGGAAGAAACAAAGCAAAGGAAAAAAGCCCTTTTTGCCGTGCAGGAAAAAATTTTTGACAAGCCGTAAAAAAAGCTTGCTTTTTGCCGGCTGCAATGCTATAATCCTATACGCAATTCGCACGCGCGGGAATTGCGGCAAAATTGCACGCTTTGTGTCTTGCCGTCAGCTGAACCGCGCGGAGGACAAAATAAGGAGGAACCCCTATGTCAGTCGTATCCATGAAACAGCTGCTCGAAGCCGGTGTGCATTTCGGGCACCAGACCAGAAGATGGAACCCCAAAATGGCGCCGTATATTTTCACCGAGCGCAACGGGATTTACATCATCGATTTGCAGAAAACGGTCAAAAAGCTGGACGAGGCGTATAACTTTGTCCGCGACCTCGCTGCGAACGGCGACGAACTGCTGTTCGTCGGCACCAAAAAGCAGGCGCAGGAATCCATTAAGGACGAGGCGACCCGCTGCGGTATGCCCTATGTCAACGCGCGTTGGCTCGGCGGCATGCTGACAAACTTTGTGACAATCAAAAAGCGTATCCGCCGCCTTGCCCAGCTGCAGGCCATGCGTGAGGACGGTACCTTTGACATCCTGCCGAAGAAGGAAGCTGCGAAGCTCGAGCTCGAGATTGAAAAGCTTGAAAAGTTCCTCGGCGGCATTACGGAAATGAAAAAGCAGCCTGCCGCGATGTTCATTGTCGACCCGCGCAAGGAGCGCATTGCCGTTTCCGAAGCGCGCAAGCTCGGCATCCCGATTATCGCGATTGTCGACACCAACTGCGACCCCGACGAAATTGATTTGGTCATCCCCGGCAACGACGACGCCATTCGTGCGGTGAAGCTGATTTCCGGCGCGATGGCAGACGCCGTTTTGGAGGGCAAGCAGGGTATGCAGGGCGCTGCGGCCGAGGAAGAGCCGGCCGAGGAAGCCGCTGCTGAATAATTTGTATTTGTTCTGCCCGTGCGACGCAAATTGTACGGGCAGTTTGTAAAATCTGTGATTCGGAGGAAATGAATATGGCATTTACCGCTGCAGACGTCAAGGCCCTTCGCGAAAAGACGGGCGTTGGCATGATGGATTGCAAAAAAGCGCTGACGGAAGCCGACGGCGATATGGAAAAGGCGATTGACGTCCTTCGCGAGAAGGGTCTTGCCGCTTCCGCGAAAAAGGCCGGCCGCATCGCTGCCGAAGGCATTGTCTATGCGTATACGGACGCGGCGAATAAGGTCAGCGTTCTGGTGGAGGTCAACTCGGAGACTGACTTTGTAGCGAAGAACGAAAAGTTTGTCAACTATGTTGCAGCCGTCGCAAAGACGATTGCGCAGTCCGCGCCGGAAAGCGTGGACGCGCTGCTTGCGACGACGCTTGCGGGCGATACGCGCACCGTGCAGGAGAACCTGCAGGATATGGTTCTTTCCATCGGCGAAAACATGAAGATTCGCCGCTTTGAGCGCGTGGAAGGCGTGGCGGTGGACTACATCCACGGCGGCGGCACGGTCGGCGTTCTCGTTGTATTTGACACTGACGACGCAACGGCCGCCAAGGATGCGTTTAAGGTCATGGGCCGCGACGTTGCCATGCAGGTTGCCGCCATGAGCCCGGCATACTTGGACGAAGCGAGCGTTCCGGCGGACGTGCTGGAGCATGAAAAATCCATTATGAAGGCGCAGCTTGCCGAGGACCCGAAGATGGCGAGCAAGCCCGAGCAGGTGCTTGCAAAGATTGTGGACGGCCGCATCGGCAAGTTCTTCAAAGAGAACTGCCTGCTTGACCAGGCGTTCGTCAAGGACGGCGATATGAGCGTGAAGCAGTATGTCGCTTCTGTAGCCAAGGAGCTTGGCGCAAATATCCAGGTGACCGGCTTTATCCGCTATGCGAAGGGCGAGGGCCTCGAAAAGCGCGAGGACAACTTTGCGGACGAAGTCGCCAGCATGATGAAATAAGCAGGTTTGCTGCGGCGTACGCATTTGCGTGCGCCGTTTTTCTTTGTTCGGTTTTGCCGCTTTTTTCCCATAACATCTTGTGTTTCCCGCCCAATTCGTCTATAATAAAAGCTAAGAACGCCGCATAAGCTTTTTGGGGTGAGCTTATGCGTAGACGCGTGCGTTTGCAGGTTGCGGCGGCGGCCGTGCTGTTTTTGTCCGGGCTGTCTTATTTTCTCTATTCCGTCCATGCGGTTTGGCAGTCCCCGCAAAGTGCGGATGCGTCGGCGGTCACAGTCCTGATTGACCCCGGTCACGGCGGGGTCGACGGCGGCGCCGTTGCGCCGGACGGGACCGCGGAAAAGGATTTGAACCTGCAAATCGCCCTGCTTTTGCGCGAGCAGCTTTCCGCGTTCGGTATCCGTACGGAGATGACGCGCACAACGGATGCTTCCATCCATGACCAAAGCGCCGAAACCGTCCGGGAAAAGAAGGTTTCCGACATCCACAACCGGATGCAGCTGATGGAAGAAACGGAAAACTGCCTGTTCGTCAGCATCCACCAAAACAAATTTTCCGACCCCTCGCTTTCGGGTACGCAGGTCTTTTACGCCCCGAAGGTCACGCAAAGCGCCGCGCTTGCCGATTCCATTCAGAACAGCGTACGGACGCTTTTGCAGCCGGAAAACGACCGGCAGATTAAGCCGAGCGACAATTCAATTTATTTGCTTTTTTACGCGCAAAAGCCCGCCGTGCTTGTCGAGTGCGGGTTTTTATCCAACGCCGGCGAGCTGCAAAGCTTGCAGCAGGCGGCGTACCGGCAAAAGCTTGCGTTTTGCATTGCAGCCGGGATATTGTCATATCTGCATACGCAGCAGGGGAGGTAGGGCCTATGGCGGCCGCCGCAAAAACCGTATATGTCTGCTCGGCCTGCGGCTATGCGTCCTCCAAATGGTACGGACAATGCCCGGCTTGCCGGGAGTGGAACACGCTCGAGGAGGAACTGCGCGCGCCCGCAGCACCGGCTTCCAAGCGCCGCGGCGCGGCGAGTTCGGGACTGAACCGCAGCAGCGTGCAAAAGCTTGCTGAAATTACAGCCGATACGGAGCATCGGTTCGACACCGGCCTGCGCGAGCTCAACCGCGTGCTCGGCGGCGGGCTTGTAAAGGGTTCTCTGGTGCTTTTAAGCGGCGACCCCGGCATTGGGAAGTCGACCCTGCTTTTGCAAATCTGCGAGCATCTCGGAAAAGGGCTGCGCGTTTTGTATGTTTCCGGCGAGGAATCTGCGCACCAGCTCAAGCTGCGCGCCTCGCGGCTCGGCGTTTCGACGGACAACCTTTCTCTGCTTTGCGAAACGGATGCGCAGTATATTTGCGAGGTTCTGGCGTCTGAGAAGCCGGACGTCGTGATGATTGATTCCATCCAGACAATGAACATCCCGGAGCTGAGCTCCTCTTTCGGTAGTGTCACGCAGGTACGTGAAACGACCAATCTGTTTATGCGTACCGCCAAAACGCTGAACATCCCGATTGTGATTGTCGGACACGTCAACAAGGACGGCAACATCGCCGGCCCGAAGGTGCTCGAGCACATCGTGGACGCGGTTCTGTATTTTGAAGGCGACCGCAACCTTTCCTACCGCATCCTGCGCGCGGTAAAAAACCGCTATGGCTCGACCAATGAGATTGGCGTATTTGAAATGCAGGATAAGGGGCTTATCGAGGTCGAAAATCCGTCCATGATGCTGCTTTCCGGGCGGCCGAAAAATGTTTCCGGCTCCTGCGTCGCGTGCATCATGGAGGGCTCGCGCCCGATTATGGCGGAAGTGCAGAGCCTTGTTACCCCGACCGGCTTCGGTACGCCGCGGCGTATGGCGACCGGCGTCGACTACGGGCGTGTTGCCATGCTTTTGGCCGTCCTCGAAAAAAGAGCCGGGTACTTTGTCGGCAATATGGATTGCTATGTCAATGTCGTCGGCGGCTTGAAAATTGACGAACCCGCCTGTGATTTGTCCGTTGCGCTTGCCGTTGTGTCCGGCCTCAAGGACGTCCCTGTGCCTGAAAACGTGCTTGCGTTCGGCGAAGTCGGGCTCGGCGGCGAAATCCGTGCGGTTACAGCCTGCGAGCAGCGCATACGCGAAGCGGAAAAGCTCGGGTTCCAAAAATGCGTTGTGCCGAAATACAATCTCCTGAAAATTCGAAAACATTTAAAAGCGGATATGGAGGTTGTCGGCGTTACCAATGTTCGCCAGGCTTTTGATGCGATTATCGGATAGCAAAAGGCAGGAGGGCAAGGGTATGCGAAAAAGAAAGTGGGCCAATTTCTGCGGCTCTGTTTTGGCCGGCACAACGCTTGTTTGCACGGCGGCGGCCGCGCGCAGTATGCAGCGCAAGTTCGGTACAAAAAACGAAGCGTTCCGCGCCGACCTTTCGCATTTTGCCGGGTACGCGTTCGAACGGCTCGTGCTTGCCAACCCGAAGGTTGTAGATAAGCTCGCTCCGTATTTCGGGGACGAGACGGAAGATAAAATATTGGAGGAAGTACAATGAAGGACTACAAAGGCGTTTACGCCGCGCTTATGACGCCGTTCCACGAGGACGGGAGCTTGGACCGGGAGGGCCTTGTCCGCCTGGCCGAGCACTGCATTCACGCTGGCCTTACCGGGCTTTACGTCGGCGGCAGCACCGGTGAGGGCTTTCTGCTGACGGAGGAGGAGCGCATGGAGGTGTTCCGCATTGTCGGCAAGGCGATGGCGGGCAAGTGCAATCTGTTTGCGCATGTCGGCGCGATTTCGACGGACAGCGCCATTCGTATGGCAAAGGTCGCGGAGGACAGCGGCTTTGACGCGGTCAGCGCCGTTGCGCCTTTCTACTATTCGTTCCCGCTCGAGGCGATAAAGGCATATTACAGCGACATCATGCACGCGACGTCGCTGCCGATGCTTATGTACAATTTCCCGAACGCCGGCGGCTTCAACGGGATGCTGGACGTTGTAAATTCGTTTATCCGCGACGACAAGCTTCTCGGGATAAAGCACACGTCGCAGAACCTGTTTGAGCTTGAACAGTTCAAGCATCTCGAGCGCGAGCTGTTTGTCTTCAACGGATTTGACGAAATGCTTGTCGCCGGTCTTTCCATGGGCGCTGACGGCGGCATTGGCAGCACCTATAACTTCATGCCGGAGATTATTCTCGACATTTACAACAACTTCGTCCGCGGCGATATTCAGGCGGCGCAGAAGGCGCAGGAAAAGGCCGATGAAATTATCACCGCGATTATTCCTTACGGGACGTTCCAGATGGAAAAAGAAATCTTAAACGAGCTCGGCGTTCCCGTAGGCGGCTGCCGCAAGCCCTTCCTGCCGCTGAGCGCGGAGGGAAAACAGAAGGCAAAGGAAATTGCCGCCATGCTCAAAAGCGGGGTGTAAGCGTTGGCGCATATCAAAAAGGGCAGCTTGATTATCAGCTGCCAGGCGGTCAAGGGCGAGCCTTTATACGGCTATAATATCATGCACCTGATGGCAAAAGCGGCGCAAGAGGGCGGCGCGGACGGCATACGCTGCAATTACGTGTCGGATATCAATTCCATCAAGGCGGCGGTCAATCTGCCGACGATTGGCATCATCAAAGCGGAATACCCGGACAGCGACGTCTACATTACGCCGACGAAAAAAGAGGTCCGCGCGCTTTTGGAGGAAACGGATACGGAGGTTGTTGCGCTCGACGCAACGCTTCGCGCGCGCCCGAACGGTGAAAAGCTGGAGGACCTGGTCCGCTATATCCGCGCGCAGAAGCCGCAGGTCGAAATCATGGCGGATATCGCCGATATGGACGATGCGAAATACGCGGATTCTCTCGGCTTCGACTACATCGGCTGCACTCTGCGCAGCTATACGGCGTCTACCAAAGGAATCGCTATTCCGGACTGCGACTTTATTGCCGAGCTTGTCCGAACGGTTCGCGCGCACGTTATCGCGGAGGGCGGTATCTGGGAGGCAGGCCAGCTTGAAAAGGTATGGGCGGCTAAGCCTTACGCGGTGGTCATCGGCTCGGCCGTCACGCGCCCGCGGGATATTACCGCGCGGTTCCGGCGTGTAACGGACGCCTGCAAGCCGACCTGCGGCGCAGAAGTATAAAAAATACATTCGGCATATGCCGGAAAAGGCTATGAGAATATGCAGACGATTTCTTTAAACGAGAAGAAAATCCTTGTCACGGGCGCCGCCGGGTTTATCGGCGCAAACCTTGTTTTGGAGCTTTTAAAAACCGTTCCCGGGGTTACGGTCATCGGCGTAGACAATATGAACGCCTACTATGACGTTTCCATCAAGGAATACCGGCTGCGTGAAATCGAAAAAACAGCCGCGGCGCATACGGACTGTACCTGGGTCTTTCGGAAGGCGGATATTGCGGATGCGGCCGCTGTGCAGCTGCTCTTTCAAATTTACGAGCCGGAGATTGTGGTGAATCTGGCCGCGCAGGCCGGCGTTCGGTACAGCATAACCAACCCGGACGCGTATATTGCCTCCAATCTGGTCGGCTTCTATAACATTTTAGAGGCTTGCCGGCACGCTTGTGTGGAACACCTGGTCTATGCGTCCTCTTCTTCTGTCTACGGGGGGAACACCAAGGTGCCGTTTTCCACGGACGACAAGGTGGACAACCCCGTCAGCCTTTACGCGGCAACCAAAAAAAGCAACGAGCTTATGGCGCACGCCTACAGCAAGCTTTATAACATTCCCTCAACGGGTCTGCGCTTCTTTACGGTCTACGGGCCTGCAGGCAGGCCGGACATGGCGTATTTCGGCTTTACCGATAAGCTGCGCAACGGAGAGACAATTGAAATTTTCAATTACGGCAACTGCAAGCGGGATTTCACGTATGTGGACGACATTGTCCGCGGCGTTCTGCTTGTCATGCAGGCGCCCCCCGAAAAGAAAACTGGGGAGGACAAGCTCCCTGTGCCGCCCTACGCCGTATACAATATCGGCAACAGCCGGCCGGAGAATCTGTTGGATTTTGTAGATATCCTGCAGCAGGAGCTGATTCGCGCCGGCGTGCTGCCTGCCGATTATGATTTTGAAGCGCACAAGCGTCTTGTCCCAATGCAGCCCGGAGACGTACCGGTCACCTATGCCGATACAAACGCGTTAGAGCGGGATTTCGGCTTCCGCCCGAATACCGACCTGCGCACCGGCCTGCGGCGCTTTGCGGAGTGGTACAAGGCATTTTACAAGGTTTGACGGCAACGCAAGCCTATGTCAGGGGGAGAATATATGCATAAAAAAATCGCGGTAGCCGGAACCGGCTATGTCGGGCTGTCGCTGGCTGTCCTTTTGGCGCAGCACAACACCGTTACGGCCGTAGACATTCTGCCGGACAAGGTGGATTGCATCAACCGCAAAAAATCGCCGATTCAGGATGACTATATCGAGAAATACTTTGCTGAAAAGGAACTGCACCTCACCGCTACGCTGGACGGGGAAAAGGCATATGCCGATGCGGATTTTGTCATTATAGCGGCGCCGACAAACTACGACAGCCAAAAGAATTATTTTGACACCTCCGCGGTGGAGTCGGTTGTCGAGCTTGTCATGCGTTCCAATCCGAATGCAATTATGGTTATCAAGTCTACCGTCCCGGTCGGTTTCACCAAAGCGCTGCGGGAAAAGACGGGCAGCCGCAATATTCTTTTCAGCCCGGAATTTTTGCGAGAATCCAAAGCGCTGTATGACAATTTGTATCCGAGCCGGATTATTGTCGGCGCCGATTTGTCGGACGAGCGGCTATATCAGGCGGCACAGGCTTTTGCAAAGCTTCTGCAGGAAGGCGCGCTAAAGGAAAATATTGATACGCTCTTTATGGGCTATACGGAAGCGGAGGCTGTCAAGCTCTTTTCCAACACCTATTTGGCTTTGCGCATCAGTTATTTCAACGAGCTGGACACCTACGCGGAGATGAAGGGCCTTGATACGAAGCAGATTATCGACGGCGTTTGTCTGGACCCGCGAATCGGCGACCACTACAACAATCCTTCCTTCGGATACGGCGGCTACTGCCTGCCGAAGGATACGAAGCAGCTGTTGGCCAATTATGCGGACGTTCCGGAAAATCTGATTGAAGCGATTGTGGAAAGCAACCGGACCCGCAAGGATTTTATTGCTGACCGTGTTCTGGAATTGGCGGGCAGCTATCAGGCCAACAACAGCTGGGACGCCTCGAAAGAAAGGCTTGAGCAGGAGATTGCCATCGGCGTTTACCGCCTGACCATGAAAAGCAACTCGGACAATTTCCGTCAAAGCAGCATACAGGGCGTCATGAAGCGCATCAAGGCGAAAGGCATCCCGGTCATTGTGTATGAACCGACGCTCGAGGACGGCTCAACCTTTTTCGGCAGCAGGGTCGTGAATGATTTGGAAGCTTTCAAAAAGCAGAGCAAGGCAATCATAGCCAATCGCTTTGACAGCTGCCTGGAGGACGTCAAGGACAAGGTTTATACGCGGGATATATACCGCCGCGACTAAAAGGACAAGCCGTCATTTACGAGGAGACCGGTATTGAGCAAAATTCGCACCGTTTTATTTGATTTGGACGGAACGCTGCTGCCGATGGACCAGAAACAGTTCGTTCACGCGTATTTTCACAGCTTATACGCAGCGCTTGAGCCGTTCGGCTTTACAAAAGAGGCCTTTCAAAAAGCCATGTGGGGGAGCGTCGGCGCTGCCATTCAAAACGATGGCGCCACGACGAACGAGGAGGCGTTTTGGCGCGCTTTTCAGACTTTTACCGGCATAGAGCCGAAAGCCGTCTTGCCGGTCATAGAGGGGTATTACCGCAGGGAATTCCAGGAAGTATCCAAAAGCTGCGGCTATACGCCGTACGCGAAGCAGACGGTGGAACGGCTGCGCAAAAAGGGGAGGGCGGCCGTGCTGGCTACGAACCCTGTTTTTCCGCGTGCGGCGACCGAGAGCCGGATACGTTGGGCGGGCCTTTCGCCGGAGGACTTCCTGTTGTATACGACCTACGAGAGCTGTCATTACTGCAAGCCGAATCTCAAGTATTACCGGGAGATTCTGGAACGGCTGGATTTGCAGCCGCAGGAATGCCTGATGGTCGGCAACGACGTTGAGGAGGATATGATTGCCGAAAAGCTCGGTATGCAGGTCTTTTTGCTTACGGATTGCCTGATTAACCGCAGCGGCGCAGACATCGCCCGGTATCCGCACGGCGGATTTCGCGATTTGCAGCGCTTTTTGGACGAAACCGTCCTTGCATAAGGGAACCAAAACAGAAAGAAATAAAAAAAGGGGGCAATCATGAATAAAAGGAAATTATTTCTTGCTATTGTTTTTGAAATTGTTTTTATCGCGATTACCTTATTTGGAAAATTCTCTAACGAAACATACTCGGAAGCAATTTTTATCGTAGGTTTAATCGCCGTAGTCGTATTTCCAATAGGACTTATAAAAGATGCGTTAGCAGACGCATTACATGACTGGTTAAACAAAAAATAATTCAGCATTAGAAAAAACGCCGAGCCGCATTTTGCTGCTCGGCGCTTTTCGGGTAAAAACCGGATTTTTCCAAAGTCGTTAATGCGATGCTTTGCATATCTCTAAATAAAAATGTATTGAGCGGCTATAATAGCAAGTGTAGCAAGGTAGCTTGCTATTACAACCTTTAGGTTACTTCAACAGGATTTCGATTTTCAAAGTAACCTTCTTTACTAAGCCGTTCAGCAGAAGCTGGACGGCCTTTTTATTGCGCTTAACTTTGAAGTTTTTTGCTATTTGTAAAAGGGCGGCATGGGGGGTAAGCAATGACAATACGGCAGCGTGATAGAGAGGCGAAACGCATCATCGCGTTTTGATGCTTTTTTATAAAGTTCTTATAGCTTCACTATAATTATACAAAATCAATGATATTTTTCGTCGGGCCGCTTATGTTCCCGTTCGCTGGTACTCCTGCGCCTTTAATTGCCTTTGCTTTATCAACTATACTCTCTCAAACCCGCGCGAAGCGCCCCCGCGCGGGTATCTTTTTATAATAAACGATTATTTGTATGTGCGCGCGGAGCTCGTGTTGTTTTTTATCTTGGTAGATTTTAATATCTTGCTTCCCCGCCCGTGCGCCAGCCCGGCAAACGCGCGCAGCGCGTTTAGGGGGGCGGTCGCCGCCATCGGCGGCGAGGCGAGCGACGTAGGAGCGGCGGGGTGTGGGGAATGGGCCGTTTAGGCCCATTTTTTGACGGCAAACTTGCAAGAATTTCAATGGCAGCGGCTTCATGAGGACAGCAGCCATGCTTTTTCAGCTGGTTTTTTGCAAGTTTGCCGTTTGTAAAGTTCATTTTTTAACTGGGTACGGTTTGCTTATGTTAGTCTTTTTTGCAATGTAATCAATTGATACGTTGTAGTATTCTGCAAATGTCATAATTGTATCTAATGGTGGTGTTCTTTCGCCGTTTTCATATCTGATGTACGAATTTTTGGAAATGTATGCGATTTTTGCGCATTGCTCTTGCGTTAAATCGTTGTCCTCTCGTAAATCTCTTAATCGTGTGTCCATAATTAGCACCTCCAAATATATTTTAATAAAATACCCCGTATGGGGTTGACAAAATACTCTATATGGGGTAGTATTAAATTACTCCATATGGGGTATTTCTTTTAGGAGGTATCAACAATGCAAGCACTCATTCAAGGTAAGTTCATGGAGCAGAAATCCAGAACAGACAAGAAAACAGGGGAGGTCATCCCTGTAGCGCACGTCTATAGCGGCAGCGAAGTCGTGCAGATTGTCGGTTGTGACTGCTCTCATTGCTCGTTTGGCGAGGAAGTACAAATTCCCGCCAGAATCAGCGTTGGCTCATACGGGCTTTACGTCCGTGTAAGTAATGATGAATAAGGAGGTGTCATCATGGAGGAAACCGCAAGCACCCTCATGACCGAGGTTGGCAGCGTCCTTGAGCCGATTACGGAACAGTTCACTTTCGCGAACATCGCGGAAATTCTCGTTATCGTTATTGGCGCGGCGGCTGTGCTCACGCTTGGTTGGTTCGGTGTCCGTAAGGTCATTTCCGTTATCCAGCGTGCGCTTAAGCGCGGTAAGGTATCCGTGTAATGTCTGCCAGGGGCGGGGCTTTGCTCCGTCCCATTTTTATTATGAGGTATTGTGATGTATAAACAAGCGCTTTCAGATAAGCTTCGGCTTTATGACCTTTTCCGGCTTCATAAGTGGCGTAAGGATTTCCGCAAAGCGCATCCGCATATGTTCGGGCCAATTGGTACGATGATTTTCTGTGGTGCGCAGGGGAAGGGTAAGACGCTTTCAGCGGTGAATTACGTCTGTAACGTGCTGAAGGATTATCCTTTTGCGATTCTCGTTACTAACGTCGCTATCAAGGATTATCCCTTTAATGCTTACTATAAGGTGATAAGTGGTCAGGGCGTGCTTTTTGACAAGGCGACGGATGATATTATTACGTCCGAGGAAATCATTGCAGGGAATTATATGCGCGTTTGCATTGAGTATGACGGGCTTGACACTTTGAAGTACGTCTGCAATGGCGAGTATGGTGTCATCTATCTAATTGACGAACTACATCTGGAGCTTAACAGTTTAGAGAGCAAAAACATCGACATTGACGTGATGACCGAGATTTCACAGCAGCGGAAACAGCGCAAGCATATTGTTGGAACTTCGCAAGTGTATATGCGTCTTGCAAAGCCGCTGCGGGAGCAGATTTTTGATGTCGTTATCTGTGACAACTTTTTTCATTGTCTCCAGTTCAACAAGGCGATTGACGGCGAGACCGCGAAAGAGGAAGACGGCAAGTTGAAGGCTACGATTAAGTCCCGTTCGCTATTTTTTCACACACCCGAGATGTATGAGCGGTACGACACCTTCGCCAAGATGAAACGATATAACAAGGAATGGCAGGGGCATAAGCGGGAAGCCCCGGTTTACACCTACACACCCCCGCAGGAAAGGAGCAAAAAGAAATGACGGAAGTTTATCAAGTAATTGGCGAGTGGTTCGCTTACGCCGGCGGTATAGCCATGTTCATGGGAATTTTGGGGAAGTGTATTAACGTTCTTGTAAAAGCTTTCACGAGGGGTGAAATAAGTGTTTAACGAAGCGCAGCAGACCATTATTGAAGCGCTTGTCCCAACAATGCGAAAGGAAGGTTACACCTACTATGTGGCTTACACTTATACCAACACTTCAAGCTGGAGTGATGATTCTAATCAGCCTGACTTATATTTGGTCTTTAGCCGCGAGGAAATCACAGCAAGCTCGGCGTACCGCTTTAGTGTGCCGGCGGGTTCTGTTCGGTACATTTGCCGTTCTGACAATTATTCGCGTTATGACGACTCTGTAAATTCACCCCGGATAGCTTCGGAGTCATTTAGCGGTTGGCTTTCTATCAACGTTTATGAGCACGTTTATACGAACGCTTCTTTTACCGGCTCAACGCTGCAGCCGGACGTACTGAAAGGGGAGAGAACACAAGGTGAATATTTTTCGGGAATCGGAATCGTCCTGGCGGCGTTCCTCTGTTTCATCTGTTTCTGGAAAGTCGCGACTTTCCGCAAGTAAGCGCGTTGTTGCTTTTGCCCTGTGTGTTTTTTTCATAATCTCAGCTTTAGCTTTTTCAGCTTCGGCGGCAACGTATGATACGCTCGAACTCCTCCATATTATTTTATATCGCGAAGTGACAGAAGCTGGAGTGACAACGCCGTATGCTTATGATTACACCATTGAAACCTATAGCGGTAACTCCTCGTTTTATGCTATAAGACCCGATGACCGCTCCTTTTGGAACAGCGGCGGGGTAAAGGTTGTACAAAGCGTTTTTTTAGATAATTTAGCTGCTGGCCATGAGTATGAGTTAGAGTTTAGTGCAGGACGCAATTTTAATGCGATTTATGATATTTGTGTAAAAGTTGCCGGAAAAACCGTTTATGAAAGTACTGTTAGTTCACAGGGCGCAGACTTTTACTCCGTTAGCTTTACTGCACCGGATGGGGTGACTGACTCTACGTCTGTGGACATTACGCTTGAAATACCATCTCAATACAACATCGGTGGCGAGGGAAGCTCCTTTCAAAGCGCGGCTTTCCTTTTTTCCAAAACGATTGAGTTTACCGACCGCACGGATGAGCCGGGTTGGCTTGGAAAAATCTTGGGTAAGTTCACAGACCTCGGCGACACGATAGGCAGTTTTTTCACTTCTATCGGCGACCGTATAAGCGGCTTTTTTTCGTCTCTTTGGGAAAACATCAAGCAGTCATTTACCGACTTAAAGCAATGGTTTGTCGACCTTGGTAACCGAATTCAAGGATTTTTTATTGAGCTCTACAATGACATTGTGGAGGGGCTTAAAAAGTTATTCATTCCCGCCGACGGCTATTTCGATAGCAAGAAAGAGGAACTGGAGACTTTTTGCGTTGAGCATTTCGGCGCTATGTATCAGGTTCCAGATATGGTCATCGATATTATTGAAAAGTTCACGATGATTTCTCCGGGTGAACCCTCAATTACGGTTCCTGCTATAGAGTTTGACTTTCAAGGCAAGCATTATCAGCTGACGGACGACATTAGCTATTCATTTTCGTGGGTAAATGATAGCTCTAACGCTCTTTATTACTTCTATAAGTTTTATCGCGGCTTTGTGACTATAATTCTTTTCTTAGCTTTTGCAAACTATTGCATAAAGAAGTATAACGAAGTCTTTGCGGGGAGTGATGCAGAATGATAATTGAAGCAATTTGCGACCAGTTTATTAAGGTCTTTACTACGCTGCTTTCTTTCGTATCTATTCCGCAAGTTCCGGAGGATGTGCTTTCCTCGGTTAACTCGACTATGGACGAGATTATTGAACGCGGTTCACAGCTAATCGACCTTTTCATTCCATATGACATTGCTAAGGTTCTTTTGCTGATAGTCATTGTGATTGAGCTTGTCGTGCATATCTATCATTTCATTATGTGGGTTATTCGCAAGATTCCCATGGCTGGGATGTCGTAATTCGATTTACCCCGCGCGGAGTATCGCCGATACCGCGCGGGGTGGAGGGGTGCTTCTTATCTTGTTTATAGCCTCAATATCCCCTCAGCCTCAAAGGTGGTGGTTAAGGTGCCGTATCGGACACCACGGTTATACAACGCTCGCATTAAAACATATCCAGACGGTCGGCAAAACATAACTGTGTTTTCTAAGCGGGTGTTCAATCCCGAAAAGTGGGAGAGTTACGACGACTGGACGCAGACAGAGACAAAGCAGACGGACGGCAGCACATGGGAAAGGACATATAATGATGATGGGCAAAGGCTGGACAACATAAAGCGCAGCCGCGAAAAGGTGTTTGATATTGCGTTTGCAAACATAGCCTTGTGGAAATACATGGTAACTTTCACGTTGGACAAAGAAAAGATAGACCGTTACGACGCGGATGAAGTGCGGCGGCGTTTTCAGAAGTGGCTTGAAAATGCAGTACAGCGCAAGGAATTAAATTATATCCTCGTCGCAGAGCCGCACAAAGACGGTGCAATCCACTTTCACGGGCTTTTGTCAGACGGGCTTGCCTATCAGGACAGCGGCAGGGTGGATGAGGACGGACGGAAAATTTATGATGTGCTCGATTATCCGTTTGGCTTCGCGCGTGCCGTGCCGATTGATGAGGGCACGGAAAGTAACTGCTGCAAGTACATTACAAAGTACATGACCAAAGATTTCACTAAGATTTTTGGACGGATGTACTGGGCTGGTGGTAAACGCCTTACGCGGGATGTGCGGTGTGAATACCTTGATATGGATTATACCAGTGTTCCTGTAGAGGGTACGGAAGTTCCGAACGGCGGGTATTCCGTTAAGTATTGGTTAAAAGGGGTTACTTTATGAGCGATTCGGAAAAGCTTTTGTGTGTGCTAAAATGGATGCACTTTAGCTCATATCATGCAGAATATCGATTCAAGCAAGCGCAGGATAACTTCTCACGCGTCCGGCCGGGGGATACGCTCGGTCATTTGGAATTCTACAAAGCCTGTGTCGAGTACGAAGCATATAACCGCGTTTTCGGTGACCTCTGCAAGGTATTAGGTATTTCCTACATATGATTATACAAAATCAATGTTTTATATAATTAAGGGGAGAGGTATATGCCTTTTGTGATTAGGCTTTGGCTTTAAGGGCGTTTGCTGTTATAGCCGGCCGATGCAGTCTTTTGGACGCCGTATTCGTTCGCTTTACGTTTGCGGCAATTCCTTTCGGGAAAATAATTGCGCACAGTTTGCTTTGCGTTTCGTTGCGGTGCGTTTTATTTCACAGGATTGTGCTTGTCTGTATGCTTATATATCTTTTTATGTCCGCTAAATTTGACAGCGTATACGCCCGGTTCTGCAGCCCCAGCGTCGTTTCCTTTTGTTTTCCATGACCCGTAGCTTGTCGGAAAAATACTGAGCGGCTGGAGCGCCTTCGCATTTTGCGGCGGATGGAATCTATCGCGTTTTATTCTTAGATTTTCAAAAAAGCAAGCTTCGCAAGCAACACAAGGACGCGCATCCAATTTAACCAATGCAACAAACGCACGCTTTCCGGATTTTGGCGCAGAATACGTATCGGGCATATTTTGCCTTTGTCTGCCCGTCCGGCTTTTCTGCATGACAAATTCGGAATGATGTGCTATACTATAGTTCGGAATGATACAAAATATACTGCTGTGAAACTGTTTCACAAAAAGAGGGCTGTTCTTATGCCGGGATTAAAATATGCAAATTCACCGGAGCTTCCGCCGCTTCTGCGGGAATTTGCCAACCATGAATATGCCATTCGGAACAAATCCGCGCTGACGGTCGATGAATATATCCTGGACCTGACGCTGTTTTTCCGCTTCCTCAAGCAAACCCGCCTCGGCGCATCCCCTGCCCCGGACCTGGAAAGCGTCTCCATTGCGGATTTGGACATTTCCTTTTTCCGAACGGTCACGCTTGCCGACGCCTATCTGTTTCTTTCCTTCTGCAAGCAGGAACGCGACAACGACGCAGCCGCGCGGGCGCGTAAAACCAGCAGCATCCGTGCGTTTTTCAAGTATCTTGCGGTGCAGAAAAAGCTGATTTCGGAAAACCCGATGCAGGAGCTTGAAACTCCGAAGCTCAAAAAATCCCAGCCGAAATATCTGACGCTGGACGAAAGCCTGCAGCTGCTCGCGGCGGTGGACGGAAAAAACAAAGAGCGCGATTACTGCATTTTGACGCTGTTTTTGAACTGCGGGATGCGGCTTGCGGAGCTTGTTTCCATCAATTACACGGACATCAAAGACAACAACACGCTGACGGTGACCGGCAAAGGCAATAAGCAGCGCACCGTTTACTTAAACGACGCTTGTGTTGCGGCCATTCAAAGTTATATGGCTGTCCGGCCCGTAGACGGCGTGCCGGAAAAGGATAAATCTGCGCTGTTCCTAAGCAGCCGCAAGCACCGTATCAGCCCGAAAACCGTGCAGCATATGGTGTATGGGTATCTGGAAAAATGCGGCCTTGGGAACCGCGGTCTTTCGGTGCACAAGCTCCGGCACACGGCGGCGACGCTTATGTACCGCTACGGCCATGTGGACGTCTTAGTGCTGAAAGAAATTTTAGGACACGAAAACCTTGGCACCACGCAAATATACACCCATATTGTCGACGAACAGCTGCAGGAGGCGTCCAAGGCAAATCCGCTGTCCAAGGTCCGGCAAAAAAAGACCGATAACGCAAAAGCTAAATCGTAAGCGGGATGCGCGGGCCGAAAAACGCCTGCAGAAGCGTACCGAGCGCGGCCGCAAACAGGAGCGTAAACAATAAAACCGCATAACGCAGGAAGTAAAGACGCAGCATTTCTCCGCCTGCGCCCGTATGCTCCTGCTTGATAAGCTGCCGGTTTAAGTCGCGCGTCATCAGGATGCTTTCATTACAGCAAAACAAAAAGCTTGCCGCAAACAAAACGGACGGCACCAGCAGTACGGCGGCGAAATACAGCATACCGCTGACCGCATAGGTCTTGTACAAATATGCGGCAATTAACCCCGTGCCCATCCCTTTTATCAGCGGCAGCAGCCAAAGCAGCGGTTCGCCCGCCAAGCAAAGCCCGGCAACCAGCGCGACCAACAGATAGAGCGCCTGTGTCGCCAGCGTATACACAAAATTTTTCCACAGCGGCGCGCCTTGGGCGATCTGCAGTTCATTTTCCAGAACATCGCGGAACAGTTCCTGCAGGCTCGCGTCGGTGCTGCGCAGCGCAATGGCCCCGAGCAAAAGCCCGCAGATAAGAACGCCCGTCAGCAGAACCAGCTTCGGGCGCTTGCGCAGAGTGCCGGCACGGCGCTGTTTTTTCGGAAAGCCGGTCGCCAGAATCACCGCACGTCGTCTGTTTCGCTTCATAGCCTTTTATACTCCTTTGCTGTTTGTCTTGTACAAGCCGGACAGTCCATATATATGAAGGCGCAAAACCAAACATTACCCGCCTGCTTTTTTCCCGAGCAGGCCGCCGGCAATCGGCAGCGCCAGCGCGAAGACGAGATGCACAAGCACCCACAGCGAAACCTGCCCGCCGCCGGCCAGCAAAACGGCGCACAAAAGCGGCAGCAGCAAAAACAGGGACGCAAGCAGTCCGGTCTTGGCGGGCGGAAACGGCGTTTTTCTGCAGGCGAAAAAGCCGCACAGGAAAAAGGCGGCCGCCGCGCACAGAAAGCCGAGAATTTGCACGATAAACATGGAAGGCTGCTTCTTCCAGTACCAGACGGCAAGCAGCAAAATGCCGCACAGCAAAAGCAAACCGCTTTTTCCGGCGGCCGCAAGCGAACAGATAAGTAGGGTCTGCCTCCCCTTTTTTCCGTTTTCCGTCTTAATGATGTGCTTTTTTCTGCGCGTAGACATAAAAACACCCCCGTATACCAAACGGTATGCGGGGGTGCGCTCGTTTATGCGGTGTGCTCAGGACTTGTCGGCGCCGTCCTTCTTGCCCTTGTTCTTTTTGGCGGCGGCTTTTTCTTCCCGCTGCTTCGCCATGGCGGCCTTCGCGGCCTCCTGCTCGGCGCGCTGCTTTTCAGCCGCCGTATTGTTCACCTGAATCGCCCAGCGCGCAATTTTCATTTTATTGCGGTCCGCGCCGGTTTCAATAATCAGAGAATCCTCTTTCACGGTGACGACGCGGCCCATGATGCCGCCGATGGTCGTAATCTCATCCCCGACCTGGGTGCTTTCCCGCATTTCCTGGTCCTTCTTTTGCTGCTTGCGCTGCGGACGAATCATCAGGAAATACATACCGACGACCATAACAACCAGCAGCAGAATCATCGGAAGTGAGCTGCGCGTGCCGGTCGTGCCGGCTGCCGTTTCCAGCGTGTGCAGAACGAACGAATCAAACATCTTTTTTCCTCCAAACTTAAATTCAGTTTATTATACATAGATTTTGCTTGATTTGCAAGCAAAATGCAAAAATTTACAATTTCGTAGCAACTTCAGATTCGGCGGTCGAGCACGTCCGCATATTCGGCAAAATACGCTTCAAAGGTATCGGCCTCTAAGGCGTCGCGAATTTCTTTGAGCAGCGTATTATAGAACCAGAGGTTGTGCATTACGCAAAGCCGCATGGCAAGCATTTCGCCCGCCTTGAAAAGGTGGCGGATATATGCGCGCGAGTGCCGCCGGCAGGTTGGGCAGCCGCACGTTTCATCAATCGGCGACCGGTCCGCTTTGTATTTTTCATTGTGGATGTTCAGGATGCCGTTTTTGGTAAACAGCTGCCCGTGCCGCGCGTTCCGGCTGGGCATGACGCAGTCGAACAGGTCAATGCCGCGCCGCACGCCCTCCAGAATGTTGCCCGGCGTTCCGACGCCCATCAAATAGCGCGGCTTACAGCTTGGCATATAGGGCGTAACGGCCGAAATAATGCGGTACATATCCTCCTTCGGCTCCCCGACCGCAAGGCCGCCGACGGCGTAGCCGTCCAAATCGAGCTCTGCAATCTCCCGCATATGCCGCACGCGCAGGTCGTCGTAGACGGAGCCCTGGTTAATCCCGAACAGCATTTGGCGCGGGTTGACCGTGCCGGGCTGCCTGTTCAGACGTTCGAGCTCCGTTTTGCAGCGTTCAAGCCAGCGCGTTGTGCGCGCGCAGGAATTTTCCGCATACGCATATTCCGCCGGGTTCTGCATACATTCGTCAAACGCCATTGCAATGGTCGACCCAAGGTTCGACTGGATGCGCATACTTTCCTCAGGCCCCATGAAAATCTTCCGTCCGTCGACGTGGGAGTTGAAATAAACGCCCTCCTCCCGGATTTGCCGAAGCTTTGCGAGGGAAAAAACCTGGAACCCGCCGCTGTCCGTTAGGATCGGACCGTCAAATCCGGTGAAGCGGTGCAGGCCGCCGAGCGCGCGCACCAGCTCGTCGCCGGGGCGCACGTGCAGGTGGTAGGTGTTGCAAAGCTGTACCTGACAGCCAATCTCTTTTAAGTCATACGCAGAAAGGCCTCCCTTGATAGCGCCGGCGGTCGCAACGTTCATAAAGGCAGGCGTTTCCACAACGCCGTGCACGGTTGTAAAGCGGCCGCGCCGCGCTTCGCCGCGCGCAAAAAGCAATTCAAATCCCTGTTCCATAGCGTCTCCCGTTATACAAGCAGCATGGCGTCGCCGAAAGAGAAAAAGCGGTATTTTTCCTCGACGGCGGTCCTGTAAGCCTTCAGAACGTGCTCCCGGTCATAAAACGCCGAAACCAGCATAATGAGCGTGCTTTCCGGCAAATGGAAGTTCGTCAGCAGCGCGTCGATGCATTTGAACGTATAGCCGGGATAGATGAAAATGCTTGTCCATTCGTCCGCGGCGCAGATTTCACCGTGCAGCGTCGCAACGCTTTCAAGCGTCCGGCAGGCCGTCGTGCCGACCGCAATTACGCGCTTGCCGGCCGCCTTCGTCCGGCGGATGAGCTGCGCCGTCTCTTCGGAAATATGGTAATGCTCGGAATGCATTTTATGGTCTTCAATCTTTTCCGCCTTTACCGGACGAAACGTTCCGATGCCGACGTGCAGCGTAACAAATCCGATGTTTACGCCTTTTTCCCGTATCTTTTGCAGCAAGGGCTTTGTAAAATGCAGCCCCGCCGTCGGTGCGGCGGCGGAACCGGGTTCCTTTGCATAGACGGTCTGGTAGCGTTCGCCGTCCGTAAGCTTTT
>DGYFJ06201__coassemble_507_pt1 | contig 137077 bp, 120 predicted proteins | sample DGYFJ06201__metabat2_low_PE_011 | metagenome-assembled genome bin DGYFJ06201
AAGGTCAGTCCTCTTCCTTTTCAAACTCGTCGGCGCCTACGCCGCACAGCGGGCAGACAAAATCCGCGGGCAGCTCGTCGCCTTCATAGACATAGCCGCATACGGTGCAAACATACTTTGCCATAGCGCGTATCCTTTCCGTTTCTCAATAATTCTCGGCGCGCAGGCAGAAGTACGACTGCGGGTGCGCGCAGACCGGGCAGACCTCGGGCGCTTGTTTGCCGATGACGATGTGGCCGCAGTTCGAGCACTGCCAGACCATGTCGCCGTCGCGCGAGAACACAAGCCCGCCCTCGATGTTCGACAGCAGCTTGCGGTAGCGTTCCTCGTGCTCCTTTTCAATGGCGGCGACGCCCTCAAACAGCTGGGCGATGTGGTCGAAGCCCTCCGCGCGCGCCGTTTCCGCGAAGCCCGCGTACATATCGGTCCACTCGTAATTTTCGCCGGCCGCCGCATCCTTCAGGTTTTCGGTCGTGGCGGGCACGGCGCCGTCGTGCAGAAGCTTAAACCAAATCTTGGCGTGCTCCTTTTCATTCTTGGCGGTTTCCTCAAACAGCGCGCCAATCTGCACGTACCCGTCCTTTTTCGCCTTGGACGCATAGTACAGATATTTGGTGTGCGCCTGCGATTCACCCGCAAACGCGGCGAGCAGATTCTTTTCGGTCTTGGAACCTTTGAGTTCGGCCATGTTATCACCCTTTCTGCCGGTAGTATTTCCGCCGGCGCTTCTATTATAGGATATCGAAAAAATTTTTGCAAGCGTTTGCCGGAAAAATTGAAACTTCCAAAAAAACGTGCTACAATGGGGCAAAAAGGAAAAGGAGCGGCGGCGCCGCGGCGCCGCGACAAGCGTATGTACATCAAAAACCGGCACGTCCAACAAATTTACCGCCTTTTGTTCCTGCTCGCGTGCGAGGCGGGGCTCATTCTCGAATTCGTCGGCGTCGGCTCCCTGGGCGGCGCGAAAATGCTGCTTTGCTACTACACGGTGCTCAGCAACCTTGTCTGCTTTTTCTACTTCGCCTATCTTGTCATCGTACAGCCGGCGCGGGAAAACGCGCTGCTAAAGGGCGCGGTCACCATGTGCATCACGGTCACGGGTCTTGTATACCACTTCATGCTGACCGGCGTCATGGAGGCGAGCGTTTCCGACGTCTCCCCGGTGCTGCTCGCGGGCAACACCCTGGTGCACTATGTCGTCCCCATCGGCACGGTGCTCGATTACCTTCTGTTTTTCCCGAAGGGGAACTACAAGCCCCTGCACCCGCTGGCGTGGCTGGCGCTGCCGTACCTGTATCTGCTGTTTGCGCTGATTCGCGCGGAGGTGAGCACCGCGACCTTTACGGGCTACGGCGGGCAGAGCCGCTTTCCGTACCCGTTTTTGGACGTCGATATGTTCGGCTGGGGCAAGGTGCTGCTGATGATTCTGGCGCTGACGGTCGTCTTTTTAGCGCTCGGGTACCTCGCCTTTGTCGTGGACCGGCTGCTGGGGCGTTCGCGCAAGCGCGTGCGGTAACGCTATAAGCGTTTGCCCATACAAATGCCGCCGGGGAGCCTGCGCAGCACGGTAAAGCCGTGCTTTTGATAGAAGGCGACGGCGCGGGCATTGTCCGCCCCGACGCACAAAAACACCCCGGGAACGCCGGCGCGCCTGAGCGTTTGCAGCAGCGTTTCCATCAGCTGCGAGCCCATCCCCTGCCCCTGCGCTTCGGGCAGCAGGTCTATGTGCAGATGCGCGGGATATTGCGCCTCAAACGGCTTTTGCAGGGCGAACGCGCCGCGGCCCTGCACCCAGTACCGCAGCCCGAGCCGCAAAAGCGCGCGGCCTTCGACGGCGGCAAACGCCGCCCGGAACCGCGACAGCTCCGGCGCGCAGAGGATATAGCCGAGGGGCCGGTCGTGCTCGTTGACCGCGACAAAGCAGAAATCCCGCTCGGTGCGCGTATAGCAGCGGCTGTACAAAAGCAGCGTGCCCTCCCGCCGGCGGCGCGTCCCGCGCAGCGGCTCGGCGGCGGTGGCAAGGCAGATTTCCTCGACGGCGGGGACGTCCCCCGGGCAAAGCGGACGGATATACATGGGCATGGCTTCCCCCTCTTTTCGGGCTTCTGCCCGGATTGTAACACACAGCGCCGCCGGACGCAAGACGGCATTTTGACACGGTGAAGGAGAGGCACGTATGAAAACACGCTGGTACAAGGACGCGGTGGTCTATCAGATTTACCCGCGCAGCTTTTTCGACGCAAACGGCGACGGCATCGGCGACCTGCCGGGCATTCTGGAAAAGGCCGACTACCTCAAAACGCTCGGGGTGGACGCGGTGTGGCTCTCGCCGTGCTACAAGTCCCCGAACGACGACAACGGCTACGACATCAGCGATTACCGCGACATCATGGACGAATTCGGCACGATGGCGGATTTTGACAAAATGCTGGACGCGTTCCACAGCCGCGGCATCCGGGTGCTGATGGATTTGGTGGTCAACCACACCTCCGACGAGCACGCCTGGTTTAAGGAGAGCCGCAAAAGCCGGGACAACCCCTACCGCGACTACTACATTTGGCGCGACGGCACCGGCCCCGACAAAAAGCGGCCGCCCAACGGCTGGCGGGCGTGCTTCGGCGGGTCGGCGTGGGAATACGACGAGACGACCGGGCAGTTTTACCTGCACCTGTTCAGCAAAAAGCAGCCGGACCTAAACTGGGACAACCAGAAGGTCCGCCAGGAGGTGGCGGACATCTGCAACTTCTGGCTGCAAAAGGGCGTAGACGGCTTTCGGTGCGACGTCATCACCTATATTTCCAAGCCCGCCGACCTGTACCATGCAAACCAGCGCGACGTGGTCGTCGGCCCGAACTGGAAAACGTATATGCGCGAGCTTTCCGAACGGTCGCTTGGCCGGTACGACACGCTCATCGTCGGGGAGGCGGCGGGCATCGACTTCCCGCGGGCGTGCGAAATCACCAAGGAGGGCGAGGACCTTCTGGATATGCTGTTCCACTTCGAGCACGTCGAGGTCGGCACGGTCTGCGCCAAGAACCAGAAATCGACCGACCTGCGCAAATGGAAGGGCATTCTTGCCCGCTGGCAGGCGCTGCCCGAGACCTCCTGGGGCGCGGTGTACTATGAAAACCACGACCGCCCGCGCAGCCTGCCGCGGTTTGCGCCCGCAGGACCGCTGCGCGTGCCGGCGGCGAAGAGCCTGGCGGCCTCGCTTCTGTTCCAGAAGGGCACGGCGTTTTTGTACCAGGGCGAAGAGCTGGGCATGACGAACTGCGTCTTTCGGCGCGCCGATTACCGCGATATTCAGTCCCGCAACCTGCTGCGGGACGTGCGCCGGTACGCGGGGCCGCTCGGGGCATACATTGCCGAGCGCCACCTGCGCCGCTATGCGCGCGACCACGCCCGCACGCCGATGCAGTGGGACGACACGGCGAACGCCGGCTTTACGACCGGGACGCCGTGGATGAAGGTCAACGAAAACTACCGGGAAATCAACGCAAGGCAGGAGCTGGACGACCCGGATTCGGTCTTCCGTTTTTACAAAGACGCGCTCGCGGTGCGCAGGCGGTACATCGACCTGGTGCGCGACGGGACGTTTTCGCTTGTGGACGCCGCAAACCGGGAGGTTTTCGCTTTTGTGCGGACGCTGGGCGAAAAGCGGCTGCTGGTCGTTTGCAGCCTGTCGCCGAAGCCCGCCGGCTGCGCCGTTCCCGCAGACCTTTGCAAAGGAAAGGCAACGCTGCTTTTGCAAAACACCGAAATGCCTGCCGCGCCGCGGGAAACGCTGCGGCTTGCCCCCTGCGCGTGCGCGGTCTGGTACATAGAAGCCGAATAAGCCGCAAGCCGGAAAAAGGCCGCCCGTTTCGGGCGGCCTTTGCGGTTTTATCCGGTCAGGCGTTTGCGCATTTCGAGCAAAACCGCGCGCTCGCGCCGCGAAACCTGCACCTGCGTCAGGCCCAGGCGTTCGGCGGTCCGCACCTGTGTCAGCCCCTCAAAATAGCGCAGCTCGATAAGCCTGCGGTCCGTTTCGGGCAGGGCTTTGAGCACCTCGCGCAGGGCGATGGCGTTTTGAATCGCGTCCTCGCCCGAGTCCACGGGGATGTCAAGCTGCCCCGCGCCCTCCGCTTCCGGCGCCGTCAGGGAAACGGTCGGCTGCGAGACCGCCAGCAGCTGGGCCATTTCGCAGTCCGCAACGCCGAACGCCTCCGCAAGCTCCGAAAGGCGCGGCTCGCGGCCAAGGCTGCGCGCCAGCTCTTCGCGCAGGCGCTGCGCTTTTTGGGCGCGCTCTTGCAGGGTGCGGCTGACCTTCACGCTGCCGCCGGCGCGAAAAAGGCGTCGGATTTCGCCCAAAATCACCGGCACGGCGTAGGTGGAAAAGGCAAAGCCGCGCTCCGGCTGAAACCCGTCCGCCGCCTTGCAAAGTCCGATGCAGCCCGCCGAAAACAGGTCGTCGTAGTCTATCCCCTTGCCCCGGAACCGGTTGGCGCACGCGTGTACGAGCCGCAGGTTGTCGGCAATGCGCCGGTCACGGTCATTCGGCGGCATTTTTCCCGTGCAGCCGCTTGAGCAGCGTCACGGTCGTGCCCTTCCCGACCGCGGAACGCACGCGCACCTTGTCGCAAAAGCTTTCCATAACGGAAAACCCGAGGCCCGAGCGGTCGCCGCCGCGCGTTGTGTAAAGGGGCTCGCGCGCCTTTTTCACGTCGGCAATGCCGCAGCCGCGGTCCCGCACCTGCACCTCGCAAAGCCCGTCCGAAAATACGCGCGTGCGTATGTAAATGCGTCCCACCGCATCCGGGTACGCGTGGACGATGCAGTTGGTGACCGCTTCGCTGACGGCGGTTTTGATGTCGTTGAGCTCCTCGAGCGTCGGGTCGAGCGCCGCGGCAAAGGCGGCTACCGCCACGCGCGCAAACGCCTCGTTGACCGAGCGGCTCTCGAGCTGCAGGCGCATCTCATTGCAGGGTCTCATGGTGCTTTTCCTCCTTTTGTTCCGGCGCGCGGGACAGGGCGGCCAGTTTGTCGAGCTTTGCTAAGCGCATAACCTTGTAGGCGTGCGGGGAGAGGTTGCGGACCTCCAGCGTGCAGGAAAGCTCTGCGAGCAGCTTATAGCGGCCCATGACAAGCCCGACGCCGGAGCTGTCCATAAACGTGACGCCGCCGAAATCCAGAATGGCGTGCGCCGGGCAAAAGCCGACGGCGAAGGCGTCGATTTTTTCGCGCACGGCGGGTGCGTTGTGGTGGTCCAATTCGCCGGACAGATACGCGGTCATCACGCGGCCGTCGGTCGTGATGTTCGTTTGCATACGGTGCCTCCTTTTTTCTGTACAAGCCCATTGTAGCAGGCGGATTTTGAAAAATGCGTCGTATTGCGCGTGTCAAAACCGGGCACGGATTTTGCGGCAGTTTGCCGATTGCTTTTTTGCGGGCCTTTTCCTATAATAAGGACAGAACACAGAGCGGGGTGAGCAAATGAAAGCGTTTCGGGTAAAAATTTTTTCCGCGGCGGTCGCCTGCGCGGCAGCTTTTTCGCTGCTGCTTACCGGCTGCGGCGCGGGCAGCACGGAGGCCGTCATGAAGACGCTCCCGGGCGACGCGCTGAGCTTTGACGACAGCCGGGGCGTGAGCGTCCACGACCTCTCCATTTTCAAGGCGGAGGACGGAACCTACTATGTGACCGGGTCGCACATCGCGTCGGCAAAAAGCACGGACCTTGTGCATTGGCAGACCGTGTCCGCCGGCGTGTTTGACAGCAACCGCACGCTTGTGCGCGAGGGCGAGACGCTGCGCGGCGCTTATGAAAAGGCGTTTCAGTGGTGCGACGGCGCACAGCGGCTTTGGGAGTACGGCGAGGACAAGTGGGAGACGAACGTCTGGGCGTCCGACATCCTCTACAACCCCGCGATGGACAAATACTGCTATTACGCGTCCTCCTCGGTCTGGGGGTCGACGGCCTCCGTCATCTGGATGGCGGTTTCCGACAGCCCGGAGGGCACGTTTGACTTTGTGGACACCATGATTTACAGCGGCTTCAGCACCCGCGAGACCTGGTACGGCGCGCCGAAGAACCAGCTGCACTATTCCTTTACCAACCTCCAGGCCCTGATTGAAAACGGCACGCTGACAAAGGACGAGGTGGAAAACGCCGCCTGGTTCGACAAGGACGGGAACTACGACTGCACCTACGGCAAATATCCGAACGCCATTGACCCCGCGCCGTTTTACGATGCGGACGGGCAGCTCTGGCTTGCCTACGGCTCCTACAGCGGCGGCATTTACGTGATGCCGCTTATCGAGGAGACCGGGATGCCCGACTACAAGGCGATGCGCGACGCGGGATACGACCCGTATTTCGGCAAGCAGATAACCTGCACGAACGAGGCGACCGCCAACACGGGCGAGGGGCCGTTTATCCTGTACGACACGGTCAGCGGCTACTACTATCTGTTTTTGAGCTACGGCGGGCTCGGCGCGCTGGACGGCTATGACGTGCGGCTGTACCGCAGCACCCGTCCCGACGGTCCGTATGTAGACGCGGCCGGGCACGACGCCGTCGAGGCTGCAAGCACCGGCACGAAGCTTATCGGCAATTATCAGTTCCAAAGCGACGAGACGGCGTACCTGTCGCCCGGGCATTCCTCCTGCCTGCTCGACGACGACGGGCGGCTGTACCTCGCCTACCACCAGCGCTACAACGACGGCGAGGGCGCGTTCCACAACGTGCAGATTCACGAGCTGCTGCGCACCGCGGACGGCTGGCTGACGCTCCTGCCGCGCGCGTATGGGGGCGAGGACGCGGCGGCAAACATCCAAACCCTTGACGGGGAGTTTGACGCGCTGTTCTTCGAGCCGGTCATCCAAAAGACCGATGCGTGGGAGAAGGTCGAGGACATCATCCAAAAAAGCGCCCCGGCCGCGGTTGCCGGCGGCACGCTGACCACGGAGGCCGGGACGGCCGACCTGCATATTGACGTGCGGACCGGGACGTTTTCCTTCACGCTCGGCGGCGAGACGTTTTCCGGCGCGGCGAAGCGCGGCGCGGACGGGAAATTGCAGCTTTCCGCCGTCTCCGACCGAAACCGCACGTTCTGGGCGGTGGAACGGTAAAAAACAAAGAACGCCGGTACGGAACTTCTGCTTTGTACCGGCGTTTTTGGTTCTGTTTTTAGACGAAAAATTCCCGCAGCGTCTCCAAGAGCGCCGCGTCGGCGACCACCTCGGCGCGCACGCCCTGCGGAAGATAGTCCTCGGCAAGCACGCGCCCGTTTCGGCGGACGGCGGCAAGCGCGCCGGCCTTCGCAAACGGCAGCAGCAGCGTTGCGCGCGCAAAGCGCGTTTGCAGTCTCCCCTCTATGGCCGCAAGCAGCTCGGGAAGGCCCGCGCCGGTTTTTGCGCTGACGCAAACCGAATCGTGCCCCGCAGGCGGCAGAAACAGCGGGTGGGGCACGTCGCTTTTGTTTAAGACGTGCAGCACCGGCGTATTTTGGCAGCCGAGCTCGGCGAGCACCTCGGCGGTGACCGCCATATGCGTTTCGACCTCGGGGTCGGACACGTCGCAGACGTCCAAGATTAGGTCGGCGTCCGCCGCCTCCTCGAGCGTCGAATGGAACGCCTCCACGAGCTTGTGCGGCAGGCGGCGCACAAGGCCGACGGTATCAATCAGCAGAACCGACCCGCCGTTTGGCAGGCGCAGCCGGCGGGCGGTGGGGTCGAGCGTCGCGAACAACTTGTCCTCGGCGAGCACCCCGGCTTCGGTCAGCGCGTTCATCAGCGTGGATTTCCCGGCGTTCGTGTAGCCCATGAGCGCCGCGGTCTTTACCCCGTCCTTTTTGCGGCGGGCGCGGTACGCCCCGCGCCGCTTTTCAATGCCCGCGAGCTCCGCCTTTAAGCTTTGGATGCGCCGGCGGATGTGGCGGCGGTCGCTTTCGAGCTTGCTTTCGCCCGGGCCGCGCGTCCCGATGCCACCGCCGAGACGCGAAAGGCTTTTCCCCTGCCCCGCAAGGCGCGGCAGACGGTATTGCAGCTGGGCGAGCTCCACCTGGATTTTCCCCTCGCGGCTGCGCGCGCGGGCGGCGAAAATATCGAGAATCAGCGTCGTGCGGTCCACGACGCGCGTCTTGGTCTCCGCTTCCAGGTTCCGCTGCTGCGCGGGGCTCAGCTCGCTGTCCGCTATGAGCAAATCCACGTCGTTGTCCGCGCAGAACGCACGCACCTCCTCGAGCTTCCCGGCGCCGATGTACGCGGCGGGGGACGGCGCCTCCAGCTTTTGCAGCACACTGCCCACGACCGCGGCCCCCGCGCTTTGCGCCAGCGCCTCCAGCTCGCGCAGCGACGCGTCCGCGTCGTATTCGCCGGTGTCCACGCCCAAAAGCAGCGCGCGCTCCGGGTCGTGCGAAATGGTCTGCATGGCTCTTTCCCCCTCTTTCAAAACGCCAGCCCGCGTCCGAACGGGCACGGGCTGTGCAAGGCGTTAAAAGCGATTTCAGTCTATGAATTTGCCGTAATGCTTCGGCTCGGCAAGCGGCGGGGCGAAGCGGATGAGGAACTGCGCCGCCTTGGAAAGAATCGGGTTTTTCACGACGTCGCCGAGGTTGACGACCAGGGTGTCGCAAATCTTATAGACCGACGGCGTGGACGACGGCGTCATCGTCACGCGGTCGCGGCGGCGGAACAGGAAATTCAAGTCCCGCTTGCCGATGGTCTCTATCGGCCGGATGGAAAGCTTCAAATTGAAATCGTCGAGCCATTCGGCGTTGGCGCAGACCTTGAACGCCACGCGCCCGAGGGTCATGGTGCCGTAGCGATAGTGGCCGTCCATGCCGCAGACGACGGTGTTGTGCTCGTCCTTTTCATCCCAGGTAAAGCTGCACTCGTGCTCCTTAAAGCGGAACGAAACGTGGTCGATGTTGCCGGCGCGGTCGGCCATCATAAAGGTGACGGCAAGCGGCAGGACGCTCATGGGGAACCCGATGAGGTTCAAAAGCAGCTTGCGGCGCATTTTGATGGTGCGGCCCTCAATCTTCGGCTCGAGCGGCGAATGCGCCGACACGGCGGGCCGGGCAAACAGCGACGGCTCGGGCTTTGCCGGCTTTTCGCCGTTTTCGTCGATAAACGCCGCCGGGAAAAACTTCCAGATGGTTGCGCGTGCCTGCGGCTCGCTGGGTATGGCGGCCGTCGTGATGATGCTCGCGTCGTAATCGGGCAGGTTAATGGCAAACTGCGAGAACATCCCGTCCGCGCGGTAGGAATTTTTCACCTCGCCGTTGCGCCAGAAATAGTAGCCGTAGCCGGCGTTGCTGTCGGGGTCGTCGCCGGGCTGGCGGATGTCGCCGAGCTGGTTCTTCGTCGCCTCCTCGACCCATTCGGCCGGGATGACCTGCCGCCCGCGGTACTTGCCGCCGTGCAGATAGCAGTCCGCAAATTTGGCAAGGTCCTCGGTCGTGATGTAAAGCCCCCAGCCGCCCGCTTCTACGCCGTTCGGGTCGGTCTCCCAAAACGGGATGTCGATGCCCAGCGGCTCAAACAGGCGCGGGGTCAAATATTCGATAACACCCATGCCCGTTACGCGGCACAGGATGGCGCAGAGCATATAGGTGTTTTCGCTGACGTACAGGAAATCCGTGCCGGGCTCGAACACCCAGGTGGAATTCAGGAAATCCTCGACCCAATCGATTTTGCCCTTGTCCGCGAGCATATCCGTCTGCTTGCCGGCGGTCATGTTCAAAAGGGTGCGCACGGTCAGCTTGTCAAAATACGGGTGCGGCTTGGCCGGCGGATAGTCCGGGAAAAAGTCCAGGACCTTGTCGGACAGCTTCAAAAGCCCCTCGTGCACCGCAAAGCCGACAGCGGTGGAGGTAAAACTCTTGCTGACCGAATACATCGTATGCTTGGTATGCGCGTCGTACGGGTCGTTGTACCATTCTACGGCAACCTTGCCGTGGCGCAGGACCATTAAGCTGTGAAATTCCAGCTGCTCACGCTGTATGTAGTCGACAAATTGCTCCGCAACATCCCCGTTGACGCCGACTTCTTCGGGGGTTGCGGCACGCGGCAGGTCGGTTTTCGCAGCATTCATACAAGACGCTCCTTTGAAACAAGATTCAGAATAGGATAAGTGTACCATATCCCGGCGAAAATTGCAACATATCACACAAAAAAGGCGGGCAAAACGCCCGCCTTTCGAGAATGCTGAACAAATCGGCCCGCAAGTGCCGCCGAATCAGTTGACCTTTACGGTCCAGCCGAATTTGTCGGGCTGCTTGCCCCACTGGATGCCCGTCAGCGTATCGTACAGCTTCTGGGACAGCTCGCCAATCTCGCCGCGGTTGATTTGCATGACCTTGTCGCCGACGCGCAGCTCGCCGATGGGCGAAATGACCGCCGCCGTACCGCTGCCGAACGCCTCCAGCAGCCGCCCCTCGTCATACGCCTGCACAAGCTCCTCCACGGAAATGCGGCGTTCCGAGACGTTGCAGCCCCAGTCCTTCAAAATTTCGATGCACGACATCCGCGTAATGCCGCCGAGGATGGAGCCCGTCTCCAAAGAGGGCGTGACGACCTCGCCGTCGAGCACAAAGAACACGTTCATCGTGCCGACCTCTTCGACATACCTGCGCTCGACGCCGTCGAGCCAGAGCACCTGCGTATAGCCGAGCTTTTCGGCGACGTCCTGCGCCTTTAAGGACGTCGCATAGTTGCCGCCGGTCTTCGTAAAGCCCACGCCGCCCTTTACGGCACGGACGTACTTGTCCTCGACGTAAATTTTCACGGGATTGAGCCCCTCGGGATAATACGCGCCGACCGGCGAAAGAATCACGGAGAAAATCAGGTGATGCGCCGGGTGCACGCCGACGTGCGCATCCGTCGCGAAAATAAACGGGCGGATGTAAAGCGACGTCCCCTCGGCGTGGGGCACCCAATCCTGGTCCACGCGCACAAGCTCCTTTATCGCTTCCACCGCGAACGCCTCGTCAATCGGGGGGATGCACAGGCGGTCGCACGAACGGTTGAGCCGCTCCATGTTCTTTTCGGGCCGGAACAGCAAAATGTCGCCGCTGTCGCTGCGGTATGCCTTTAAGCCCTCGAAAACCTCCTGCGCATAATGCAGCACCATCGCCGCCGGGTCGAGCGCGAACGGCGCATACGGAACAATGCGCGGGTCGTGCCAGCCCTCGCCCTCGTCATAGTTCATAATGAACATATGGTCGGTGTAATAGTTGCCGAAGCCCAGCTTGCCCTCGTCGGGCTTGGGCTTGGGCGTCTTGGTGCGTTCGATTTTGACTTCCATTCTGAATCATCTCCAGGCTGTTTTGGCAAGGCGGTTATGCCTTGTCGAATTTATAATTCGGAACAAGCTCCTTTAAGAACTTGCGGGAATCCTCCGGCAGCAAATCACAGATAAAGCCGATGTGGCGCATGAGCTCGTCCTCGTCGAAATCATACGGCGCCGTTACGAAAATCTTGTCGTTTTCGGTCTTGTGCATCCCCTCGCGCTCGGACGGGAGAATCAGCTCCTCATACAGCTTTTCGCCCGGGCGAAGGCCCGTAAACTGGATGTCGATGTCGACGTACGGCTCGTAGCCGGAAAGGCGGATGAGCTTTTCGGCAAGCGATACAATCTTGACCGGCTCGCCCATGTCGAGCACAAAAATCTCGCCGCCCTTGGCAAGGCCGCCCGCCTGGACGACCAGCTGCGCGGCCTCGGGAATGGTCATGAAGTACCGCGTGATGTCCGGGTGCGTGACCGTCAGCGGGCCGCCGTGCTCGAGCTGCTCTTTAAACAGCGGAATCACGCTGCCGTTGGAGCCGAGCACGTTGCCGAACCGCACCGCGGCAAACTTGGTTTTGGAAAATTTGGAAAAATGCTGCACCACAAGCTCGCAGCAGCGCTTCGTCGCGCCCATGACGTTTGTGGGATTGACCGCCTTGTCCGTAGACAGCAGCACAAAATTGCGCGCGCCGAACTCGTCGGCAACCTTGGCGGTGTTGTAGGTGCCCAGGATGTTGTTTTTGATGGCCTCGTAGGGGCTGTCCTCCATCAGCGGGACGTGCTTGTGCGCCGCGGCGTGGAACACGCTCGACGGATGGAACTCCTCAAACACCTCGCGCAGCCGCCGCTCCTCGCGGACCGAGCCGATGCGGATTTCAATCTTCGGATTGCCGAAATACTGCGCGTCCAGCGCGTTTTTCAGCGTATAGGCGTTGTTTTCGTAGATGTCGAAAATCACAATCTGGCTCGGGCTGTACCGCGCAATCTGCCGGCACAGCTCCGAACCGATGGAGCCGCCGCCGCCCGTAACCAGAACCGTTTCGCCGGTCACGTACCTGCAGACGTCGTGGTTGAGCTCAACCGGCGCGCGCGAGAGCAAGTCCAAAATGTCGACCTGCCGCGCCTCCTTAAGCGGCGACTTTTTGCCGCCGACCTCCGCGTGGTCCGAGGCCATTTTCACGGTGCAGCCGGTCCCCACGGCCTTTTCCAAAAGCTCGCGCTTGCGCGCGTCGTCAATCTCCGTAATGCAGAAATAAATCTGGTCGACGTGGTATTTCGCCACCGCCGCTTCCATATCGTCGCAGCTGCCCACAACGGGCGTGCGCAAAATGGACTGCCCGACCTTTTTTTCGTCGTCGTCCAAGATGGCGACCGGGAACCCCAGCCGGTATTCGGTCATTTGCAGCTCGGAAATGAGCGCGCTGCCCACATGGCCCGCGCCGACAATCAGCAGGTTTTTCTCCGGCTTGCGGCTTTTTTCGTTTTCATAGCGGCGCCTTTCCGTTGCGACCATCCGCACAAGGCGGTACGCCAAACGCACGCAAAGCCCGCTTGCGACAAAGAAAATGGCGACGTCCAGGTAAATGGAATACGGCAAGACGTTAAAATACAGCTGGCTTTCCGCAAGCTCGCCCGCCGCCATGAGCCCGCGGCATATCTTCATGCCGACATAGTCGCAGACAAGCACAATCCCCGTCGCGCAGACGCCGGAAATCCCGAAGCGAATCATGTCGTAAAGCCCCGCGTATTTCCACAGCGTGTTGTAGGTGCGGAACAGGGCGTTGCAGCCGAGATAGGCAAGCGTGACATAGGGGACGCGCAGCGCCAGGCGCAGGGCAAGAAAATCGTCCATTCGGAAGTTCCAATGCACGAAAACCATCAGGAAATATAAGAGATTGACAATCAGAAAATCCGCAGCAAGCAGCGCGGCAAGCTTTTTCCCCGCCCGCATTTTCGGTTTTTTGTCCTGCCTTTGCTTTTTCAAATGAAAATCCCCCTTCAGCCGGACGTCGTTTTGCACAGCCGGCCGGCCAACGCTTTTTCGGTAGAAACTGCCGAAAATCGTATTAAAAACAGTTTACTCTTTTCCCCGGTGCTTGTCAACAAAAGGACTGAAAAACGTGGAAAAGTTTTTTTCGCAATTTGAGGAAAATCTCGGTCCGGCAGTTGAAAGCGGCGCAAAAAAATGGTAAACTATAGTAATTTAGTTTTGCCGGGCGAACCCGCACGGCAAATACGGTCGAAGGGAGGCGCGACATGAGCCGGAAGCTTTGGAGCCTTGCGTCTTACGACAAGGAGGCGGCGGCACAGCTTGCCGAACAAAATGCGATTGACCCGTTTTTGGCCCTGCTTTTGCACGCGCGCGGCGTTTCGGACGAAGAGAAAATCTACGACTTTCTGCACCCGGACGCCTGCCTTTCCGACCCCTTTTCGCTCGCCGACATGGACGCGGCGGCCGAGCGGGTCGAGCAGGCCTTAGAGCAGTTTGAAAAGATTGCCGTTTACGGGGATTACGATGCGGACGGCGTGACGGCGTCCGCGCTGCTGTACGGGTATTTGCGCGACCGCGGCGCGGACGTGCTGTGTATGCTGCCCGACCGGCAAAAGGACGGCTACGGCCTGTCGCCCGAGGCGGTCGACCGTATGCACGAGCGCGGCGTGCGGCTCATCATCACCGTAGACAACGGCATTGCCGCGCTCGACGCGGCCGCGCGCGCGCAGGAGCTCGACATCGACCTTGTGGTGACGGACCACCACATTCCCGGTCCCGTCCTGCCCCCGGCCAAGGCGGTGGTGGACCCGCACCGGGCGGACTGCCCTTCGGAATTCAAGGACAACGCGGGCGTCGGCGTCGCCTTTAAGCTTGCCGCCGCGCTGGAGGGCGACGCCCAAAGCGTGCTGGAGCGCTACGCCGACCTTATCGCCGTCGGGACGCTGGCGGACGCCGTACCCCTGCGCGGGGAGAACCGCGCGCTTGTGTGCGCGGGGCTGCAAAAGCTGAACCGCAGCCCGGCAAAGGGGCTCAGCGCCCTGCTCAACGTCGCCGGGCGCGACGGGCACACGCTGTCCGCCGCAGACGTCGCCTATATCCTCGCGCCGCGGATTAACGCCGCCGGGCGCATGGCGTCGCCGCAGCCCGCGCTGCAGCTGCTGCTGTGCGACGACGACAAAACCGCCGAAGCGCTTGCCATGCAGCTGGACCAATACAACCGCGAGCGCAAGGCCGTGGAGGCCGCCGTTACCGCCGAAGCGATTGCGCAGGTGGAAGCGGACCCCGCCGTTCGCTATGCGGGCGTGGTGGTCGCGGCGGGCGAGGGCTGGCACCCGGGCGTCGTGGGCATCGTCGCCTCCCGGCTCGCGGGCCGCTACGGCAAGCCCGCCGTCGTGATTTCGCTCGACAAAGACACGGGGCACGGGTCCTCGCGCAGCATCGAGGGCTTTTCCATTTACGACGCGCTGCTTGCCGCCCGGCACACGCTGACGCAGTTCGGCGGGCACGCGCTCGCGGCGGGGCTCACGGTTGAAAAGCAGAACATCCCGGCGCTGCGCGCGGCGCTGGACGCCTATACAAAAGAAAATGGCCTGCCGTTCCCGGCGCTGCAGCTCGACTGCAAGCTCAATCCGGCGTATATCGGGCTGCCGCTTATCGATGCGCTCGAGGCGCTCGAGCCCTGCGGCACGGGGAATGCGGCGCCGCTGTTCGGGCTTTACGGGATGAAGCTTCTGGAGGCGCAGTCCGTCGGGGAGGGCAAGCACCTGCGCCTGACCTTTGAAAAGGGGCCGACCCAGCTGCAGGCCATGCTGTTTTCCATGACAACCGCGCAGTTCCCCTACCGGCCGGGCGACGAGGTGGACCTGGCCGTCCAAATTGAGCGCAACGTGTTCCGCGGGGAAACGCTCGCGGCGGTGCGCGTGCGGGATATGCGGTTTTCCCGCCCGGATGAGGAAAACTACCTCAAAAGCCTGCGGCTTTACGAGCGCTACCGGTTCGGCGACGATTTGAACGCGCAGGAACGTGCCTTTTTGCGCCCGTCGCGGGAATTTTTGCTGGAGGTCTACCAATTCGTGCGCATCCAGGGGGTCTGGGCGTTCGACACGGAGGTCTTTTGCAAGCGCAGCCGCTGCCCCGAGCGGTACGCCGCGCGCGTGCGCGTCGCCTTTGACGTGCTGTGCGAGCTGGGGCTGTTTGAAAAGCAGGGGGAAAGCTATGCGTGCATTCCGCAGAAAAAGGCGGATTTGGCCGATTCCAAGATTTTGGCGGCGCTCGCATAGGCATGAAGGAGGCGGAGACGATGGAACAGAAACAGGCACAGAAGCCGCAAGGCCCGCAGCCGGCCGGGGAAAAAGCGCCGGCCGCCGCCGAGCCGACCCCGCAGGCGCTGTATGACAGGCTTCGCGCGCGTTTGCAGTCGGAGACGTCGTGCACCGAAACGGAAATCGACCTAATCGACCGCGCCTACCGCCTGGCCGCGCAGATGCACAGCGCGCAGCTGCGCTATTCCGGGCAGCCGTATATCATCCATCCGCTTGCCGTTGCGAACATTCTGGTCGACTTCGGCATGGACGCCCCTTCCATCGCAGCGGCGCTGCTGCACGACACGGTGGAGGACACGGACACGACGCTTGAGCAGCTGAAAACCGAATTCGGCGCGGAGGTCGCCGAGCTCGTGGACGGCGTGACCAAGCTCGGCAAGGTGCCGCTGGCGACCAAGGAGGAGTTCCAGGCGGAAAACATCCGCAAGATGCTCCTTGCCATGTACAAGGACATCCGCGTCATCATCATCAAGCTGGCCGACCGGCTGCACAATATGCGCACGCTCGATTTCATGGCGCCGCAAAAGCGCCGGGACATCGCGCTGGAAACGCTCGAAATTTATGCGCCGATTGCGCACCGGCTCGGTATCCGCCCCGCGAAAGAGGAGCTCGAGGACCTGGCCATCCGCTTTTTGGACCCCATCGCCTATGAGGAGATTGAAAAATCCCTCGACGCGCTGCGCCGCGAGCGGCTCGGCTTTTTGGAGGAGACCAAGGAAAAGGTGCGCGCGCGCATTGCCACGGTCGTACACGACCCGACCATTGACGGGCGCGTCAAAAGCGTACACGGCATATACCGCAAGATGTATATGCAAAACAAAAACTTTGACCAGATTTACGACATCTTCGCCATACGCATCATCGTCGACACGGTCATTGACTGCTACAACTGCCTGGGCGTGATTCACGATATGTTCCGCCCCATGCCCGGCCGCTTTAAGGACTATATCGCGAACCCGAAGCCCAATATGTACCAGTCCCTGCACACGACGGTGCTCGGCAAGGACGGCGTGCCGTTCGAGGTGCAGATTCGCACCTGGGAAATGCACCGCACGGCGGAATACGGTATCGCGGCGCACTGGAAGTATAAGCTGGGGATGTCCGGCAGCAAAACAAGCCTGGACCAGCGGCTCGCGTGGATTCGGCAGATGCTCGAGGGGCAGAAGGAGACCGGCGACGTCCAGGAGATTGTGCGCGCCATCAAAAGCGATTTGGTGCCCGAAGACGTATTCGTCTTTACGCCGCGCGGCGACGTTATCACGCTGCCGGCCGGCGCGACGGCCATTGACTTCGCTTACGCCATCCACACCGCCGTCGGCAACAAGATGGTCGGCGCAAAGGTGGACGGGCGCATTGTGCCCATTGATTACCAGGTCAAAACCGGTGAAATCGTCGAAGTTCTCACCTCGTCGCAGCCCGGCAAGGGCCCTTCGCGCGACTGGCTGAGCATCGTCAAGACCAGCTCCGCGCGCAACAAGATTCGCTCCTGGTTCAAAAACGAAAAGCGCGACGAAAACATCGCGGAAGGAAAGGCCGAGCTCGAGCGCGAGTTCCGGCGCAACTTCATCCGGCTTTCCGACGAGGACAGCGACCGCTTTATCCGCAACCTGGCGACGCGGCAGCGCTTTGACGACCTGGATGATTTTTACGCGGCGATTGGCTACGGCGGCGTTTCCGTCCAGCGGCTGATGCCCTATATCAAAGAGGAGTACAACAAAAACTACCGCCCGCAGGAAACGGCGGTGCAGACGCTCGCGCCGCAGGAGCCCCGCCGCGGCAGCCGCGACGGCGTAACGGTAGAGGGCGTGGACAATGTGCTTATCAAATTTTCCCGCTGCTGCAACCCCCTGCCCGGCGACGACATCATCGGCTTTATCACCCGCGGGCACGGTATTTCGGTGCACAAGCGCGACTGCCCGAACGTCCCGCGCGACCTTGCCGCCTGCGACGAGCCCGAGCGGTGGGTGCAGGTTACCTGGAACCACGACGTCAAGAAGGAATTCAAGGCGTCCTTACAGATTACGGCCCTGTCGCGCATCGGCCTGATGGCGGACGTATCCATGCAGCTTGCGGCCATGCGCGTGAACATCAACGAAATTTCCTCGCGCGAGTCCCGCGACGGGCGCAGCACCATTTACATGACCGTGACGGTCAGCAACGTGGAGCACTTGAAAAACGTCATTTCCCGCATTGAAAAGGTGGACGGCGTTTTAAGCGTAGAAAGGTAGAACGGATGAAAGCAGTGATTCAGCGCGTCCGGCACGCGTGCGTAGAGGTAGACGGCAGAAAAACCGGCGAAATCGGCCAGGGGCTTTTGGTGCTTTTGGGCGTGGAGCCCGGGGACACCGAGCAAACGGCGCGGCTTTTGGCGCGCAAAACGGCGGCGCTGCGCATTTTTACAGACGACGAGGACAAGATGAACCGCTCGGTGCTGGACATCGGCGGCGGGGTGCTCGCCGTGTCGCAGTTCACCCTTTGCGCAGACGTCAAAAAGGGCAACCGCCCCTCCTTTACCGGGGCGGCGGGACCGGAAACCGCCGAGCCCTTATACGAATGCTACTGCGCCGCCCTCGCTGAAAACGGCGTCGCCCATGTGGGCAGGGGCGTATTCGGCGCGCACATGGACGTTTCGCTTTTAAACGACGGGCCGGTCACAATCCTTTACGACTCGGCCATTTGGGAGGGCAAAACGGTATGACGCCGACGGTGGAAACTCTGGTGCTCGGCCCCGTAAGCGCGAACACCTATCTTGTAACGGACCCCGAAACGGCGGCAGCGGCGGTCATTGACGCGGGCGACTGCACCGACGCGCTGCTCGAAAGGCTGCGCGGCAAAAGCGTCCGCTATATTTTGCTGACGCACGGGCATTTCGACCACATTTTAGGCGTGCCCGCGCTCAAGGCCGCGTTCCCGGACGCGCAGGTCTGCATCCACCGGCTGGACGCGGACTGCCTTGCAAGTTCGGAAAAGAGCCTGGCGGCCTTTTCCGGCATTGCGCAGACGCCGGAAAAGGCGGACCGCCTTTTGGAGGACGGCGACACGCTCTCGCTCGGCAGCCTTACGCTGCAGGTGCTGCACACGCCCGGGCACACAGAAGGCGGGGTCTGCTATGCGGACTTTGAAAACCGCCTTCTGTTCACGGGCGACACGCTTTTTTGCCTGACGGCGGGGCGGACCGATTTTCCCGGCGGCTCGGACGAAGCGCTGCTCGCGTCGCTTGCGCGCCTGCGTGACCTCGCGGGCGATTTTACCGTCTATCCCGGCCACAACCGGGCGACGACGCTCGACGCCGAACGCCGCCGCAACCGCTATATGCGGAGGCTCGGCCTATGATTCTGGAAATCTTAAACCACCCGTACCGCTATGAAGCGGAAAAGCTCGTGCGCGTCTTTTTCCCGAACGAAACGCTGCAAATTGTCTGCGAGCAGGCGGCGCACGACGGCGAGGCGGTCGTGACGACCGCTTTGCAAAACGGCGAGGTGTTTGTGCGCTTCGCGGACAAAAACGGCGCCGAGGAAGCGTCGGCCGAAGCGGGAAGCGACGGCGAGCTTTCCATGATGACGCTGCTGTTTTCCGTGCTGCGCGCGCGAACCGGCTACACCCCGAAATGGGGGCTTTTGACCGGCGTGCGGCCGTCGAAGCTGTTTTGGAAGCTCAAAAACGACCGCGGCGCCGGGGAAGCCGCACGGTATTTTACGGACACGCTGTTCGTCTCGCCGGAAAAAACGGCGCTCGCGTCGGCCGTCTGCGCGCAGGAGGAGACGGCGCTGCGGCTGTCGCGCCCGGACTCGTGCAGCCTGTACGTCTCTATCCCGTTCTGCCCGACGCGGTGCAGCTACTGCTCCTTCGTTTCGCAGGCGATAAGCGCCCCGTCCGCGCGGCGGCTGATGCCCCGGTACGTCGAGCTGCTCGCCGAGGAGCTGCAAAAAACCGGCGCGCTCTCTCGCGCGCTCGGGCTGCGGCTCGAAACCGTCTATTTCGGCGGCGGCACGCCGACCACGCTGTCCGCCGAGGCGCTTGCGACGCTGCTTGCGGCGGTGCGCGAGAGCTTTGATTTGTCGCATTTGCGCGAATACACGGTGGAGGCGGGGCGCCCCGACACCGTGACGGCGGAAAAGCTTGAGGCCCTGAAAAAAGGCGGGGTGACGCGCGTGAGCATCAACCCCCAGACCTTCAACGACGACGTGCTGCGCGCCATTGGCCGCCGGCACACCGCCGCCGAAACCGAGGAGGCCTACCGCGCGGCGCGCGCCGCGGGCTTTGACGCGATAAACATGGACCTTATCGCGGGGCTGCCCGGCGAAACGCAGGCGTCGTTTTGCCGTTCGGTCGACAAAGCGGTATCGCTCGGCCCCGAAAACGTAACCGTACACACGCTGTCGCTCAAGCGCGCGTCGAACCTCACGGCGGCGGGCGCGCAGTTTGACCGGGAGGGCGCAAGGTGCGCGGACGGGATGCTGCGTTACGCCGCCTCGGCGCTGCAAGACGCGGGATACGCGCCGTATTATATGTACCGGCAGTCCAAAACGCTCGGGAACCTTGAAAACACAGGCTATACGAAGCCCGGGCACGCCTGCCTTTACAACATCTACATGATGGAGGAGTGCCACACGGTGCTCGGCGCGGGCGCAGGAGCCGTCACCAAGCTCAAGGCCCCGCACGGCGCAGATATTGCACGCATATTTAACTACAAATACCCCTATGAATATATCGAGGGCTTTCAAGAGCTGCTGTCGCGCAAGCGGGCCATTCCCGCGTTTTACGAAGCGCACCCGGCAGAAGAAGGACGGTGAACGCTTTGCCGCAGTACCCCGACACCTTAGAATCCATCAACCGTCTGGCGCGCACCGACCCCCGCGCGCTGGTGGGCTTCAGCGAAGCGCGGTTCGAGCAGGCGCTCGACGCCGCCGTGGACCGCGTTATGCAGGAGCGCGGCCGCGAAATTGTGATGCTCGCGGGCCCCTCGGGCTCCGGCAAGACGACCGCCGCAAGGAAGCTGGCCGCGCGCTTTCGCGCGCTCGGACTGCAAAGCGACGTGCTTTCGCTGGACGATTTTTATCTCGACCGCGACGACATCCCCTGCGGCGCCGACGGGAAGCCCGACTACGAATCCGTCCGCGCGCTTGATTTGCCGCTTTTGCAAACGGCGCTTTCCGACCTGCTCGCCGGGCGGGAGGCGGCGCTTCCGACCTTTGATTTTACCGTCGGCCGACGCGCGCCGGCATGGCGCACGCTGCGGCTGGGCGAGCAGGACGCCGTCATTGTCGAAGGGCTGCACGCGCTGAACCCGCTTGTAACCGCCCGGCTGCCGCGGGAAAACGTCTTAAAGCTCTACCTGCGCGTGGCGCGGCGCATCTGCCGCGCCGACGGGGAGGTGCTGCTGCGGCGGCGCGAGCTGCGGCTCGTGCGGCGGCTTCTGCGTGACCGGCGCGAGCGCGCAAGCAGCGCGGCGCACACGCTCTCGCTTTGGGGCAACGTGCTTTTGGGCGAGCAGAACTACCTGCTGCCGTACCGCGGCACGGCCGATATGGACCTCGATTCCACCTACCTTTGCGAGCCGTGCGTCTTTGCCTCGGCCGCCATCGATTTTTTGGAGGACGCCGATTTGCCAAAGGACGCGCGCGGGGCCGCCGAGCACCTGACGGCGGCGCTGCGCCAATTTGTGCGCATCGACCCTTCGTTTGTGCCGGAGGGCTCGCTGCTGCGCGAGTTTTTGGGCCGCGCGGGACTGCGGGATTGACACGCCGCGCCTTGCGTGCTATTCTGTTAGACAATTCGAACGCGCAAGAAAGGAGGCCTGCCCCTTGGCGCAGCAAAAACGGAAAAGCCAGTCGCTTTTGAACGGCGCCATCGTGCTGGCCGCCGCCACCATACTCGTCAAGATTATCGGCATTCTCTACAAGGTGCCCATCTCCAACATGATTGGCACCATCGGGCGCGGCTGCTTCGACTCCGCGTACAACCTGTATATCCCCATCTATACCGTCTCCATGGCGGGGCTGCCCGTGGCAGTCTCCAAAATGGTCTCCCAGCAGGTTGCGCTCGGGCGGTTCCGGGATGTGCGGCGCATTTACAAGGTCGCCGGCCGGCTGTTTTTGCTGACGGGCACCGTCGGCGTCCTGCTGATGTTTGCGCTCGCCTACCCGTACGCAGTGCTCGCCAAGAACCTGGACGCCCTGCCCGCCATCATCGCCATTGCGCCGTCCATTTTCTTCTGCTGCATCATGTCGACCTACCGCGGGTACTACAACGGCCTGCGCAACATGACCCCGACCGCCATGTCCGAGGTCTGGGAGGCCGTCGGCAAGGTCATTGTCGGGCTGCTGCTCGCCTGGGCAACCATGCGCTACGGCGAGGCCCGCTTTGCCGCGGGGCTCCCCGTATTCGGGCAGACCGCAGCAACCGAGGCCGAGGCGCTGTCGGCCATGTACCCGTATGCCGCCGCGGCCGCGGCGCTGGGCGTGACGGGCGGGACCGTCGTCGGCATGGTCTATATGATGATTCGCCACCGCGTGCGCGGCGACGGGCTGACGCGCACCGAGCTTGTCAACTCCCCGAAGCCCCTTGCCGGGACGGCCATTGCCAAAACGCTGATGGCCATCGCCATTCCGGTGGTCGCGTCGTCGCTTGTGTTCAGCGTGACGAACCTTATCGACTCCATCACCGTGCAGAACCGGCTCGACACGATGATTCAAAGCAACCTGCCGTATATCCAGTCGCTTTACGGCGACCAGCTCGCGGCCTCGCAGGTGCTGGACGCGGATATTGCGAAATACCTGTACGGCGCGTACACCATGTCGCTGGATTTTAAGAACCTCATCCCCTCCATCACCCTGTCGCTGGGCGTCAGCGCCATTCCGGCGCTGTCTGCGGCCTGGGCGGTCAAGGACCATAAGGCGCTGAAGGTCTCCGTGGAATCCGTGCTGCGCGTCACGCTGATGATTGCGCTGCCCGCGGGCATCGGCATGGCGGTGCTCGCCGAGCCCATTCTCGACATGATGTACGAGACCGGCAAGTCCGCCGACGCCGTCTCCATTGCGGCGCCAATCATGGCGGCGTACGGCTACACCATTTTCCTCATGTGCCTGTCGCAGCCGACGACCAATATGCTCCAGGCGCTGGGCAAGACCGGCACGCCGCTGCGCTCGCTGACGGTCGGCGCGGTCGCCAAGGTCATTGCGAATTACATTTTCATCGGCATTCCGGAGATAAACATCAACGGCGCGGTCATCGGCACGGTCATTTGCTATACCATCATCGTCCTATGGAACATCGCCGCGCTCTTGCGCACGGCGCGCGTGCGCGTCAACTGGGCCTCCGTTTTCGTAAAGCCCCTGTTCGCCGCCGTGCTCTGCGGCGTGTCCGCCTTTACAAGCTACGGCCTGTTTGCCAACATTTTGCCGGATATTTCGCGCGGGGGGCTTTCCGTCACAAACGTCCTTTCGACCGGTATTGCGGTGATTTTCGCCGTTTTCGTATATGCGGTCGCCATGCTTTTGGTTGGCGGCATTGCAAAATCGGATGTCAAAATGCTTCCCAAGGGAGAAAAAATCGCGAAACTACTTGCAAAATACGGATTTTTAGAGTAGAATACAGAAAAGGATTATGCCATGGAAGAGACGTTTACCTTCAAACCGAAGTACGACCTGCAGGACCTTTTGCGGATTATGCAGATTTTGCGCGGCGAGCACGGCTGCCCCTGGGACCGGGAGCAGACCCACGCCTCCATCCGCAAAAACCTGATTGAGGAAACGTACGAGGCCATTGAGGCCATCAACAAGCGCGACGACGTTTTGCTTTGCGAGGAATTGGGCGACGTGCTCATGCAGGTGGTCTTTCACGCCGAGATGGCGTCGGAACGCGGCGCGTTCGGGTTTTCGGACGTGGCGGACGGCATTTGCAAAAAGCTTATCGAGCGCCACCCGCACGTGTTCGGCGACGTAAAGGTCTCCTCCTCCGGCGAGGTCCTGCAAAACTGGGAGCAGATTAAATCCGCGACCAAGCACCGCAAAACCGTGTCGGACAAGATGCAGGCCGTTCCGCGCGAGCTGCCTGCGCTCATGCGCGCTTACAAAATCCAGGACAAGGCCGCAAAGGCGGGCTTTGACTGGGATGACCTCGACGGCGCGCTCGCAAAGCTGCCCGAGGAAACCGGGGAGCTGCGGGAGGCGTACCGGAAAAACGACCGGGAAAACGCGCTTGAGGAGCTTGGCGATTTGCTGTTTTCCGTCGTCAACGCCGCGCGCTTTTTGGACATCGACCCCGAGGAAGCGCTCACGGCGGCGACCGACAAGTTCCAGTCCCGCTTTGCCAAGGTGGAAAAGCTGGCCGCGTCGCGCGGCGTTTCCATGCCGGGCGCCCCGCTGAAGGTGCTCGACGCGCTTTGGGACGAGGCGAAAAAACAAGGTTCCGAATAGCTGCTTGCAGCTATGGAAGATAAATCTATCCAAAACGGAGGAAGACAAACATGAATAAGACAGAACTCATTGCGGCAGTTGCGGAAAAGGCCGGTCTGTCCAAGAAAGATGCAGATGCAGCGGTTGCTGCGGCTTTCGACGCCGTTACCGCGGCGCTCGCGAAGGGCGAGAAGGTTCAGCTCATCGGCTTCGGCACGTTTGAGGTGCGCGAGCGCGCCGCCAAGACGGGCCGCAACCCCCGCACGGGCGAGACCATGACCATCCCGGCGTCCAAGGTTCCCGCTTTCAAAGCCGGCGCGGCTCTGAAGAACGCTGTCGCGAAATAAGCATTTTGCAGCGCGGGCAGAGGGAAGCGGTTTCCTCTGCCTTTTTCTTTTGCAGCAGAGGAGGGAAAACGCAGATGCGGCTCGATAAATATTTAAAGGTCTCGCGCATTGTCAAGCGCCGGACCGTCGCCAACGAGCTTTGCGACGCGGGACGCGCCGAGGTCAACGGCCGGGCGGCGCGCGCTTCCTACGACGTCAAGGTCGGCGACGTCATCGCGCTGAACCTCGGCGGCAACGTCAAGCGGTACGAGGTTCTGGCCGTCTCGGAATTTGCCCCGAAGGAGGCCGCCGCCTCCATGTATAAGGAAGTGTAATAGAAAAGCGGTCCGCATCGGGACCGCTTTCTCTTTACCTTTTTCAGGAACCGTGCTATACTGGTGCAAAGGAGAGAGTCGCCATGAATTTTAAGCAGATTGGCCCCAACGGGCTTTACGAGGGCTTTGCCCTGCTGACGAAATCGGAGAAAAAGGTCACCGCCAAGGGGAAGGACTATCTGGACCTTACCCTGTCGGACCAAAGCGGTGAAATTTCCGCAAAATACTGGGATTACGACGAACAGCGGCAGGGGCAGTTCCCCGCCGAAACGCTTGTCAAGGTCCGCGGCACCATCTCGCAGTACAACGGCGCGGACCAGTTCCGTGTGGAGCGCATCCGCAAGGCGACGCCGGAGGACGGCGTGGATATGGCGGATTTTGTGCGCTCGGCCGCCTACGACGGTGAATATATGTTTGCGCAGCTGCTCGCGTGCGTGGACGGCTTTCGGGACGCGGACCTGCAGGCTCTTGTGCGCCATCTGCTGACCGCGCACAAGGCGGATTTGCTCAAATGGCCGGCGGCCTACCGGCTGCACCACGCCATCCGCGGCGGCCTGCTTTTGCACACGCTCTCCATCGTCCGGCTGTGCGAAGGCGTTTGCCGGGTCTATCCGTTTGTGGACGCCGACCTGTTGTACGCGGGCGCCATTCTGCACGACATCGCCAAGCTCACGGAATTCGAGGTCGGCAACGCGGGCATTGCGTCGGGCTACACGGCCGAGGGCAACCTCATAGGCCACCTTGTGAAGGGCGCGATGCTGATTGACGAAGCGGCGAAGGCGCTCGGGACGCCGCCGGAAAAATCCATGCTTTTGCAGCACATGGTGCTGTCGCACCACGGCGAGCCGGAGTTCGGCGCGGCGGTGCGGCCGGCGTTTTTGGAGGCGGAGCTGCTTTCGGAGCTCGACTTGATGGACGCGCGCGTTTACCAGATTGCCGAAACGCTTGCGCCGCTGCAAAAGGGCGCGTTTTCGGGGCGTATGTGGGCGCTGGACAACCGCAAGCTATACAGCCACGCGCGCACCGACCTGCACCAGAGCGTCCGGCTCGACTAAAGCCGGCGAAAAAGAATACAATGCAACCGGGAGGGTCTTGCAATGCGTAATCACGAGGTCACAACCGTACAGAAGCTTCTGCGCGTGGACGGTTCCTTGAAGGAGCCGGGCTGGTCGCGGCAGCTTTTGCAAATGTACCACCGCGCGGACATCAAGGCGCCGAAGTTCCGCATCAAGGAATGGGACTATTACCTGGTCGTCGGCAAAGATTTCGCGCTGGCCTTTACCATTTCGGACGACGGGTACGTCGGGCTGCAGTCCGTTTCGCTTTTGACGTTCGGCGAGACGCCGTGGGAGCACACCGAAACCGTTTTGCAGCCCTTCCCCATGGGCAAGCTGCACCTGCCCGAAACAAGCGCCGAGGGCGTCACCGCGTACCGCGACAAGCGACTGAACATGGAGTTCCGCGCAGAGGCGGGGCGGCGGCGCATTGTCTGCCTGTTCAAAAACTTCCTGGACGGCAAGACGTTTTCCTGCGATTTGACGCTCGCGCAGCCGCCGATGGACACAATGGTCATCGCCACGCCCTGGAAGGAAAACCCGAAGGCGTTTTACTACAACCAGAAAATCAACTGTATGCCCGCAAGCGGCGAGGCGCATTTTGACGGCAAAACCTACACCCTTAACCCCGCGACGGACTTCGGGACGCTCGACTGGGGCCGGGGCGTTTGGACCTATGACAACACGTGGTACTGGGGCTCGGGCAACGGCGTTGTGGACGGCAAGCCCTTCGGCTTCAATATCGGCTACGGCTTCGGCGACACGTCGGCCGCCAGCGAAAATATGCTGTTCTACGACGGCGTGGGGCACAAGCTGGACGACGTGACCTTCCATATCCCGAAGCATTCCTATATGGAGCCGTGGAAGATTTCATCGAGCGACGGGCGGTTCGAAATGGACTTTTTCCCGGTGCTCGACCGCGCGGCAAAGATAGACGTCAAGCTTATTACCACCGACCAGCACCAGGTGTTCGGCAAAATGCGCGGCACGGCCGTTCTCGACGACGGCACGGCGCTGCACATAGACGACCTGCTGTGCTTCTGTGAAAAGGTACACAACAAATATTAAAAGGACGGCGCCATGGACTGGACTGAAATTTGCGTAACCGTAGACGCGGCCGACACGGACCGCGCCGCCGACATCGCCTCAATGGCGGCGAAGGGCGGCATTTATATCGAGGACTACCGGACGCTGGAGGAGGAGACGCGGGAGATTGCGCACATCGACCTCATTGACGAGGCGCTGCTGCAAAAGGACCGCGCAAAGGCGCTTATCCACCTGTACGTTTCCCCGCAGGAAAGCCCGGCGGAGGCCGTTGCGTATCTGGACGAGCGCCTTGCGGCGGCGGACATCCCCCACACGGTTGACACGAAGGCGTGCAGAAGCGAGGACTGGGAAAACAACTGGAAGGCGTATTTCCACCCCCTGCCCGTCGGCCGCCGGCTGCTCATTCAGCCGCTGTGGCGCGAGGAGGCCGAAAACCCGGAGGGCCGCGCCGTGCTGCGGCTCGAGCCGGGTCTTGCGTTCGGCACGGGCGCGCACCAGACGACGCGGCTTTGCCTGGAGGCGCTGGAGACGGCGGTGACGCCCGGGAGCACGGTGCTCGACGTCGGCTGCGGCAGCGGCATTTTGGCGATTGCCGCGCGGCTTTTGGGCGCAAAAACGGCCGTCGGCGTGGACATTGACGCGCTCGCCGTCAAGACGGCCCGGGAAAACGGCCGGCGAAACGGCTTTTCACAGCCCGGCCTTACGTTTTTGCAGGGCAACCTGGCCGACGACGTAACCGGGCAGTACGACGTGGTCGTGACGAACATCGTCGCCGACGTTATCCTCCTGTTTTTGCGGGACGTCGGGAAGTTCATGAAGCCCGGCTCGGTATTCATCGCTTCGGGCATCATCGACCTGCGCGAGCAGGAGGTGCTGTCGGCGATGGCCGATTGCGGCTTCACCGTAGAGCAGCGCGCCGAGGACGCCGGCTGGGTCTGCCTGACCTGCAAAAAAGCGGCCGACTAAGACCAACAAAAAAAGACCGCCGCGGCGGTCTTTTTTTTGCGCATACCCTGTATTCACCCCTGCCGGAACAGGCCCTCGAGCGGCGCTTTCTTTTTGGCGGGCGGCTTGCATTCGGCGGGCAGGTCGAAGCTGACGAGAATGGTATCGTCGCCGATGACCTCGATATCCTCCCAGGCAATGCGGATATCCTGCCCGTGCCCCATAAGGCCGAACAGCTTGTTTTTCCCGAACACGATAAGCGCGAGCACCCGGCCCGTACAGGTGTCTATCTCCGCGTCGCAGACGCAGCCGAGCCGGCAGCCGTCCTTGAGATTGATGATTTCCTTGTCGCGCAAATCGGTGACGCAGCAATTCATTCGCAAGCACCTCCGCAAACAGTATATGCGGCGCGGGCCCCCGACTTGTCATTCGCCGCGAATCTTTTTGACCGCGCCCTTTTCGAGCCGCGAGACCTGCGCCTGGGAAATTCCGATTTCCGACGCCACCTCGGTCTGCGTGCGCCCCTGCATAAAGCGCAGGTACAAAATCTTTTTTTCGCGGTCGGAAAGGCGTTCCATCGTTTCACGCATGACAAGCGTATCAATCCAGTCCCGCTCCGTTTCGGGCGAGCCGACCTGGTCCATCACATAAATGGTGTCGCCGCCGTCGGAATAAACCGGCTCGTAAAGCGATACCGGCTCGACAATCGCCTCGAGCGCCAAAACGACCTCCGCCGTCGGCAGCCGCAGCTCGGCGGCGATTTCCTCCAGCGTCGGCTCCCGGTCCAGCTCCCGCTGCAGGCGCTCCTTGACCTGCATGGCGTGGTAGGCGGTGTCGCGCATGGAGCGGCTGACACGCACGGCGTTGTTGTCGCGCAAATAGCGGCGCACCTCCCCGATAATCATCGGCACGGCGTAGGTCGAAAACCGGACGTTTTGGGAGATGTCAAAGTTGTCTATGGCCTTCATGAGGCCGATAACCCCCACCTGGAACAGGTCGTCCGGGTTTTCGCCGCGGTTGGAAAAGCGCTGAATCACACTAAGCACCAGCCGCAGATTCCCGCGCACGAGCCGGTCGCGCGCCGCCGGGGAGCCCTCGTGCATTTTGCGAAGCAGCTCCATTTTTTCGGATTCCTTTAAGACCTCCAGCTTTGCGGTGTTCACGCCGCAGATTTCGACCTTGTTGTACTGCACAGCCCTCGCCCCTTGCCGCAAGTTTGACAAGGGTAGTATGGCCGCGGATTTTCCGCTTCATGCAGCAGGACAAAAGGTGACAAAAATTGCGGCGGGCTTTGCCCGCCGCTTTGTTTTCGTTTATTCCGGCTTTTTGCGGTCCGCCTCAAGCTGCGCTTTGTATTTTTTCCCGACCTCGGGCGCGCCGTCGAGCGTCGCGCCGCGCTGCACGGCGGAAAGGCCGTACCGGCCGCGAATCTGGTCGAGCGCGCGGTCCAGCTTTTGCGCCTTCTTTTTGCCTTCGTCCGCAAACAGGCTCAGCTGCTCCTCGCCGCTGCGGTCAATCTGCGTCAGCGAAAGGCCCAAAAGGCGCAGCGGTGTATGCCCGTCCCAAAGCTCTGAAAGCAGGCGCCTGGCAACCGCGTAAATTTCATTGGTCACGTCGGTCGGGGCGGCAAGCTTTTTCTGGTGCGAGCGGTCCTCAAACGCAGCCGTGCGGGTCGTCACCGCCACGCACGCCGCCCGTGCGCCGTCCGCGCGCAGGCGCGACGAGACGCTGTCGGCAAGCGCCAGCAAAATTTTGTGGGCGGCGGCAAACTCGGTCACGTCCGCTTCGAGCGTGGTCGAAACGCTGTACCCCTTCGCCTGCTCGGGGACGTCGGAAACGGGCGAATCGTCCAGGCCGTTCGCATATGCGTGCAGCTGCTCGCCCCACTTGTTCCCGACAAGCGGCTGCAGCGCGGACAGGGGCATTGCGGCAAGGTCGCCTATGGTGCGCACCCCGGCGGCCTCCAGCTTTTTCGCCGTCGCCTGCCCGACGGAAAACAGCGCGCCGACCGGCAGCGGCCAGAGCTTTTCGGGGATTTGCGCGCGAAACAGCGTATGTACGCGGTCGGGCTTTTCAAAATCGCTCGCCATTTTCGCCAGCAGCCGGTTGTCGGCCACGCCGATGTTGACGGTAAAGCCCAGCTCGCGGCGGATTGTGTCCTTGATGGTGTGCGCGGCGGCGACGGGGTCGGGGTACAGGTAGCCCGTGCCCGTCATGTCGAGGAAGCATTCGTCGATGCTGAACGGCTCGACGACGGGCGCAAACCGGCGGCAGATGTCCATGAACGCCCGGGAATTGCGGGTGTAAAGCTTGAAATCCGGCTCGACGAGCACCAGCTGCGGGCATTTGCGCAAAGCCTGCGCGACCGGCTCGCCGGTGCGCACGCCGAAGCGCTTGGCGGGAATGGATTTTGCAAGGATGACCCCGGTGCGCCGCTGCGGGTCCCCGCCGACAGCCGACGGAATAAGGCGCAGGTCGTCTTTGCCCTCGGCCACGCGCTGCGCCGCCGCCCAGGAAAGATACGCGCTGTTGACGTCCACGTGGAATACCAGCCGTTCCATGCAAGGTCCCTCCTTTTTTGCCGTTCGGCAAAGCGCCGTGCTGTTCGGCCGCTTCCCGCCAAAGGATTTTGCGGCGGCTCAGGCCGTTAAGCAATGGATTGGAACGACATAAATCCCGTCCGGTCTGCGGTAGGACGGGCCGGTTGCAGTCAAAATCATTTGAAAAGCCATCCGGCTTTCATCAACGACCTTGCGCAGCTTGGTCAAATTTTTTACACCCTCTTCAAGCAGGCGTTCCCCGCCGAGCTTGATTTCAATCGCTGCCCATTGTCCGTTTGCAAGATGGATAATCGCATCGCACTCTAAGCCGGAGCTGTCTCTGTAATGCTTCACCTCGCCGTCGAGCAGCGCAGCGTAAATCGTTAAATCCCGCACCACCATGTCCTCAAAAAACAAGCCGAACGAGTTTAAGTCATGCATCAAGTCATTCGGTGTAATCCCCAAAACAGCCGTTGCGATGGAGGTGTCTACAAAATGCCTGGTCGGCGTGGTGCGAACGGCCGCCTTACTGCGGAGATTCGGATTCCACGCTTCCATTTCCTCAATAATAAATAAATCTCTTAGAGCATCCAAATACTCATCCAGCGTTTTCGGGTCCAGGGTTCTGTTGTTTGCGCTTTCCACATCGGAGAGAATCGTTTTCAGCGGCGTCTGTGTGGAAATGTGTCTGGCGTAGCTCCTTAAAATCATCCGCAGAAGCTCCGGCTTTTTGTTGCGGAACTTTTCATTTTCGCTGTACTCAAAATTAAACAAGCCCTCGTAATAGTTTTTTGTTACATCCAGGGCAATGTCCTCGCCTGCCGCAACGGCAAGCGGCCAGCCGCCGCGGCAAATCAGCATAGCAACCTTCTCCAGCCCGACGCCCCGGTTTTCGTGGAAAACCGTAACATCGTCCCCGGTGAACAACCGGCCGAGGGAGACGATGCCCGTGGAATCCTCCGATTCGGAAAGGCTCATCGGGCGCATTTTAATTTTTGCGATACGTCCCGCACCTGAATGATATATCTTGCTCTTGTCCGCCGGCGTTGAGCTGCCGGTTAAAATAAATTGCCCGAAGGCGGGATTTTCGTCTATCCAGCCTTTCACCTCATTCCAAATATCCGGCACGGTCTGCCACTCGTCAATCACCCGCGGCGTTTTGCCGTTTAAAACATTTTTGGTTTCCATTTTGGCAAGCTCAATCATTTGCGCCGTATTCAAACGAATCGAGCTTTCCGCATAGCGCAGCGCCGTTGTGGTTTTGCCGCAGAATTTCGGTCCCTCCAGAACAACAGCGCCTGCCGAACGTAGCTTTTTTTCTATCGTTTTTTCCACATATCTGTGATAATATTTGGCCATATCAATCTCCCCGTTTAGTATGAGCTGCAAATACAGGATAACACATTTCAACGGGGAAATCAATAAATCCCTGCGATTATTTTATTATAATTCCTATAATTGTAGAGTATAAATTCCTATAATTGTAGATTTTTGTGCCGCTAAGCTATACGCTTTCTAATTTTTCCGCACACCGGTCCGCCGCCGCCCAGACGCCCGAAATCAACAGGAGCAAAAGCCCCGCGGGCACGGCGAGCACACCGACGAAAACAAGGCCTGTTAGAATCACGCCGTGCGCGAGGACGCGGCAAAAGCCTTTTCTTCTATGCTGCCATACCGCCGCAGGAAAAGCCCCGCGGCGGTTTTGTCTTGTCACGTTCCGCATCGAATTCCCCTCCCGCCGCCAAAGCGCAGGCTTGTGCCTTACGTCGACCTGTCCGCCCTGGCGCTGACAATCGCATAGTACGCGCGCGAGGTGGCGCGGTACACGAGCGTATAGAACAGCGCAAAAATGAGGTAGCAGCACACCGTGACCAAGATGAGCAAGCGGAAATTCGTCAGGCTGAAGATAAGCAGCAGCTTGCGAATGAGCGGGAACGCGAAGCCCAAGTGCACGCCCGCGAGCGCAAGCGGCAGGAAAAACACCGTTAAGACCTGGGAATTGACGCTGCGGCGAATCTCCCGGCGGGTCATGCCGACCTTTTGCATGATTTCAAACCGGGAACGGTCCTCGTACCCTTCGGACACCTGCTTGTAATAGATAATCAGCACGGCCGCAAAGACGAATACAATCCCCAGCAAAATCCCCAGGAAAAACAGCCCGCCGTACAGCCCGTAAAAGAACTCGCGTTCCGACGCGACGCCCTCAAGCTGCAGAGCAAAGCCGCTGTCCTCGCCCGCCTGCGTTTCAATCGCCGTGAGCGCCGTGTCCATTTCCTCCTGCAAAGCAATCTGCGCGTCGTCCGAGCAAGAAAGGTCAAAGGCGTAAATGTAGTTGAGCTCCGCCACGGCCTGCTGCGCCGAAAGCCGTTCGACTGCCGCGTCAAAGTCCGGCACGATGATATACATGCTCGCCATGACCTGCATGGCGTCCACGCCGTTGTCCACGAAGCTTTCCGCCTGTTTTTTGACTTGCAGCGGCGCATTTGTACCAATGGTCAAGGTCGGCGCCGTATAACTTTGGTCTTTTGTGACATACACCATGACCTCATTCTCTGCGAGCGTTTCCGACGCGCCCATCAAGCGGTTGTAATCCTCCAAGGAGATGATGAAGAACTGCCAGTAATCTGACAGATTCGTTGTAATCGGCGCGGACGTGAAGTCCGCTTCGTCGAGCAGCACCCGGTCGCCCTGCATGTAGCCCGCGAACGCGGCGGTCGGATAAGACAAGACGTTGATGGGCGCATAGCCGTGATTTTCGCAAACGGAATCCAGCGCGTCAAGCGACTGCCGGACGGGCTCGCCGTGCAGCATCTCCAAAGACTCGACATAGACATTCAGGTTGTAGTTGCGCGGGAACCGCTGGCGCAGGCTGTCCTCCTTGCCGATATACAGACACGCGGTCGAGGAGAGCATGACGAGCACCATCGTGCACAGAATGCAGATGGACGCAAGCCCCGCGCCGTTGCGCTTCATGCGGTAGCGCATGGAGGCGACGGAGACAAAGTGGCGGGTTTTGTAATAATACCGCTTGTTCTTTTGCAGCAGGCGGCAAAGCGTAACCGAGCCGGAAATGAACAGCAGATAGGTCGCGAGAATGACCAGGATGACCGCCACGAAAAACCAGAGCATTGCGGAAAGCGGGTCCTCAATGGAAACGGCGAGCACATACGCGCCGGCGAGCAGCAGCACGCCGAGCAGCGCCAAAAGCGCGTTGCCCTTCGGCGGCTTTTCGCCCGTGTTTTCGCTGTGCAGCAGCGCAATGGGATTCGCCAAATGCAGCTGCCGCAGGGTATTGAGGTACAAAAGCAGGTAAATGCCTAAAAACAGCAGCGCCGTATAGCCCAGCGGCTGCGGCGAAACGGTAAAGCGGAAATCCGCCTGCCCGTTTAACAGCTTTATGATGCCGAGCTCGGCGAATTTGGAGAACAGCACCCCGCAGAAAAGGCCCGAAAGAAGCGTGATGCCCGCCACGAGCAGCGATTCAATCCCCAAAACCAGCGCAAGGTTTTTCTTGTCCATGCCGAGGATGTTGTAAAGCCCGAATTCCATTTTGCGCCGCCGCACAAGAAAGGCGTTCGTATAAAACAGGAACAAAAGCGAAAAAACCGCCATGACCCCGAAGCCCATCCACAAAAACGCCTGGACGGTATCGCCGCCGGGCAGGCTCCCGAACACCGGGCTTGTTTGCAGGAACGACACGATATAGCACATCATCACCATGCCGGCGCAGGCAAGGATATAGGGCAGGTAGAGCTTTTTATTCTTTTGAATGCCCGCGAGCGCGAGCCTTGTATACAGTCCCCGCTTCATTGCCGCACCCCGCCCGTCGCAAGCATGGTCAGCGTGTCCGAAACCTTGGCGTACAGCTGCTCGTCCGTGCTGTCGCCGCGGTAAATCTGGTGGAACACCTCGCCGTCCTTGATAAACAGCACGCGTCCCGCGCGGCTGGCCGCCTTCACCGAATGCGTGACCATCAAAATGGTCTGCCCGCCCGCGTTAATGGCGGCAAACAGGCTCAAAAGCTCGTCCGTCGCCTTAGAGTCGAGCGCGCCGGTGGGCTCGTCCGCCAAAATCAGGCGCGGGTGCGCAATCAGCGCCCGCGCGACGGCCGCGCGCTGCTTTTGCCCGCCCGAAACCTCGTACGGGTATTTGTCGAGCAGCTTTTCTATGCCGAGCTTTTCGGCAATGGGCCGAAGCGCCGCCTCCATTTCCCGGTACGGCTTCCCCGCAAGCACCAGCGGCAAATAGATGTTGTCGCGCAGGGAAAAGGTGTCCAGCAAATTGAAATCCTGAAAGACAAAGCCCAGATTGTCGCGGCGGAACGCGGCGACGGCGGATTCCCGAATCGTGGCAAGGTCCACGCCGTCGAGCACGACCTTGCCGCCCGTCGGCTTGTCGAGCGCCGCCAAAATGTTCAAAAGCGTCGTCTTGCCCGAGCCCGACTCGCCCATGATTGCGACGTACTCGCCCTGCGCCACGCTGAACGTTACGCTGCGAAGCGCCTCGACCGCATTGGCGCCGAAGCGGGTGGCATAGGTCTTTTTTAAATCGGTGACCTCCAAAATATGCATTGCGTATGCCTCCTTTTTTTGCCGGGAGCCCCGGCTTGCGGCATCATTGTAGCAAAACGGGGAAATGCGCGCCATCGATTCGGCTTACATTTCCCCGTGTCTATCTTACAGTTTTGTAAGATTTCCAAATCCCGCGCCGCGGCCGGGTTATTCGACCTGCAGCGGCGCCTGCGCAAGGTCAATACAAAAGCACGCGCCCTTTCCCGGCTCGGATTCGGCGCGTATTTCGTGCCCGAGCTGCGTTAAAATCCGCTTGCAAAGATACAGCCCGAGGCCCGTCGCGCTTTTTTCGGCGCGGCCGTTCTGCCCGGTATAGCCCTTTTCAAAAATGCGCGGCAAATCGGCCTTATCAATGCCGCAGCCCGTGTCGCAAATGCAAAGCGTTTTCGGGCTTTTGACAAAAACGGAAACCGTGCCGCCGGGCGGCGTATACTTGACGGCGTTGGAAAGCAGCTGCTCGACGACGAACAGCAGCCATTTTTCATCGGTCAGAACCTGCGCGTGCGTCGGTGTGAACTCGAGATGCAGCTTTTTATAGATAAAGGTCGTGGAAAACCGGCGGCACGCCCGGCGCAGGATGTCGTCGAGGTCGCACGTTCGGAACACATAGTCCGTCGAATCCGCGCCCAGCCGCAAAAACGCCAGCACCATATCGGCGTACTGCTCGATGCGCAAAAGGTCCTCCTTGATGCGCCGCGCTTCGGCGGCGTCCGTGTTTTCCAGCGTCAGGCGCATGGAGGCGATGGGCGTTTTGATTTGGTGCGCCCAGGTCGTGTAGTAATCGAGCATATCCCGGTACCGCGCGTCGTCCGCGTTTTCGAGCGCGCGCAGCTCTGCCTGCAGCGCTTCGATAATCGCCCGGTAATCCCGGTCGTCGGCGGTTTGCGCCGCCGGCAGGTCCGAAAGGAGGGCGGCGGGCCGGCCCGCCAGCGCCGTGAGCGCTTTGTGCTTTTTGTACGCGCGGCGCGCTTTGCACAGCAGCACGACGAGCAGAAGCACCGCCGAAACCGCCGCCGGGTACCCGACCGCGCCCAAAGGCAGGCCGTAAAGCGCAAACGCCGCCGCGAACACGGCCGCGCACAGAAGCAGCAGCAAAAAGCCCGTTTTGTTCTGCCGCAGATAGGAAAGCCAGAACCGCATCGCGCTACCTCACCAGATACCCGACGCCGCGCCGGGTCTCGATAAAATCCGCAAGCCCCGCCGCGTCCAGCTTTTTGCGCAGGCGGTTGACGTTGACGGTCAGCGTGTTCTCGTCCACAAAGCTGTCCGTTTCCCAAAGCCGCTCCATCAGCGTTTCGCGGCTGACGACCCGGCCCTTTTGCTCAAGCAGGGTATAGAGGATACGGTATTCGTTTTTGGAAAGCTCGAGCTGCCGGCCTTCGTAAGTCAAGGTATTGTCGCCCGTGTTTAAAAGCGCGCCGCGGTGCTCCAGAACCGGCGCGCTTGCGGCAAAATCGTAGGCGCGGCGCAGGACGGCCTGCACCTTGGCGGTCAGCACGTGCATATCAAAGGGCTTTGCCACAAAGTCGTCCGCGCCGAGGTTCATGGCCATGACGATATTGAGGTTGTCCCCCGCCGAGGACAGGAAAATCACGGGGACGGTAGAGACCCGGCGTATCTCGGCGCACCAATGGTACCCGTTAAAAAACGGCAGGGAAATATCCAGCAGCACAAGCTGCGGGTCGTACGCGGAAAATTCCGCGAGCACGTGCTGAAAATCGGTGACCGTGCGCGTTTGCAGGCCCCATTTTTCCAGCGCGGCGGCGACCGCTTCGGCAATGCCGGCGTCGTCTTCAACAAGCAAAATGCGATACATACCCTACCCTCCTTTGCTCTACTATAGCACAAAGTCCGGCGTTTGTACAACCCGGTCTGTGCGTTTTGTCAAAAGCGGGATTTCTTTGTTGACTTCTGGCATACGCCATGCTAAAATTTGTTTTGTATGGCGCTTTGCCGCAGCTACGGGGTCTCCTGCGGCGCGCAAGGCTGCGCAAAACAAAAAAGTGAGGGTTTCGGATGAAAGAGAAAAAGGTCTACGGCTATCTGCCCGACGAACGGCCGCCGTTTTGGCAGCTGCTGCTGTATGCGGTGCAGCAGGTTATCGTCATGTTCCCGGCTACGGTTACCGTGGCGCTGATTACCGGCTTCCAGGTCTCGACGACCATTTTTGCCAGCGGTCTTGCCACGATTTGCTTTATCCTGATTACCGGGCGCAAAATTCCGCTTTACTACGGCTCGAGCTTCGCGTATCTGACGGCCATTTCGGCGCTGGTGACCAGCGACACGGTCATGGAGCGCCTCTCGCCCGAGGCGTACGCGCAGATGCTCGCCTGGCAGGAGGGCGCCGTCGCCACGCTGCCGACGGATGCCATCCGGTACGCGCAGTTCGGCATTGTGATGTCCGGCTTTGTCTCCATTGCCGCGGGGCTTGTCATCAAGCTGTTCGGCACCCAGGCGGTCGAAAAGATTCTGCCGCCCACCATTACGGGCCCGGTCGCGATGATTATCGGCCTGACGCTTGCGGGCAACGCCATTACGGACGCCTATACGCCGTCCGCGACGTTCACGGGCAACATGGGCCTTGTGTGGCTCGTGTCGCTGTCCACGCTGGTGGCGACCATCCTCTTTTCCCGCTATCTCAAGGGCTTTCTGGGGCAGCTGCCGCTGCTTCTGGGCGCGGCGTTCGGCTGCCTTGTTACCGCGATTATCTATTTCGCCGGCGGGCAGTCCGACAGCATGAACCTGTTTGACCAGATGACGGTCGATTCGCTCGTCTCCGCCTCGGTCTGGAAGCTCGGCGACGGCAGCATCTTTGCCCTGCCCGCCTTCTCGCTGCCCAAGCCCACGCTTGCGGCGGTCATCGCCATTATGCCGATTGCCATTGCGACCATCCCCGAATCCACCGCGCATATGTACCAGCTCGACATTTACGTCAACGACGTGGCGCGGCGCAAGGGCGTCGGCAAAAAATACAACCTGATTTCCAAGCTTGACCGCAACCTCATCGGCGACGGTATCGGCGATATGATTACCGGTATGATTGGCGGCCCGGCGGGCACGAACTACGGCGAAAACATTTCGACGATGGCCATTACCAAGGTCTTTTCGGTGCCGGTGCTGGTCGTCGCGGCCATCATCGCGATGGTCGTGGCGTGCTTCACGCCCCTCATCCGCGGCATTTACGCCATTCCGACCGCGGTGATTGGCGGGCTGGAAATTTACCTGTTCGGCGCGATTGCCGCGCAGGGTATCGCCATTATGATTGACAAGAAATGCGATATGTTCTCCTCGAAGAACATCGCCGTTATCGCGTGCATTATGATTATCGGCCTCGGCGGGCAGTATGCCTTCGGCGGCAATATCCCGTTCCCTGGCTTTACGAACGGCATCCCGTGCGTGGCGGGCGCCGCCATTGCGGGCATCCTCCTCAACCTGATGCTGAGCATCGGCGAGCGCAAAAAGGGCAAAAAGGCAGACGGCGAAGCCCCTGCTGACACGGACGAAGCCCCTGCTGAAAGTGCGGAAGCGTAACAGCCGCAGCAAAGATGCAGCGAAAAAGGGTCCTGCGTTAGGCAGCGTCCCATAAGGAAGTAAACGCATTTTGGTCGGAACCGGCGTGTTCAGTCACGCCGGTTCCGATTTGTTTGGGGATACCCTTTTCTTCTCCCCTGCCGGGCTGTATACCGCAATCTTTCTTACAAGTTCATCGGGAATGGCGCGTCAAGCGCCGACACGTCCAGGTGTTTGTCCGCCAATTTCTTTTATGTACCGTGACGGTATTTCTCAGCTTCCAAATTTATAATCGGTACCATATACACTTTTCACATAGTCCGGCAGATAAAAAGCGGAAAAACATAATTTTACGCCAGCTTCCAATTCTGGCTCTCCGTTTGCAGCTTTACCATACGAGCATATAAGCCGTTTTGTTTCATCAGCTTTTCCGGTGCGCCTTCTTCTGCAACATTCCCCTCGGAGAGCACCACAATCTTATCCGCTCCGGCTACGGTGCGCATCCGGTGGGCGATTACCAGCACCGTCTTATCCGCAATCAGGCGGGAAAGCGCCGTTTGAATCAGGGTTTCATTTTCCACGTCCAGCGAAGCGGTAGCCTCATCCAAAAGAATAATCGGCGCGTTTTTCAGAAAGGCCCGCGCAATGGAAATCCGCTGACGTTCACCGCCGGAAAGTTCACAGCCGTTTTCTCCAATGGCGGTGTTCCAGCCGTCCGGCAGCTTTTCGGCAAATTCATCCACATTGGCCAGTTTTGCAGCGGCCAAAACCTGTTCGTCGGTCGCGTCCTTGTTCCCAATCCGGATATTTTCCAGAATGGTATTGTCAAACAGGGTAACATCCTGAAACACAATGGAGAACAGGGAAAGCAGCGCCTCCGGGTCAATCTTGGAAATATCCATGCCGCCCACGGTAATCTTTCCCCGGCTCACGTCCCAAAACCTTGCCGCCAGCCGCGATACCGTCGTTTTGCCGCCGCCGGACGGTCCCACCAGCGCCGTGACTTCACCCTGTTTTGCCGTAAAGGAAACATCGTTCAGTACGGTTTCCCCCGTGTTGTAGGCAAAGCCTACATGGTCGAAGACAATATCATAGCCCTTGTTGGAAAGTTCGGTATCGCCCTGCTGGATTGGATGGTCGAGGATTTCATTCATACGGGCGATATTGGTACGCGTGCTGATAACCGCCGCCAGATTTTGCAGCGCGCCTTGCAGCGGGTCGTAAAGCCTTGATACGACAAGCAGAAACATGAAGAAGGTCAGGACATCGAGGCTTCCATCAATCAGCAGGACAGAGCCGGCCAGCGCAACCGTGGCAATACCCAGCTTTAATATGAGCGATGCGGACACCACAAAGGCCGCCAACCCAAACTCATTGAGAATGGAGCGATGTTCCACGGCGCGGATTTTCTTTTCCAGTCCTTTTAAGTATTCCGCTTCGGCGTTGTTGGCTTTTAAGTCGCGCACCGTCTCAATGCACTCCTGAATCCCGTCGGCGCAGGCCATCTTTACATCCATTGCTTTCTGATTGAGCCGTTCCTGAACCTTCGCTGAGAAGCCTACAATAGCAAAGGCCACCGGCAACACCCACAGCGCCGCTAATGCCATGCGCCAGTCGAACACCAAAAGGCTGATGGAAATCAACGCCGTAGAGAGAATGGAGCCGGCCAGTTCGGGTATAAAATGGGAAAAGCTCTGTTCCAGAAATGTGCAGTCGGCCATGATGGTGCTGGTGAGATCCGCCAAATCCTTTTTCCCGAAGAAGGACAGAGGGATTTTCCGAAGTCTTTCGGCCAACGTTATCCTCCGCACGCCGCTTTCCGTATAGGTAGCAAAATACGTGGCGTTGTACTGAATGTAAGTTGTAAGAAAAATCAGGCCCAGGCATACTGCGCAGCCGATGATATATAAGAACGTTTTTTCGTCGGGAACGCCGCCGTTCATCAAGTCAGAAACAAAAAGATACAAAAGCCCAACGGGAAACATAAAGGAAAGATTTTGAAGAACACAGGCCAGACAGCCTTTCACCAAATCTTTCGCCCCCTGCTCGGAAAGGGCATACCGTTTTTGCAGCCGTTTTATCATGTTATTGTACCTCCTTTGCAACTTTCCATTGAACAGCAGTTTGATAGTCCCGCCACATATGGCTGAATACGCCGCCTTTTTCCAGCAGTTCACGGCTTTTGCCGCTCTCTGTTATCTGCCCGTTCTCAATGACATAGATTTGGTCTGCGCCGGCCACGGTAGAGAGCCGATGGGCAATCATAATCACCGTTTTCCCCCGGGACAGCTTGGAAAAGGCCGCCTGTACGCGGGATTCGTTATCCGGGTCGGCAAAGGCGGTGGCCTCGTCTAAGATTACGATAGGCGCATTTTTCAGCATCACGCGGGCAATGGCAATCCGCTGCTGTTCGCCGCCGGAAAGGTAAACGCCCTTTGTGCCAATCACCGTGTCCGCACCCTGAGGAAGCTTTTCCAGAATATCATCGCACTGGGCATTATGGAGCGCGGTCAGAACTTCTTCGCGGGTCGCATCCGGTTTTCCCATGCGTACATTTTCCAAAATCGAGGCTTTTATCAGACGGCTGTTCTGGAACACAAAGGAAACGGTATTCATAAGTTCTTCTTTCGGGATGTTCTGCACATGCACGCCGCCTATGGTTACATTGCCGCTTTGCGGGTCAAAGAACCGGCAGATTAGATTGGCAAGCGTGGTCTTTCCGCCCCCGGACGGCCCCACGAAGGCTGCTTTCTGCCCTGCAGGTATGGACAGAGAAATATCTTTGATTACTTCGTTTTCTCCATCATAACTGAAACGAACGTGTTCAAGCTGTACCGAAGCATCCCCTGGATGTTCCGGCTGCACCGGCTCCGCGAGCGGCTTCAGGTTCAACACACTGTCAATCCTGTGCAGGGCATCGTCTACAATCATGGCGTTTTCACTCTGGAACATGATGCGGGTAAGGGTAACGGAGATAATAGGTGTAATGATGATATAGAACAGGAGGTCCAGCAGAAAATCATTTGTAACGCCGCCTCCGGTAAAAATCAGCGCACCGGCAATCAGCGCGGCAAACACACCGTTGATGGCTGTTGTGTAGAACATCATGGGAAGACGAAGCTCTTTGGTATAGGCAATCACCCACACTTTATACCGGTCAATGGAATCCTTGAACTTTTTAAAGGAGAATATGGTCTGTCCGAACGTTTTCACGACGGGAATCCCCCGTACATATTCCACCGCTTCGTTGGACATATCGTCCAGGGCGTTTTGATATTCCTTCATTCTTTCCTGCATCCGTTTTCCGGTCATAGCCATCATGATTAGAAATCCCAGCACGACCGGGACAAGGCTCAAAAGCCCCAGCCGCCAGTCGAACACCAACAGCAGGACGAAAAGGCCGCAGGGCGTTGCGATGGCATTGGCGCGGTCAGGAAGCTGGTGCGCCAAATAGGTTTCGGTAGCGGCGCTGGATTCGTTGACAATCTTGCGAAGCCGGCCGCTGCCAAACTGCTCCGCAAAACCAAGGGGCAGCTTAACGATATGCTCCATCGTTTGCAGGCGCAGGTTGGTGGCGATACGAAACGCGCCTTTGTGGGAACACATCAGCCCCCCGATATAAACCAGTACCGCAATGACGGCAAACAATACCGCCATTACGCCGTTATGGGTCAGATTTTGCGCGCGGCTGAAATCCGGCGCAATCTCCAGCACTTCCCGGATGATTTTCCAGATATAGTAGAAGGGCGCCAACGCGATAAGGGCGCTGACGGCCGAAAGCGCCCAGGAAGCGTAGATTAGATATTTGTGGCCGCCTGCAACCGCAAGCAGTCGTGAAAGATTGGATTGTTTTTTCAAAGAAGGTTCCTCCTTTTCTTTATTGCATCTATGACAAAGAGAACGCAGCCGCGTTCTTCTTATATCCAATGAGTTAGCCGTTGCTAACCGATGGGCAAAAATTACAGGGCTTACTGCCCCATAATTTTCATCCACCCGGCCGTATAAAAAGCCCGCATTTCTCTCACGTAGTTTTCCGCATCTTTCAGCGGCATTTCGTGAATCACCAATTCAAAAAAGGTGTGGAACATGCCGGTGATTAGAATATGCTCCAGCGCAGGATCGAGCTGCGGAGAAGGCCGGCCCAATTCCTCTAAAACCTTTTGGTAGGCGTGGGTGCTTTCCACTTCAATCTCTACCATTTCATCAATCAGGCCGGAAAATTTCGTCCCTTCCGAACAACAGAGAATCAGCTTGCATTCTTCCAGATGTTCATAGGCGTAATGAAGCATTTCAAACATACAGACCCCGGAAATATCGCCCATAACCTCCGGCTGCTGCGCATGGGGAAGACTGGCAAAATCGTTTTGCGCCTTCTGAAAACAGTTCAACAGATACGCATAATGCTCGCCCACCAAAGCCTCGAACAGTTCTTCTTTGCTTTCATAGTAGCCATAGAAGGCTCCGGTTGTCATGCCTACGGATTTTACAATATTCCGCAGGGAAGCGTCTTTGTAGCCTTTTTCCAGAAACTCCGCTTTTGCGGCGCGGTGGATGCGCTCTAAGGTTGTCAGATTTCTGTTCATCTGCCCCACTTCCGTAACACCGTTATATATCGCTGTTATATTCTATCGCAAACGGAGAGTTCTGTCAAGAGAAAAATTACCCGCAGAAGCATTTCATAGGCAAATACAGCCTGCAAGCTATGCAAACGGTGCACCCCTTCGCACAGGGCTGCTTGTTTTCCGTTTGCTTGGCATGGTCCGTATTTTGACCATCCTTCTTTATGCTCCCCTGTCTTTTGCAGGGTCCTTTTTGTCCGTTTTGCCGCGGGTTTTGGTAAGGTTCACCGAATCGCGCAGCCAAAAATCGTGCAGAAAGCCGGACGCCGGCTGTGCTACAATACAAGCGAAAGCACACCTTTAAGGGGAGGCGGCAAAATGGCAAAGCCGACGCAACAGCAGCTTTTGTGGGCGCAGGCGGAGGTTGGGGTCATCATCCACTACGACATTCCCGTGTTTGCCCCCGAATATTTCGATTTCCGCAAGCGCTGGGGACAGCTTCCGGACGCGTCCGTTTTTAACCCCACGGCGCTGCAGACCGACCAGTGGGTCGAGACCGCAAAGCGCGCGGGGGCGCGGTACGCCATTCTGGTCGTCAAGCACGGCACGGGCTTTTGCCTGTTCCCGACCGAGCCGTATTCCGTCCGGCAGTCGTCCTACCGCGGCGACATTGCGGCGCAGTTCGTCGCGTCGTGCAAAAAGTACGGGCTCAGGCCCGGGTTTTACTACAACTGCACGTGCAGCTCGCTGATGCAGGCGGACGTTCCCGGGCGCGTTACGAACGGGGACGCGGCAGCGCAGAAGCGGTTCGCAGAGCTGACGCAAAGGCAGCTGCGGGAGCTTTGGAGCCGGTACGGGGACCTGTTTGAGATTTGGTTCGACGGCGGGCTTTTGCCGCCCGAAAAGGGCGGGCCGGACTTAAAGGGTATTTATGAACAGTATCAGCCGAACGCCGTGCGCTTTCAGGGGTCGGCGCTGGGCAAGACGAACAACACCCGCTGGGTCGGTAACGAACGCGGCGCAGCGCCCTACAACTGCTGGTCGGCGACGAACGGCGACAGCCAGTTTGACGGCACCGCCGAGGACGAGAGCATCGGCGCGGGGGACCCCGACGGAGCGCGGTGGGCGCCTGCGGAGTGCGACGCGCCCAACCGGCGAAACGAATGGTTCTGGAAGGCGGGCGAGGACCGGCTGGTTCTTCCGGGGGAGGCGCTTTTAGAGCTGTACTACAAATCCGTCGGGCGCAACTGCAACCTGCTTTTGGGTATGGTCGTCGACAACCGCGGGCTTGTGCCCGACCGCGACGCACGGGAATTCGCACGCTTCGGCGAGCTTGTGCGCCGCCGCTTTGCAAAGCCCCTTGCCTCGACCGCCGGGCAGGGGCGGACGCTCACGCTGCGCCTGCCGCAGAAAACGCCGGTCGACCACATTGTTTTGCGCGAAAATCTGGAAAACGGCCACGCCGTCCGCGCCTTTTCTGTCGACCTGCTTGCGGACGGAAGGGTGCGGCGCACGCTTGCGGCCGAATGCATCGGCAACAAGCGCATTTTCCTCTTCCCGCGCACCGCGGCGGACACGCTGCGCCTGACGGTAACGAAAACCGCCGGCGTCCCCGATATTTCGGAATTTTCCGCGCTGTTCGCCGACGATTTCTCCGCAAAAGAAAAACTCCGGCTCGCACTTTTCGGCGACCGGTAAAGGAGGGTCCCTATGCGCAGCGACTGGCTGGATTCCGCCGTCTTTTATGAAATTTACCCGACAAGCTTTTACGACTCGAACGGCGACGGCGTCGGCGACATCCCCGGCATTATCGAAAAGCTGCCCTACGTCGCACAGCTCGGCTGCAACGCCGTCTGGCTCAACCCCTGCTTCTGCTCGCCGTTTTTAGACGGCGGGTACGACATCACCGACTACTACCGCGTCGACCCGCGCTTCGGCACGAACGACGACCTGCGGCGGCTGTTTGAGACGGCGAGGGCTTTGGGGATTCGCGTGCTGCTCGACCTTGTCATGGGCCACACCTCCGACCGGCACCCGTGGTTTGCGGCCTCCTGCAAGGAGGAGCGCAACGAGTTTACAGACGCGTATATCTGGTCGGACAATTTGGACGCGGAGCACTGCGAGGCGCGCTTTATCTGCGGGCGTTCCGAGCGGCCGCATATGTATAAGGTCAACTACTATGCGACGCAGCCGGCGCTCAACTACGGCTACTACCGCCCGACGAAATCCTGGCAGATGCCGATGGACGCCCCCGCCGCCCTGCAGAACCGCGAGCGGCTCAAGGACGTCTGCGCCTTCTGGCTCGACATGGGCGCGGCGGGCTTCCGCGTGGACATGGCGCACAACATGGTCAAGGGAGACGTCCGCTACCGCGGGAACATCCGCTTTTGGCGGGAGGTGCTCGACGACCTGCACGCGCGCTACCCCGACGCGGTTTTCCTGCCGGAATGGAACGACCCGCAAAAGACCATCGGCAAAGCCGGGTTTGACCTCGCGTTTTACTACCCGTTCGGGTACACCAAGGCGAACGGCAGCGACCGCGACGACGCGCACATTTACGAGGGAACCTATATCAGCGAGCAAAGCCGGCTGTTTTCCGTGTTCCTGGGCCCCTATCTGCACGCGGTGCGGAAAATCAACCGAATCGGCGGCTATCAGAGCCTGCACCTCGGCAACCACGACACCATCCGCCTGTCGCGCTCGCGCAGCGACGACATGATTCGCGTGCTGTGGGCGTCGTACATGACGCTGCCGGGCGTACCGCTCATCTATTACGGCGACGAGCTGGGGATGCGCTACCAGCCGCTCAAAAGCAAGGACGGCGGCTACCAGCGCACCGGCGCGCGCACGCCCATGCAATGGGACAACACGAAAAACAACGGCTTCAGCACCACCGACGGCGTACTGAACCTGCCGGTCGAGGGGCCGGATTCGCCCTACACCGTGGCCGCCGAGGCGCAGGACCCGCACTCCACTTACAACACGGTCAAAACGCTTGCGCACTACAAGCGCAGCTTCGACTGTCTGCGGGCGCACGCGCCGTTTCAGGTGCTGCACACCGGCCATAAAAAGGACGGCAATCCCTTTATTTACCGGCGGAAAGGCCGCGACGGCACGCTGGTGGTCGTCCTCCAGCCGCGCAGGGCCGCCGTGCGCGTGCCCATGCGAAAATATTTAAAGGACGGAGCATACGACTGCCTGCTGCGGCAAAACGCCGACTGGGACGGGCAGACGCTCGCCTGCTCGGGCGTGTCGTTCGCGCTGTTTTACAGAAAAGGTTAAGCAGCGGCAAAGCGTTTACACAAAGGAACACAGAAACGTCCTACGGGCGCCCAACAAAACGCTTCGGTTTGTTGAAAAGGTTCTTTTGAATGAAAAATACACAAAAGTTTTCGCCCGCCTTTTACAAAAGGCGGCGGGGTCGAGGGGCGGCGCCCCCGTCGCGTCCCGCAGGACGCGAAATACCTGCCTTTTCATAGCGCAGGAGGGGCGAAAAACATCCCGGTGGGATGTTTTTCGGTGGGGAAACCTCGCCGGGGGTTCCCCGAGGCGGCGCACGCGCCGCCTATAATAAAGTCGCGCGGTACAGCTTGCTACTGTCAGACAACTTTTTGCCGCACTGAAACAACTCACGGACGTGTCCACCGGACTGTTTTGTTGCCGCGCAGACCTTCCCAGGTTCGAATCCTTTTTATCTAAAAAGAAACATCCCAAGGACGGTGTCCTCGGGATGTTTCTGGCAGCGGTAAAAGGATTCGAACCTCTACATACGGAGTCAGAGTCCGCTGTGCTACCATTACACAATACCGCTGTGTGAATTGCAAGTGGTATTATACAGCGCGGACAGCAGAAAGTCAAGCCTTTTTTTGCAGTTTTTCTGTGCGCCGGCTTGTCAAAATGTTGGAATTCTCCTTGACAGGGTGTCGGTTATGGGCTAAAATGAAAGACGCCGCCAACGAACAGCGGCGCTTTTTTGGCAAGACACAAGCCTTTCATGACGGAAGGCGGTAAAGGACGGTTTTTATGCTGAACAATACCGAAAAAACGATGGAAAAAATTGTTGCGCTGTGCAAGAGCCGGGGCTTCATTTTCCCGGGCAGCGAAATTTACGGCGGCCTGGCGAACACCTGGGACTACGGTCCTTTGGGCGCGCGCATGAAAAACAACGTGAAGGACACCTGGCGCAAGCGCTTTATCCAGGAACGCAAAAACAGCTATGAGGTCGACGCCGACATCCTCATGCACCCGCGCGTCTGGGAGGCGAGCGGCCATGTGGCGAGCTTTTCCGACCCGCTTTTGGACTGCAAGGAATGCAAAATGCGCCACCGCGCCGACAATCTGATTGACGACTTTGACCCGAACGCCCACGCCGACGGCATGACGAAGGACGAGATGTTCGAGTTCATCAAGGCGCATTCCATTCCCTGCCCGCACTGCGGCAAGCACAATTTCACGCCGATTCGGGAATTCAACCTGATGTTCCAGACGTTCCGCGGCGTTACGAACGACGCGAAAAGCGTCATTTACCTGCGTCCCGAAAACGCGCAGGGCGAATACGTCAACTACCTCAACGTCCAGCGCACCATGCGCGCCAAGCTCCCGTTTTCCATCGGGCAGATTGGCAAGGCGTTCCGCAACGAGATTACGCCCGGCAACTTCACCTTCCGCACCATCGAATTTGAGCAGATGGAGTTCCAGACCTTCTGCAAGGAGGGCTCGGACGCGGAGCTGTACGAGTACTTCAAGGCCTACGGCAAGCGGTATTTTGAGGATTTGGGCATTGCGCCCGACCATCTGCGCTTCCACGACCACGAGAAGCTCGCGCACTACGCCAAGGCCGCCTGCGACATTGAGTTCCTGTTCCCCTTCGGCTGGGGCGAAATCAACGGCACGCACAACCGCACCGATTTCGACCTGAAACGCCACCAGGAATACAGCGGGCAGAAAATGGACTACCTCGACCCCGAAACGAACGAGCGGTACATCCCCTACATCATCGAATCGACCTACGGGCTCGACCGGACGGTGCTTGCGCTGCTGTGCGAGGCCTACGACGAGGAGGTGCTCGACGCCGAAAAGAACGACACGCGCGTGGTGCTGCACTTAAACCCCGTCGTCGCGCCGTACAAGGCCGCGGTGCTGCCGCTTTCCAAAAAGCTTTCCGCCGAAGCGCAGGCCGTTTACGAGCGCCTGCAAAAGGAATTCATGGTCGATTACGACGAGACCGGCTCTATCGGCAAGCGTTACCGCCGCGAGGATGAAATCGGCACGCCGCTTTGCATCACCTATGACTTTGAAAGCAGCACGGACGGCTGCGTCACGGTGCGCGACCGCGACACGATGGAGCAGGTCCGTCTGCCCATCGACTCCCTTTCGGCCTATATCGCCGAAAAGCTGCAGTTTTAACAGGGGCCCGAGGTGAGCGATATGGCGGAAGAACGCAAACAGAAAATGCTGCTGGTGGTCAACCCCGTCTCCGGCAAAAAAATGGCGAAGCAGTATATGATGCGCATCATCAACCGCTTTGACCAGGCCGGGTACAGCGTGACCGCCTGCTGCACGCAAATCAACAAAAACGCCTATGAGGTCGTGCGCACCCGCGGCCGGGAATTTGACATCGTGGTCTGCTGCGGCGGCGACGGCACGCTGAAGGAGACCATCTGCGGCGTGGTGGAGCTGGGCACGGACATTCCCGTCGGCTATCTGCCGATGGGCTCGACCAACGACTTCGCCCATTCCCTGAACATCCCGACCGACGTCTACGCGGCGGTCGAGGCCATCATCAACGGCGAGCCGAAGCCAGTGGACATCGGGAAATTCGGCGATGAATATTTCATCTACGTCGCGGCGTTCGGCAACTTTACGGCCATTTCCTATTCCGCGAACCAGAAAATGAAAAACGTGCTCGGCAAAAACGCCTACTACTTGCAGGCGGTGCACGACTTTTTCCACATGAAGCCCTTCCACGCGCGCGTGGAGGCGGACGGCGAATTTTTCGAGGGCGACTACTTCTACGGCGCCGCGTCCAACTCCTACGGCGTCGGCGGGATGCCGGTGCTGCACAACATGGGCGTGGAATTCGACGACGGGCTGCATGAGCTGGTGCTCGTGAAAATGTTCAAAAACCCCGCCGAAATCCTGGCGCTGGCCAACGACATGGTGCAGAAAAGCGTCGCCGAAAACAAGCTGGTGACCATCCGGCACTGCAAGCATATCAAGTTTATGTTCGACACGCCCACACCCTTTACGCTCGACGGCGAGTTCGGCGGCGACCAGACCGAGGTGGAGGCGACCACCTTAAAGCACGCGGTGCGCATCATCGTGCAAAAGCCCGAATGGGTCCCGCTCGACGAAAAAGAGGCCTCGGAATTCGTCAGCGAACAGCCGACGCAGTAAATTTGAACCGAACAGAACATAAAAACGCTCCGCTGCAAAGCGGAGCGTTTTTTGTCGAACTTTTTACACGGTCGGCTGCAAAAGATACCGCCGCTCGTTTTCAAAGATAAGCAGCGCCCCGACGAGTATGGTCGCGAACAGCAGCGCGGAAACGGCCGCATACACCGCAAAGCGTTTACCGCCGGACAGCGGCGCGGCGCGCGAATCGAGGTCGAGCCAAAGCGCGGTCGAAAACACGGCGGCGACGGCGGTGATGTCGGTCAAATACCGAACGCAGACCCCCGCAAAGCAGATATCCACAAAGGCGAGCAGGAAGCAGCAGACCGCCGCAAGTATAAAGGTGAACAGCTTTACAAGGTCTTTTTTCTGCCCGCGCCGGTACGCAAGCGGCGCAAGCAGAATCCCGGTAAGCGACGGCAGCGAAAACGCCCCCATCATCCAGGTCGTATACAGGTAACCGCCGTAGCTCCCGACCGGTTCATAGGTCAGCGCCAAATACGGGAAATCCCCCTGTACGGCGGGCATTTGCAGGAAATAGCAGTAGACCGCCGGCAGCAGAAGCGACAGCGAAACCGAATAGGTGGAAACGTCGGCGACGGTCAGCTGGTACTGCGCGCCGAATTCGAGCGCCGAGCCGAAGCGCGCGTAGTTGTACGCCATCAGCAAAGCCGCCCCCAAGACAGTCGGGACTGCAAAGCTGAACAGCTTTACAAGCCGCCCGGCGACGCGCACGCCCTTTTCCCGCAGCATGGAGAGGAACAGCGGGACCGTAAGCGCGGCGAAAAGCAGCAAATTGGGGCGCGACGCCGCCGTCAGCGCCAAAAACACGCCGGCAAGCGCCAGGCAGACGGCGCGGCGCGCGGTCTTTTTGCCGGGGGCGGCGCCGAGCACGGCGAACAGCAAAAACAGCAGCAGATTCGTCTGCCCGCTTTGCACGGCGATGTAATACATATCCGCCGAAGCCGACACCATGTACTGAAGACTGCCGAACGACACGGCGAACACGCCGAGGCACACAAGCCCGACGGACGCGTTCGGCACAAAACGGCGCACGAGCACAACAAGCAGCGCGGCGCCGGCCAGAATGCCCGGGACGCACAAAAGGAAGCAGACCGTCGCAGGCGCGGGCAGCGTGCCGGTCAGAAAATACCAGGGAAAATAGACCGTAAAAATCGGCGCGACGCCGAAGTACGAATAATACTGCCCGTCAAAGAGCACGCGGTCCCAGGGGTACCACGCGCCCGTTTCGGTGCGCGCGTCCCAGATGTATGGATTTTCCAGCGCCAGAATGCGCGCGTCGGGCTGAAAGTCGAGCGCAAGCTGCCCCTTCAAAAACGCGTCGAACTGCTGGTTGTAGGCGTTTTCGTTTTCCAAAAGCCCCAAAAAGGGATAGGCGGTATTTTCGTGCGGCAGCGCGCAGAGAACGGCCGCCGCGGGCAGCAGACACAGGGCCGCGCAGACCGCAACCGCGGCGCGGTGCGAGCGCTTACGGGGGTCAAAGGCGCGCTCGTGCCAGCGAAACCGGTAAGAGGCGGCCAAAAACAGCCCGTACAGGAGCAGAACATACAGCGGGATGGGGGTCAGCGCGTTCACGACCGGAATTCCGCGATTTCCGAAAGCGGCTTGCGTGTTTTTTCGCGGATGGCCGCGCCGCGTTCGGCATAGCCCGTCGCAATCACCAGGCGGATGCGGTGCGTCTGCGGCACGCCGAGCGCCGTTTGCAGCACCGCCTCGTCAATCATGCCGAGCACGCAGGTCGAAAGCCCCAAGTCCGTTGCGGCAAGGCAGTAGTGCGCCGTCGCAATGCCGAGGTCGATTTGGGCGAACGCCTGGCTGCCGAATTTTTCGGCCACGGCGGGCTTTAGGACGGCCGGCTCTTCCACGAGCACCGCGAACGCCGGACAGCCCTCGGCAAAGGGGTTGCTGCCGCCCGGCTGCACGGCGGCGCGCACGGGCGCGGCGGACGCGCCGGTCACGAAAATCACACGCCACGGCTGCGAATTGCACGCCGACGGGGAAAGCCGCACCGCCTCGGCGAGCGCCTCCAGCTTTTCCGGCTCCACCGCGCGCGGGTCATACCGGCGGCAGCTTTGCCGGCGGCGTTCCAGCTCCAAAAAAGATTCCATGTCCCTTTCTCCTTTCCGTCAGAACAGAATGGACCTGTCCTTAGTATACAAAAAACCGCCGCGGATTGCAACGCCCGGCCGGGATTTCCGTTGCGAAACCGCATAAAGTATGCTACAATGAAACCAAATGCAGGGAGGTTTGCTTATGGATGCGTTTGAACCGAACAAAACGCGGCCGTCTTTTGCGACGGAGCTGTATGAATTCACCATGGCGGACGGATTTTTTTCCGCGGGCCTCGGCGAGACCGTCGGCTGCTACGACCTGTTTTTCCGCCGCGTGCCCGACAACGGCGGCTTCGCCATTATGGCGGGCCTGCAGCGGGTGATAGAATGCTTGCAGACGCTGCATTTTACCGAGGACGACCTGCAGTTTTTGCGCGCGCAGGGCGTTTCGGAGCCGTTCCTTGCGTATCTGCGGGAGTTCCGCTTCGCCTGCGACGTCTGGGCCATCCCCGAGGGGACGCCGATTTTCCCCAACGAGCCCATTGTCAAGGTGCGCGGGCCCGTGGTGCAGGCGCAGATGATAGAAACGCTGCTGCTTTTGTGCATCAACCAGCAAAGCCTTATCGCGACCAAGGCGAACCGGCTTGTGCGCGCGGCGCGCGGCACGGCGGTTGCGGAATTCGGCGCGCGGCGCGCGCAGGGCTTTGACGAAGCGGTTTACGGCGCGCGCGCGGCGTACATCGGCGGCTGCACGGCAACCTCCGGCGCGCTGCCTGCCCAGGCGTTCGGCATCCCGGTGCTCAAAACGATGATTCACAGCTGGGTGCAGATGTTCGATTCGGAGTACGAGGCGTTCTGCGCCTACGCAAAGCGCTATCCCGACGACTGCACCTTCGTAATAGACACCTACGACACCCTGCGTTCCGGCGTGCCAAACGCCATACGCGCCTTCCAGGACGTGCTGGTGCCCGCGGGCTACCGGCCGAAAAGCGTGCGCATTGACTCGGGCGACATCCCCTATCTTTCCAAGCGCGTGCGCAAAATGCTGGACGAGGCGGGCTTCCCCGACTGCGGCATCCTCGCCTCCAACTCTTTAGACGAGCACCTGATTTCCGATATGCTGGCGCAGGGCGCAAAGGTCGACTGCTTCATCGTCGGCGAGCGGCTTATCACCTCGGCGTCGTCGCCGCTGTTCGGCGGGGTGTACAAGCTGTGCGCCTTAGAGGAGCCGGACGGCCGCATCGTCCCGAAAATCAACCTGTCGGAAAACGTGCACAAAATCACCCTGCCGTCCTCGAAAAACGTCTACCGCCTGTTTGACATGGACACGGGCAAGGCGATTGCCGACGTCCTGACCACGGACAGCGAGGAATTGGACGATTCCAAGCCCTATGAGCTGTTTGACCCCGACTACACCTGGAAGCGCAAGGAGATTGAAAACTACGTTGCGCGGCCGCTGCTCGTACAGATTTTCAAGCAGGGCGAATGCGTCTACACCTCCCCCACCCCCGCGGAAATCCGCGAATACTGCTCGGAGCAGGTGGACACGCTCTGGGACGAGGTCAAGCGCTTTGAGAACCCGCACAAATACTATGTCGACCTGTCCGCAAAGCTGTGGGAAATCCGCAAGCTGCTCATTGAAGAATACAAAGGAGTGCGAAAATGAACATCTGGCATGACATTTCCCCCGAACGCATCAGCAGCCGCACCTTTGACGCGGTCATCGAGATTAGCACAGGCAGCAAGATGAAGTATGAGCTCGACAAGGAGACGGGGCTTCTGCGTCTGGACCGGGTGCTGCACACCTCCACGCATTACCCGGCAAACTACGGGCTGATTCCGCGCACCTTCGCGCTCGACAACGACCCGCTCGACGTGCTGGTGCTCTGCTCGGAAAAGATTGAGCCGCTGACGCTCGTGACCTGCTGCCCGATTGGGGTCATTACGATGCTCGACAACGACGACCCGGACGACAAAATCATCGCTATCCCCGTCGGCGACCCGACCTACAACGGGTACACGGACATTTCCCAGCTGCCCGCGCACGTGTTTGAAGAAATGATGCACTTTTTCTCGGTCTATAAAATGCTGGAAAACAAAAAGACCGTCATTGACGAGGCCAAGGGCGCCGCTGTCGCGATAGAGATTATCGAGGACGCCATCGACCGCTACCGGGAACTGTACCCCACAATGCCGTAAAGGGAGAGACCCGCCATGCAGAAAAAAAGCGTAAAAATATTTTTGTCCGTCGTGCTGACACTCGTGGTGCTCGCCGGCGCGGCCGCCGTTGTCGGCGTCGTGCGAAACGGCCGCACGCCGGAGGCCGCCCCCGTGGGCGCCGCGCCCGCGGAAACCACCGCGCCCGCAACAACCGCCCCGGCCCCGCAGCCGGTCACGCTGTCGTTTTTGTCGGTCGGCGACAACCTTATCCACGACGGCATTTACGAACAGGCCAACCGCCGCGCGGGCGGGGACGGCTATGATTTTTCGTTCTGCTATACGCGCATTGCCGACGCTGTCGCCGCGGCGGACGTGGCGACCATCAATCAGGAAACGCCCGTGGCAAAGAGCTACAAGCCCTCGGGCTATCCGCTGTTCAACTCCCCCGTCGAGCTCGGGCAGGAGGTCGCGGATATCGGCTTCGACGTCGTCAATCTGGCGAACAACCATATGCTGGACAAGACCTCGAAGGGGCTTTTGGAATCCATAGAATTCTGGGACGGGCTTTCCGGCGTGGTGCGCACGGGCGCTTACAAGGACAAGGCGGACCTCGAAACCGTCGAATACATCGAGCGCGATGGCATAAAGATTGGGCTCGTGGGCGTCACGCAGTATACGAACGGCCTTTCCCTGCCCGACGACAGCCCGCTGGAATTCCTGTACACCTCCGAAACCGAGGCGATTGAGAAAAAAATCAAGGCGGCGGCCGACGCCTGCGACGTGGTGCTCGTCAACGCCCATTGGGGAAGCGAATACACAACCACGCCCTCGCAGGACCAGAAAAACCTCGCCAGGCAAATGGCCGCCTGGGGCGCGGACGTCATCATTGGGCACCACCCGCACGTGCTCCAGCCCATAGAATGGATTGCAAACGCGGACGGCTCGCAAACGCTTGTCGCCTATTCGCTCGGGAACTTCATTTCCCAGCAGAATACGGCCGCGCGCGTCATCGGCGGGATGCTGCACTACGACGTGACCGTCGACCCGCAGACGAAGGCGGTCACGGTCTCGAACGTAAAGCTCGAGCCCATCGTCACGCACTACGTCAACGGCGCGCACGACGTGCAAATCTATCCGCTGTCGCAGTATACGGACGCGCTTGCCAAGCGGCAGGCCTCGCGCATCAAGCAGTCGGATTTCAGCGTGGCGTACATCGAGGATTTCGTGCGCGACGTTATCCCGGAGGAATTTTTAGCGGCATAAGCTGCCGGGAGCCCATTTTGTACGGCTCGGCAGCTGAAAAACGGCATAAGAAAAAGCCCCGCTTAAAAAGCGGGGCTTTTTGGTGACCCGGACGAGAATCGAACTCGTGTTACCGCCGTGAAAGGGCGGTGTCTTAACCGCTTGACCACCGGGCCATGTTGGTAGCGGCAACGGGACTTGAACCTGTGACCTTCCGGGTATGAACCGGACGCTCTAGCCAACTAAGCTATGCCGCCATGGTTGCCGCCGGAGTTCGACGGCTTAGTTATTATAATATAAAGCCTCTTTCTTGTCAACACCTTTTTTCACGGGTGAACACCTGCATTTCGCCCGTTTCCCGGTTCGCCCAGAGGAAATAGGGCAGCAGCCGAAATGCGGCCGGCTCTTCCGCCGGCGCGGCGGCTTCATATGGCGCGGCGGGGTCCGGGGCCGACTGCCGCACGCCGGAAACCGTAAGCGTCGGCACGCGCCCGAGCCCGGGGAGCGCCGTCATTTCCGGCTGCGGGGCTTTGCTTGTATCAAACAGGCAAAGGTGCAGCCCCTTCCCGTTGTCCGCCTCCTCCATGCAATACACAAGCGGGCCGCGCATAACGGCGACCTTCCCGGCGTCGGCGCGCACCCGCGCGTCGGCGCGGACAAAGCGCGCGGGCATGGCGAACACAAAGCGAAGCACCGTTCCCGGCGCAAAACGGCCGCGCAGATACAGATAGCCGTCCTGCTCGCGGCGTTCGGCGCCCTCTGCCCCGCTGAGCGTATATTGCCCGCCGCACCACGCGGGGATGCGCACCGCCAGGGTCAGCGGCGCGCGGCAGCTTTCCACCCGGACGGAAAATTCGCCGCTGTAAGGCAGGCCGGACGCCGTTTGCAGGCGCGCGTTTTCCAGCTCTACCGCAAGGCCGATGTGCAGGTGGAACCAGCAGGTATCCGCCTTTGCCGTGCAGGCGTATTGCCCGATGCGCATAACCGTGCGCGCAAGGTTCGGCGGGCAGCACGCGCAGCCGAACCAGGGCTCGCGCGTCGGCCGGACGTGGCGCTTGCGCGGGTCCTGCGCGCAGGCGGCGGGGTCAGACTCCAGGGGATTCACATAGAAAAACCGTTTCCCGTCCGCCGACATACCGGCAAGCAGACCGTTGTACAGCGCGCGCTCGAGCACGTCGCCGTACAAAGCGTCCGGCTCCAGCTGCAGCATCCGCCACGCAAAGAACACAAGCCCCGCCGCCGCGCAGGTCTCGGCATAGGCGGTGTCGTTCGGCAGGTCGTAAGCAAAGGTGAACGCCTCGCCGTCGGCGGTGCTGCCCACGCCGCCCGTCACATACATTTTCCGGTACGCAACGTCCGCAAACAGCGCGCGGCAGGCCGCGTACATTTCCCGGTCGCCAAAGCCGGCGCAGTCCGCCATCGCGCTATAGAGGTACATGGCGCGGACCGCGTGGCCGACCGCCTCGCGCTGGCTGCGCACGGGCAGGTGCGCCTGGTAATAGGTATAGCGAAGCTCCCCGGGCTTCGCAGGCGCAGCGCCGCGTTCCGCATCGTAAAAATACGGCCGCTGCCCGCGCCGGGACAAAAACCGCTCGGCAAGCGCCCGGTAGCGCGCCTCCCCCGTCGCCGCATACAGCCTGTACAGCGCGAGCTCCGCCTCCGGGTGGCCGGGATAGCCGGGGGACCCGCCCGGCAGGTCCGAAAACCGCTCGCAAAGCAAATCCGCAAAGCGCCGCGCGCAGGCAAGCAGGCGCGTTTTGCCGGTCGCCCGAAAATAAGCGACAGCCGCCTCGGTCAGGTGCCCGAAGCAGTACAGCTCGTGGTTGTCCCGCAAATTTTCGAACGCGTGCTCGCGGCCATGCAGGATATAGTAGGTGTCCAGATACCCGTCGTCCGCCTGCGCCGCGCAGATAAGCTCTATCGCCGCGTCCGCCTGCGCCGAAAGCGCGGCGCAGGGCGTGTCGGCCAGCGTATAGGCGACGGCCTCGAGCCATTTGTACAGGTCGCTGTCCTGGAACAAAAAGCCGTAAAACCGGTCTGACCGCGCTTCGTCGGGGCGCTCGGGCCAGGTTTCAAACAGACGCTTTTCGGGCGGCGGCGAAACCGGCTCCCCGTTTTTTTCGGCTGCAATTCTTGCGGCGGCGGCGCGGAAATTGTGCAGGCAATAGCTTTTTTGGACGCCCTCGACCGCGTCGTTCAAAAGCGCCCATTGGTGCGGCAGGACCGTTTCGCGTACCAGCCGCATTTTTTCGCGCCAGAACGCGTCGGTCACGTGCAGCTTGGCAAGCGCGAGCGGCGCGCTGTTCGGCCGGCTGTTTGCCGGAGGGGAAGCCGGATTTTGCATGGCGGTCTCCTTTATTTTTCGGAAAGCGTCTCGTGCGCTTTGGCAAGCAGCTCGCGAATGGGCAGCTGCTGGGGGCATTTTTCCTCGCAAAGCCCGCAGCGCACGCAGCTGCGCGCGTCGCCCTTCAGCTTTGCGTACGCCTTTTTCGCCTTGTCCGGCTCCATCACGCTTTGGTTGTACTGCGCGAATACCTCGGGAATCTGCACGCCCTTCGGGCACGGCAGGCAGTATTCGCAATGCGTGCAGCCCACGCGCGCCGCGGAATGCAGCAGACGGCTCGCCTCTGTAAACTGTGCGTGCGCCGCCGCGTCGAATTTCTCCGGACGGCTCTCGTCGGCAAAGCGCAGGTTTTCGCGCAGCTGCGCGGCGTTGTGCATCCCGCTTAAAAGCAGGCTTACCTCGCTGTGGTCCCAGACGAAATCCAGCCCCGCCTGCACCGGGTGTTTCCCGGGCAGGACGGCGCGCACGCTGTCGGGGACGTCGGCAAGCTTCCCGCCGCGCAGGGGTTCCATGACCGCCACGCCGAGGCCGCGCTTGGCCGCTTCGAAAAGCCCGCGGCGGCCCGCCTGGTAGTCGACGTCATAGTAGTTGTATTGAATCTGGCAGAATTCCCAGTCCGAAAAGCCGTTTAAGACCGTCATAAACGCGTCGAAGCTGTCGTGGAAGGAAAAGCCGATGTGCCGGATTTTGCCCTGCTCGCGCGCTTTTTGCAGCTTGGAAAGCAGGTCGAAGCGCAGCGCGGACTGCTGCCAGGATTTCAGGTTGACCGCGTGCAAAAGGTAAAAATCGATGTAGTCCGTCTGCAGGCGCCGAAGCTGCGTTTCAAGCGTTTTTTCAAACTCCCAGCCGAATTTGAAGCCGCCGAACGGCGATTTCGTGGCCAGCAGCACCTGCTGCCGCTTGCCGCCCGCAAACGCTTTGCCGACCAGGGACTCGCTGCGGCCGCGGTGGTAGAAAAACGCCGTGTCAAAGTAGTTGACGCCGCCGTCCACCGCCTCGTGCAGCAGGCGCACGGCGGCGGGGGTGTCGATATTCTGAAACGGCGCGCGCACGGGCAGGCGCATACACCCAAACCCCAAAACGGAAACGCGCTCCCCGGTTTTTCCGAACGTACGGTACTGCATTATGCTTCCTCCTCCAGCTTTGCCAGCGCGCGGACAACCGCCCCGGCCAAGATAAGCCCTGCCGCAGGCGGGGCGAACGCCGTGCTGCCCGGAACGCGCGAACCGTCCCGCGGGCGTCTCGGCGCCTCTTTGGAATACACGACCTGCAGACGGTCCACGCCGCGTTTGCGAAGCTCTGTGCGCATGACGCGGGCAAGCGGACAGACGGACGTTTCAAACAGGTCGGCGAGCTCGAACCGCTCCGGGTGCAGCTTGTTGCCCGCGCCCATTGCGGCAATGAGCGGAACCGACAGCGCGCTGCAGCGCACGGCGAGCTCCACCTTGGCTTTGACGTCGTCGACCGCGTCCACCACGTAGTCATAAGCGGCAAGCGCGAAGCTGTCGGCGTTTTCCGGCGTAAAAAATCGGTCGACCGCCTCCACCTCCATCTGCGGGGCGATGTCCAAAAGCCGCTTGCGCAGAACCTCGACCTTTTTCTGCCCGACGGTTGAATGCAGGGCGATAATCTGCCGGTTGAGGTTGCTGACGCTCACCGTGTCGCCGTCGACGACGGTCAAATGCCCGACGCCGCTTCTCGCAAGCGCCTCGCAGACATAGCCGCCGACGCCCCCGACGCCGAACACCGCGACGCGCGCGCGGCGCAGGCGCGCCATCGCTTCTTCCCCAAGCAGCGCCGCGGTACGCGAAAGGGCTTCCTCCATGTTTCTCGCCTCCGTCCTTTGTTCTCCCCTCATTATACCGCTTTTTTGCGGTTTTGCAATGCGCACGCCGGGATTGCCGCCGCCCGGTTTCCAAATTTTACGCTGAATTTTTATGCACCCTGTATAAGGAAGGCTGAAAAATCTTGGTTGTTTTATCCCTTGTCAGGGACCCGCGCGCCGTGCTACAATATGAAAGATTTTGTACAGAGGGAGAGTAAATAAATGGCAAAATTAAACGACATCGACAAGGCCGCTGCGGGCAAGGGCAAGGGGATTGAAACGCTTTGGCAGTTTGTCAAGTTCATCGTGGTCAGCCTCGGGGCGTTCGTTATCCAGACGTTCCTGCCGCTGCTTATCAAGCTGCCGATGAGCGACGAATTCCTGCATCAATCGTTCACCTGGTGGATTTTCCACTCCACCGAGGAGACCGGCCTCGGCATTTTCCTGGCCGCCAACATCAGCAACGTCCTTGCACAGATTGTCTCGTTCTTCATCAACCGCGACAAGACGTTCAATTCGAACGCCAACATCGCCGTGACGCTGCCCATCTACATCGTGTTCACCATCGCGCTCATCTGCTTCTCGGCGTGGCTGTCGCCGACGCTTATCAACTTCTTCACCGGTTATGTCGGGGAAAACGCCGCCATCTCCATTTCCGGCGCGGTCTGCGGCGCGATTCAGTTCTTCCTGTATTTCCCGGTCGACAAAATCCTCTTCCACAAAAAGAAAGAGGACAAAGCCGAGGAAAAGAAGGACGAAGCGAAATAAGCAAGCGCTTCCCACGAACCGCTCCTGCAAAGGCAGGGGCGGTTTTTTTGCGGCAGGCGCAGGTTCCCCTTGCGCTTTGCGGCGGCGCGTGCTACAATATTCGGCGGCCAAAACGGAAAGGAGGCGGCGTGAAAATGGCGTGTGAAAACCGGCTGAAAAAGGGGCTGCGCGACGGCATCCCGATTGCGCTCGGCTACCTTTCCGTCTCGTTCACCTTCGGCATGGCCGCGGCGGCCGGGGATCTGCCCACCGCCTATGCGCTCGCCGTTTCCATGACGAACCTGACCTCCGCCGGGCAGTTTGCCGGGCTTTCCCTGCTGCTTGCGGGCGGGTCCTACGCCGAAATGGCGCTCACGCAGTTCGTTGTCAACCTGCGCTATGCGCTGATGTCCGTCTCCCTGTCGCAAAAGCTCGACAAAAGCGTCCGGCTCTTAGACCGGCTGCTTATCGCCTTCGGCAACACGGACGAGATTTTCGCCGTGGCGACCGGGCAGGGCAAACCGGTCGGCAGCCGCTATATGTTCGGGCTTATTGCAATGCCGTACGTCGGCTGGGCGCTCGGGACGTTTCTCGGCGCGGCGGCCGCGTCACTTTTGCCCGCGTCGCTGCGCTCGGCGCTGGGCATTGCCATCTACGGCATGTTCCTGGCCATTTTCATTCCGCCGATGAAAAAATCGGGCGCTGTCGCGGCGGTGGTGCTCACGGCGGCGGCGTTGAGCTGCGCGTTTTGCTACATCCCGGCGCTGCAGGCCGTTTCGTCCGGCTTCGTCATCATCCTCTGCGCCGTTTCGGCGGCGGCGGTCGGCGCGCTGATAAAGCCCGTGCCGGAAACGGAGGGTGCGCCGTGACGACCTATCTCCTGCTCCAGCTCGCCGTCATGGCGGGCGTGACGTACCTTGTGCGGATGCTGCCGCTGGTCATTTTCCGCAAAAAAATACAAAACCGCTTCATCCGCTCGTTTTTGCACTACATCCCCTACGCGGTGCTTGCCGCCATGACCTTCCCCGCGGTATTTTCCGCAACGGGCGGCGGGTTCCTGTCGGCGCTCGCCGGGCTTTTGGTCGCGGTCGTGCTCGCCTTTTTTGAAAAGGGGCTTGTCACCGTGGCGCTGTGCGCGGCGGCCGCCGTATTTCTCGCCGAATGGCTGCCGACCCTGTTTTGAACAAGCAAATCCCCCGAAGAAATCCGGTTTCTTCGGGGGTCGTTTTTTTTGCGCGGCGGGTGCGGCTTTAGGATTCCTCCGTGCGGTAGTGCTTATAGCCCGGGTGCCGGCCTGTGATGCCGTAATACCGGCGCAGGTCGATAAGCTTTTGGATGTTTTCCCGTGAAATTTCCTTTTCGCCGCCCAGCAGGTGCGCGGTCAGGCTGATTTTGGCAAACAGCTCGAGCGTTTCCATCCGATAATAGGCGGTCAGCGCATCCGCGCCGACACTCAGCGCGCCGTGGTTCGCCAGCAGCAGCACGTCGTGCTCCTGCAAATAGGGCGCAATCGCGTCCGGCACCTCGTAGGTGGACGGCGTCCCGTAGGGCGTGACCGGGATGGACCCGATGGCCGCGACCGTTTCAATCATCGTGTAGCGGTCCAGCGGCACGTGCGCGACGGCGTAGCCCGTTGCGGTGGGCGGGTGCGCGTGCAGAACCGCGCCGACGTCGCTGCGCTCCCGGTAACAGCGCAAATGCATTTTGATTTCCGACGACGGCCGGTACTCCCCCTTCGCTTCGAGCACCTTGCCGTCCCCGTCGATGACGACGAGCTTTTCCGGGGTGATAAAGCTTTTGGAAATGCCGGTCGGCGTCGCCAAATACCGGTCGTCTGCGACGCGCACCGATAAATTTCCGTCGTTGGCCGCCACCCAGCCGAGCTGCCACATTTTGTGGCAGATGTCGCACATGATTTCGCGGGTCTCGCGATAGCTGTCCATCTGTTTCCTCCTTACAGACCTGTAACTTCCAAAAAGCGTTCGTATGCCGCGTCGACCTGCGCCGTGGCCTGCGGGGTGAAGACCGCCGGACGGACGCTGGCACGCACCAGGGCGCGCGCATCGGCAAGGTCGCGCAGCTGCCCGCACGCCAAAAGCTGCAGCAGCACGTTGCCGCAGGCGGTTGCCTCCGCCGGGCCCGCATACACGGTCTTTTGGCAGGCGTCCGCCGTCAGCGCGCACAGCAGCGCGTCGCGCGCGCCGCCGCCGACGATGTGCAGCGCGTCGTACCGCTTGTGCGTACAGCGCTCAACCTGCCGCGCCGCATACCGGTATTTCATGGCAAGGCTGTCGTACAGGCAGCGCAACAGCTGTCCCTTGCTCTCCGGCACGGGCTGGTTCGTCTCGGCGCAGTACGCGCGCACGCGGCCGGGGATGTCGCCGGCCGGCACAAACCGCGGGTCGTCCGGGTCGACAAAGCACACATAGGGCTTTGCGCCGCGTGCAAGGGCTTCCATGTCGGCGTAGGAGAGCGCTTCGCCCTCCTGCTGCCAGCGGCGGCGCGTCTCCTGCAAAAGCCAAAGCCCGATGATGTTTTTCAGGAACGAGGTTTTCCCGCCGTAGCCGCATTCGTTGGTCAGGTTGCAGCGGTACGCCTCCGGCGAAACGCACGGCTCGGAAAGCTCCGTGCCCAGAAGCGACCAGGTGCCGCAGCTTAAGAACAGAAAATCCTCCGTCTGCGCCGGGACGCACGCCATGGCGCATTGGGTATCGTGCCCTGCCACGGCGACCACCTGCGCGCCAATCACCCCGAGCCGTTCGCGTATGGACACGCGCAGCGGACCCACGGGCGTCGCGGTCGGCACAATGGGCGGGAACAGACGGCGCGGGAGCTCCAGAGCGTCCAGCACGCGGTCCGACCAGGTATGCGTGCGCGCGTCGAGCAGCTGCGTGGTGGAGGCGATGGAGGTTTCCGCCTGCTTTTCCCCGGTCAAAAAGAAGTTGATAAGGTCCGGCATCAAAAGCAGGGTGTCCGCCGCCTCCAGCAGCTCCGGGCGCTGCTCCCGCAGCGCCAAAAGCTGGAACGCGGTGTTGATTTCCATGAACTGGTTGCCCGTCTCGCGGTAAAACGGCTCGCGGGGCAGCCGCAAAAACGCCTGTTCGAGCATCCCGGCCGTGCGCGCGTCGCGATAGTGCACCGGGTTTTCCAGCAGCCGCCCGCCCCGGTCCAAAAGGCCGAAATCCACGCCCCAGGTATCGACGCCGACGCTGTCAAAGCGCCCGGCCTGCAAAAGCGACTGCTGCACCTCGTAAAACAGGCGCAGCACGTCCCAGTACAGCGTGTCCCCGACAAAAACGGGATCGTTGGGAAAGCGGCGCACCTCGTCGAGCGCCAGCCGCTCCCCGTCAAAGCGTCCCAGGATAGCCCGGCCGCCGGACGCGCCGAAATCCAGGCACAGGCAGCCCAGCGCGCTCATTTATACAGCGGGCCGAACGCCGCGCACGCGCGGAAATCCTGCCCCTCCTTGTCCATGCCGAACGCGTTCCAGACCGCGGGACGGAAAATATCCGCCTCCGGCACGTTGTGCATACACACGGGGATGCGCAAAATCGAGCACAGCGTGATAAGGTCCGCGCCGATGTGGCCATAGCTGATGGCGCCGTGGTTCGCGCCCCAGTTGTTCATCACGTCGTAAGCCGATTTGAACGCGCCCTCGCCCGTTACGCGCGGGGCAAACCAGGTGCACGGCCAGGTGTAGTCCGTCCGCTTCCACAGCTTGTCGGAAACCTCGTCGGGCAGCGAGACGGTGTAGCCCTCGGCAATCTGCATAACCGGCCCAAGGCCCTTGACCAGGTTGAGCCGGCACATGGTGGCGGGCATTTCGGCGCGCGTCAAGAAGCGCGAGGAAAAGCCGCCGCCGCGGAAATAGCCCATGTCCGCCGCGTTCCAGGTCGTCGCGTCCAGGCAGACCTTGCAGTCGCGCTCGGTCATTTCCCAGAAGGGCTTAACCGCAGGCGCGCCGGACGCGTCGCGCGCTTCGCCGCAGAAGTCCAGACAGGACGCGCCGGAGTTGATAAGGTGGATAAAGCCGCCCGCCTCGGCCGCCCTGCCGGTCAGCGTATAGCCCGCCGCCTTTTGCACCGCCTCGGGGCTCCAGTAGGTGCGCACGTCGGAGAACATCTGCGCACGGCCCGTCAGAAGCTTGCCGAACAGCATGGACACGCCGTTGAGCGTATCGTTTTCGGTCGCGAGCACATAGGGCTCGCGCGCGCCCGTCCAGTCGAACGACGAATTCAGCAGCGCCTCGGGGAAGTCGCAGTTCGGATAGCGGTCCGTCCATTGCCGCTGCCCCTGGAAGCCGCCGCACAGCGCGTTGTGGCCGACCGCCTCCTCCGCGCAGCCCTCGGGCAGGTTGGGATTGCCCGCATAGAGGTCCTTGATGATGCACATCATCTTGACGACAAATTCCCAGGCCTCCTCCTTTTGGGCGTCGGTCTTTTTGAACCAGTCGGGGTTCTTGTCGAAGCCCTCTTTGCAGTTTGCCTTGGTCCACGCGAGCGCCTTTCGGAATTCCGCCTCGTCGTAAATCCCCTCGTCCATGCGCCGCAGAATCTCGACCTCGTCGACGGATTCCACGCGCATCCCGAGGTATTCCTCAAAGAAATCCGGGTTGATGATGGACCCGGCGATGCCCATGCAAATGGAGCCAATCTGCAAATACGACTTGCCGCGCATCGTCGCCGCCGCCACCGCCGCCCGGCCGAAGCGCAGAAGCTTTTCTTGGACGTCGCCGGGAATTTCCGTCTCGTCGGCGTCCTGCACGTCGCGGCCGTAAATGCCGAAGGCGGGCAGCCCCTTCTGCGCGTGCGACGCGAGCACGGAGGCGAGGTACACCGCGCCCGGGCGCTCGGTGCCGTTGAAGCCCCAGACGCCCTTAATCGTGTTTTTGTCCATATCCATCGTCTCCGAGCCGTAGCACCAGCACGGCGTGACGGTCAGCGTCACGGCGACGCCCTCGCGCTGGAACTTCGCGGCGCACGCCGCGGCCTCCGCCACGCGGCCGATGGTCGTGTCGGCAATGACCACGCGGACCGGCTCGCCGTTCGTGTAGCGCAGGTTCTCCCGGAACAGCGCCGCGGCCGCCTCGGCCATGCCCATGGTCTGCGCCTCGAGCGATTCGCGCACCTTTAAGGGCCCGCGCCGCCCGTCAATCGTCGGCCGGATGCCGATTGCCGGATATTCGCCGATGTATCTGCCTGCCATAAAAAATCTCCTCTCCCGATTTGGATTATTTTTATTATACTGTTGTTTTTTTGTGGTGACTTGTAGTATACTATGGTTAAAGTATAAGGATATTCACTTTTTAGGAGGACCTATGCAGCCGCTTGCCCCCGAAGAACAGAAGCACCGCGGAACCTTTGCCTTTCCGCTTGAATTTCACCATGTGGACAAAAGCCACCCGCGCTACCATATGCCGCTGCACTGGCACATGGACTATGAGCTTGTCCGCGTGCTCGAGGGCACGCTCGTTTTGTCGCTCAACGCGAAGGGCCTGACGCTTGCGGCGGGCGACGTCGCGCTGATTGCCGAGGGCGTCGTACACGGCGGCCTGCCGGGACAAGGGTGCGTTTACGAATGCATCGACATGGATTTAAACGAATTCCTGCGCGGGAACGTCCCCGACTTTTCCGACGGCACGCACACGCTGGACGCAACCTTTCCGCAAAACAGCGAGGAGGCGCGCACCGTGCGGCGGCTGTTCGACGTGGTCAAGGCGCAAAAGGACGGGTATATCCTCTATGCGGAGGGGCTTATCCTGCAGCTGGCGGGGCTCATGCTCCAAAACCACCGCTACAAGGCGGGGAACCTCCCCCCCGCCCGGACGGACAAGCGCGTCCGGCAGCTGAAGGCGGCGCTCGGCGGCATACGCAAGCGGTACATGATGCCCCTGACGCTCGCGGACCTCGCCGCGCCGACGGGCCTTTCGCCGCGGTATTTCTGCCGCCTGTTTACCGAAATGACCGGCCGCACGCCGGTCGACTATTTGAATTTTTACCGGGTGGAGCGCGCCTGCGAGCAGCTGATGTACACCGACGAGAGCGTCACCGAAATCGCGCTTTCCTGCGGGTTTAACGATTTGAGCTATTTTGTCAAGACGTTCCGAAAATACAAGGGGACGTCGCCGCGGCAATTTCGGAAAGGAGGGCAGGCGCTTTGAGCAGCGAGCTTTTGCAAATGCTTTCGGAACACGCGAAAACCGGCGTGTACGCGCTGCATATGCCCGGGCACAAGCGCAACACGGCCATGCTCGGAAACGCGCTCCCCTACGCGCTTGACATCACGGAAATCCCGGGCTTTGACGACCTGCACGCGCCGTCCGGGGTGCTGCGGCGGCTGGAGGAGCAGCTCGCCGCCCTTTGGGGCGCGCGCCAAAGCTTTGCGCTTGTCAACGGGGCGACGTCCGGGATTCTGGCGGGGATTGCGTCGCTGGTCTCGCCCGGGGACACCGTCCTTTTGGCGCGCAACTGCCACCGCAGCGTCTACCACGCCCTCGCGCTCACGGGCGCCGTGCCCGTTTACCTCGCGCCGCCCGTCGACGCGCAAAGCGGCATTGCAGGCAGCATTTCGCCGCAGCAGGTGGAAGCGGCGCTGGCAAAGAACCCGCAGACGAAGCTCGTGGTCGTAACCTCCCCGACCTACGACGGGGTGCTGTCGGACTTGGCGGGGATTGTCCGCGCCGCCCACAGCCGCCATATCGCTGTGCTCGTCGACGAAGCGCACGGCGCGCACCTGGCCTTTACGGAAAACGCCGGCAGCAGCGCGGTGCGCGCCGGGGCGGATGTGGTCATCCACTCTTTGCACAAGACCCTGCCCGCCCTCACGCAATGCGCCGCCGCCCACCTCTGCGGCCCGTTTGGCAGCGCCGAACGGTTCCGCCGGGCGCTTGCGGTGTTTGAAACGTCCAGCCCGTCGTATCTCCTGCTCGCCTCCGTTGCGGAGTGTGCCGATTTTCTAAAAACACACGGTGCGGCGGCTTTTGCCGCCTACGGCGCGCGCCTGGATGCCTTTTCGGAAGCCTGCGGGGCGCTTGCACGGCTGTATATTCCGGGAAAGGGGCGCGACGCGTGCGAAAGCCATCCGGCGTTTTTTGCCCTGGACGGCGGGAAGCTGCCCGTCGTGACCGCCCGCACGACGCTGGACGGTGTCGGGCTTGCAAGGACGCTGCGGCAAGACTTTGCCCTGGAAAGCGAAATGGCCGCGGTCTCCTATACGCTGCTGATGACCTCGGTCTGCGATACGAAAGAAGCGTTTGCGCGGCTGTCTGACGCGCTGCTCGCCATTGACCGCACCGCAAAGCCCATAGAAAACCCGCCGGTATTTTCGCCGCTCCCGCTGCCCGAGCGCCGCCTGACGCCGCAGGCGGCCGCGGGGAAGGCCGGCGCGCTTTGCCCCCTGGAGGCGGCCGCCGGCAAAACAAGCCTCGAGACCGTGTTCTGCTATCCGCCCGGCACGCCCCTGCTTGTTGCGGGGGAGGTTGTGGACGAGGCGGTGCTGCGCCGCGTGCAAAACGCCGCCGCCCACGGCCTTGCGGTGCGTTCCTCCCGCGGGAAGCTGCCGCAAATCGCCGTTTGCGATTGACAAAATGCGCGCGGTGTGCTACTATAGACCCGAACAAAAACGATAAGGAGTCGATTGATATGAAACACATCCAGACCATTGAGACCCGCGACCTGAAAAAGAGCCTGGAAACCGGCGGCTGCGGCGAGTGCCAGACCTCCTGCCAGAGCGCCTGCAAAACCTCCTGCGGCGTTGCGAACCAGCAGTGCGAGGCCTGCATGGAGCAGAAATAACCCGAACCGAACCGCACACTTCGGAAAAGCCGTTTTCAAACGGCTTTTCTTTTTGAAAGAAAGGACGTGCCGCTTTGGTACACCAATATAAGCTCGGCGGCTACAACATTGTGCTCGACGTATTCAGCGGCGCGGTGCACGCGGTCGATGACGTCGCCTACGACGCGATTGCGCTGTATGAAACGACGCCGCCGGACGAAATTTGCGAAAGGCTGGCGGCAGGCTATGCGGAAAAGGGCGTAACGCGGGCCGACGTGCGCGAGGTCCTCGACGATATAGAGGCCCTAAAGGACGCCGGCAAGCTGTTTACAAAGGACGTTTACGCCGACCGCGCGTTCGACTTAAAGAACCGCAGCACCGTCATTAAGGCGCTGTGCCTGCACGTCGCGCACACCTGCAACCTCAACTGCGCCTACTGCTTCGCCGCGCAGGGCCGCTACCACGGCGAACGCGCGCTGATGTCCTTGGAAACCGGTAAGCGCGCGCTGGACTTTCTGGTCGAGCATTCGGGGACGCGCAAAAATTTGGAGGTCGACTTCTTCGGCGGCGAACCGCTGATGAATTTTGAGGTCGTCAAGCAGCTTGTCGCCTACGCGCGCAGCATAGAAACCGGGAAAAACAAAAACTTCCGCTTCACCCTGACGACCAACGGCGTGCTGCTGGACGACGAAGTGACGGAATTTGCCAACCGCGAATGCCACAACGTTGTGCTGTCGCTCGACGGCCGCAAGGATGTGCACGACCGCCTTCGCAAAACGGTGGGCGGGCAGGGCAGCTACGACCTGATTGTCCCGAAATTCCAAAAATTCGTGCAGCAGAGGGGCAACCGCGGCTACTACGTGCGCGGGACCTTTACGAAATACAACCTCGATTTCACCAACGATATTTTCCACATGGCGGATTTGGGCTTTACGGAGCTTTCCATGGAGCCGGTCGTTAGCGCCCCCGACGACCCGTACGCCCTGAGCGAAGCGGATTTGCCGGCGCTCTACGCGCAATATGAGCTTCTGGCAAAGGAAATGCTGCGCCGCAAAAGGGCGGGGCGCCCCTTTACGTTTTACCACTACATGATTGATTTGACCGGCGGGCCGTGCATCTACAAGCGCATTTCCGGCTGCGGCTCGGGGACGGAATACATGGCGGTTACGCCGTGGGGCGATTTGTACCCCTGCCACCAGTTTGTCGGCGACGAGAAATACCGGCTCGGCGACATTTGGAACGGCGTGACGAACGAAGCGGTGCAGCGGGAGTTCAAGCTCTGCAACGCCTACGCGCGGCCGGAATGCCGCGACTGCTGGGCAAAGCTGTATTGCAGCGGCGGCTGCGCGGCGAACGCCTACCACGCCACCGGCTCCGTCACGGGCGTGTACGAGCTTGGCTGCAAGCTGTTTCGCAAGCGGATGGAATGCGCGATTCTGCTGAAGGTTTCGGAAGCCCTGGAAGCAGACGGCGGCGAAAAGTGAGGGAACGCGTATGGCGCTGTTTTTAACCGGCTACCTTGTCGTCGGCGTGCTGTGGATGCTGGCGGTCTACGGGCTTTCCTACAGGGAGGCGCCCGACAACCGCTGCCGCGTCGCGCTGCTGGTGCTCTACGTTCTCGCCATTCTCGGCGTGCTGTTCGCCACCGGCGCGCTGGAGGCCTTCGGCTGGAACCGGCTCTACTCGACGCTGGTCGCCCTGGCCGTGCTCGGCGGCATTTATGCCGCGGATACGCTCGGCAAGCGCGCCCGGGAACGAAAGGGAAAATAACCCCCGCGCAAAAAAGCATGAAAAAAGCCCGCGCCAAAAGGCGCGGGCTTCGTTTTTGGGGTTCGGGCGCTTAGGCGCGGCCCTCCTCCTTCATTTTCGCAAAGCATTCGCTGCAATACACCGGACGGTCGTCACGCGGCTGGAAGGGGACCTTCGCTTCGCCGCCGCAGGCCGCGCAGGTCGCCGTGAACATCTCGCGCTCGCCTCTGGCGGCGTTCTTGCGCGCGTCCCGGCACGCCTTGCAGCGCTGGGGCTCGTTCACAAAGCCTTTTTCCGCGTAGAACTCCTGTTCGCCGGCGGTGAAAACGAACTCGTTCCCGCATTCTTTGCAAACAATGGTCTTGTCTTCGTACATGGTTTTTCCCTCGCTTGAAAAAATTTTTGCTTACCCCAAGCGGACTTGCACCGCCGCACTATGTCCATGCTCTCCTTGCCGAGAAAGGGCGTATTACGAATTTTACCCGCGCAGCTTGCGCCGCGCCCGCTGCAGCGCGCTGTCCACAGCCTTCGGCGACATACCGGTTCTTTGTGCAATCTCCCGGTAGGAAAGGCCGTTTAAAAACAGATGCAGCACCGTCTGCTCCCGCGCCGACAGCCGCTCGCGGATGCTTTGCAGCAGCATTGCGCACGCGTCGCGCAGCAGCTGCGCCTCCTCCGGGCTTTGCGCGCCGTCCGGCATACGCTCGTCAAGCGGGACAAGCTGGACGCCGTGCGTTTCGCGCAGGGCGGAAACAATACGGTTTTTGACGCACACCGCCGCATACGTTCGGAACGACGCGCCCCCTTGTTCGGAAAAGCTGCGCACCGCGGCCAAAAGCCCGAGCATCCCCTCCTGAAAAAGGTCGTCGCTGTCGAGCAGAACGCTTTTGTATTTCGCCGCGAGCTGCCGCACAAAGGGCACCATCTCCGCCGCAAGACGCGACAGCGCCGCTTTGTCCCCCTGCTGTGCGGCCAGGGCCAGCGCCGTCAGACTTTGCTTCGGTCCTGTCAAGCGCTCACCTCGCAGGCAAAAGAATACAAAAATCGTACAACTTATATTGTACCAGATTTATGAATTTTGTCAAGCGCGATTTTGTATATTGTGCATAGATATACGTCGAAAATGGGAAAAGCCTGTTTCGGCAGGGTCTAAAACCCGCCAAACAGGCTCAAAAGCGCGGTCAGCGCGCCGCCCGCCATCAAAACGGCGAGCAGCACACAGACAACGCGGACAAACTTTCTGCTTTGAAACATGGTCAGTGAATCCCCAGAATGCGTTCCATATCCGCCCCGATGCGCGCCGCCTTTTCATCGGCCGCGGCGGCGTTTTCGGCGACGGAGGTGATATAGACCTTGATTTTCGGTTCGGTGCCGGAGGGACGCACAATCACGCCGTCCGCGCCGGTGAGCCGGTAGCTTAAGACGTTCGACCGCGGCAGGTCAATCGGCGTTTTCGCCCCAGAAACAAGGTCGGTCGTCTCGCGCGCTTCATAGTCGGAAATGCTGCCGACCGCCTCCCCGGCAATCGCCTTCGGCGGCTCGCGGCGCAGCGTTTCCATCATCTGCCGCATCTTTTCCATGCCCGACGCGCCCTCGAACCCGAAATTCAGGACGCTGTTGCGGTACATGCCGTAGCGCCGATACAGGCTCTGCATGAACTCGTAAAGGCTCATGCCCTTCGCCTTGTAATACGCCGCCATTTCGCAGATGAGCATCGACGCGACGACCGCGTCCTTGTCGCGCGCGTGCGTGCCGCGCAGATAGCCGTAGGATTCCTCCATGCCGAGCACGAACCGGTCGGCCTCGCCCGCCGCCTCAAGCTTGGTGACCAGCTCGCCGATATACTTGAAGCCGGTCAGCAAATCGGCGGTCGCCGCGCCGTAGTGCGCCGCGATTTCAGCAACCAGGCGCGTGGTCACAATGGTCTTGACGACGACCGGCTCGTGCGGGAGCCTGCCTTGCGCCTGCAGGGAGGACAGCACGTATTCGGTCAGCATGGCGCCGACCTCATTGCCGGTCATCAGCTTGTATTCCCCGCCGTCGCGCACCGCGATGCCCACGCGGTCGCAGTCGGGGTCGGTCGCCAGAAGCAGGTCGGCGGGGCGCCCCTCGGCCAGCGCAATGGCGCGCTCGAACGCCTGGCGAATTTCCGGGTTCGGATACGGGCAGGTCGGGAAGTTCCCGTCGGGATATTCCTGCTCAGGCACGACGGTTACGTCCTGCACGCCGATGCGCCGCAGCACCTCGCGGACGGGCTTGTTGCCGGTGCCGTTTAAGGGCGTGTAAATTACGGAAAGGCCGGCGTCCTTCGCCGCGCCGGGGTTGACCTGCGCGTGCAGCACCGCCGTATAAAACGCTTCGAACAGGTCCCTTTCGATATAGGAAATCCGGCCGCTTTCAACCGCTTCGTCAAAATCCACGGTCTTCGCGCCCGAGAACATATCGACCTTCTGGATGTAGCCGTAGGTTTTCGCCGCCGCTTCGTCGGTCATCTGGTAGCCGTTCGGGTCGTAGCATTTGTAGCCGTTGTACTTCGACGGGTTGTGGCTTGCCGTCAGGATGATGCCCGAGCTGCAGTGCAGCTGCCGCACCGCAAAGGAGAGCATCGGCGTGGGGACAAGCTCCGGGTACAGGTAGACCCGAACGCCGTTCGCCGCAAGGACGCTCGCCGCCGAGCGCGCAAACACGTCGGACTTGATGCGCGAATCATAGGCGATAGCCACCGAGGGCGCGTCAAATTCCGCGTTGAGGTAATCGGCAAGGCCCTGCGTCGCCTGGTTGACGGTGTAAACGTTCATGCGGTTCGTGCCCGCGCCGATTACGCCGCGCAGGCCCGCCGTGCCGAATTCGAGATTTTTGTAAAACCGGTCGAGGATTGCCTCTTCGTCGCCTTTGACGGCCGCAAGCTCCGGCTGCAAATCCGGGTCCGCCGTCGCCTTTTCGCACCAAAGGGCATAGAGCGCATGGATATCGTTCATAAAACTGCCTCCCTATCGACTTCTGGTTTCATTATACACCGCAGGCGCGCAGAATACAATTCTTTTTTGCCGCGCGGCGCTCGAGCATTGCGCATTTCCCGGAAATATGCTAAAATGGAACAAATTTCGGGGGTGAGGCTTTGTTCGCAAGTGTCAGCAGCGTCGGCCTTTTCGGGCTGGAAGCGTATCCTGTGTCGGTGGAGGCGGACATTTCCGCGGGGCTGCCGCGCTTTGACATGGTGGGTCTGCCGGACACGGCGGTTTCGGAGAGCCGCGAGCGCGTGCGCGCCGCCATCCACAACTGCCAGCTCGACTTCCCCGTTTCGCGCATTACGATAAACCTGGCTCCCGCGGATGTCCGCAAGGAGGGGCCCGTATACGACCTGCCCGTGCTCATCGCCCTTTTGAAGGCGACCGGCCAGCTTTCCTGCGACACGGCGGGGCGCGCCTTTGTCGGCGAGCTTTCGCTAAACGGCGAGGTCCGGCACATCAACGGCGTGCTGCCCATGGTCCTCGAGGCGCGCAGGGCGAGCCTGCGCGAAATCTACATTCCCCACGCGAACCTTGCCGAGGGCGCGGTGGTGGAGGGCATCGCCGTCTACCCCGTGCGCACCGTGCAGGAGCTGCTGTCCCACCTGCGCGGGGAACAGGCGCTCGAGCCCGTAACCGCCAAGGATTATGCGGAATACACCCTGCCGCCGGATTTGCCGGATTTTGCCGACGTCATGGGCCAGCACGAGGCCAAACGCGCTTTGGAGGTCGCCGCGGCCGGCGGGCACAACGTGATGATGATTGGCCCGCCCGGCTCCGGGAAAAGTATGCTCGCCAAGCGCATCCCCTCCATTTTACCGGACATGACGTTTGAAGAGGCGCTCGAGACGACGAACATCTACTCCGTCGCCGGGGCGCTGCCCAAGGACGTTTCGCTTTTGCGCGCGCGGCCGTTCCGCGCGCCGCACCACACCGTCTCCCCCGCCGGCCTTTCGGGCGGCGGCGCCGTCCCGCACCCGGGGGAAATTTCGCTTGCGCACAACGGCGTGCTGTTTTTGGACGAGCTGCCGGAGTTCTCGCGTACCGCGATGGAAATTTTGCGCCAGCCCATTGAGGACGGCAAAATCACCATTGCGCGCGTGGCGGCGACTTTCTCCTACCCGTGCTCGGTGATGCTGGTTTGTGCGATGAACCCCTGCCCGTGCGGGTTTTTCGGCCACCCCACGCACCCGTGCTCCTGCCCGCCGGGCGCGCCGCAGCGCTATCTTTCGCGCGTGTCGGGGCCGCTGTTGGACCGGCTCGACATCCATGTGGAGGTTCCGCCGGTGGAATTTGACGAGCTGGCGAAAACGGCCAAGGAGGAGCCCTCCGCCGCCATTCGCAAGCGCGTGGAGGCCGCGCGCGCCGTCCAGCAGGCGCGCTTTGCCGGGACCGCCGTCCCCTGCAACGCCAAGATGGACGCCGCCATGACGCGCAAATACTGCAAGCCCACCCCTGCCGCCGCCGGGCTTTTGAAGACGGTGTTTGAGCAGCTCGGGCTTTCGGCGCGGGCGTACGACAAGATTTTACGCGTGGCGCGCACCGTCGCGGACCTGGCCGGCGACGAGCAAATCGACGTGCAGCACGTGTCGGAAGCGGTGCAGTACCGCAGCCTGGACCGGAAATTCTGGAACGTATGACAGAAGGCAAAAGCGACGCCCCCGCAAAAAGCGGGGGCGAATTTTTATGCCTTATCTGCCTTCGGCCGCGGCGCGCTGTTTCGTGTTTTTGACAACCTTTAAGCGCGTGAAATCCTCGCGCTCCTTTTCGTCGAGCGCCTCGGTAATGAATTTGACCGTCGCCTCAAACTGCGGAATCAAAATGTTTTGCAGGGCGTTGGCGCGCTTCTGCGTTTTTTTGACCGCGTCCGCCAGGCGGAAAATCGAGGCCTGCGTTTCGGCCAGCCGCACCGTCAGCGCCTTCGCTTCGTTGAATTTCCGAAACGCCTCGTCCAGATAGGAGTTTGTGCGGTGGAAGCCGTAGTGCGGCTCCGCGGCGGTCTGCGGCAGGGAGAGCAGCGGAATCTCGACGCCCATGACGCTCTTGCCGCGCGCGTCAAGCGATGTGTCCACCGGCACGCTGCGCGCAAAATTGCCGCAAAGCCCCAGCGTGATGTTCGCAAGGCGCAGCGCCTCGTACGCCGCACGGTACACGTCGCCAATCTGCGACTCGACCTGCTTTGCCTCGTCCACAAGCTGCATCATCTCGCGCACCAGAATGCTTCTTTTGCGGTCCATCAGCTCAAACCCCTGGCGCGCAAGCTCCAGCGACTTCTGCGTCGCCATCAGGTTTGCCTTGGTCGGGAAGACCTGTGCCAAACGAACACCTCCTTTTCACCGGCCCTGCGCCGGCGCGTTACGCCTCGCCCTTATAATGCTCGGCAAGCGTTTTTTCGTCCACGCGGTCGAGCATCCGCCGCGGCAGCATGGACAAAAGCGTCCAGCCGAGGTCGAGCGTTTCGTCCATCGACCGGTTCTCGGTAAAGCTCTGGTTCAAAAAGCGCGCTTCAAACGCCCGGCCGAATTCCATTAGCAGCTTGTCGTCGGCGGAAAGCTCCTCTTCGCCGATAACGGAGGCCAACGCCTTGGCGTCCTGCACCTTCGCATAGGAGGCAAGCAGCTGGTTGGAAAGGTCCGCGTGGTCCGCGCGCGTAAAGCCCGCGCCGATGCCGTCCTTCATCAGACGCGACAGGCTCGGCAGCACGTCCACGGGCGGATACACGCCCTTGTAGTCGAGGTCGCGCCCCAAGACAATCTGCCCCTCCGTAATGTACCCCGTTAAGTCCGGGATGGGGTGGGTGATGTCGTCGTTGGGCATGGTGAGGATGGGAATCTGCGTCACGGACCCCTCGACGCCCTTGAGCATCCCCGCGCGCTCGTAAATGGAGGCGAGGTCCGAATACAGGTAGCCCGGGAAGCCCTTGCGGCCGGGGATTTCGCCCTTGGAGCCCGAAAATTCCCGCAGCGCCTCGGCGTAGGAGGTCATATCGGTCAAAATAACCAGGATGTGCATATGGCGCGTGAACGCCAGATATTCGGCGATGGTCAGCGCCACGCGCGGGGTCATGATGCGTTCGACGATGGGGTCGTTCGCAAGGTTCAAAAGCATGACCACGCGGTGCATGACGTTCGCCTCCTCAAACGAGGTGCGGAAATACTGCGCCACGTCGTTTTTGACGCCCATCGCCGCAAAGACGACCGCAAAATCGCTGCCGTCGGCGGTGGACGCCTGCCGCACAATCTGCACGGCAAGCTCGTTGTGCTTCATGCCCGAGCCCGAGAAAATGGGCAGCTTCTGCCCGCGGATAAGCGTCGCGAGCGCGTCGATGGAGGAAATGCCCGTGCGGATATAGTTGCGCGGGTATTCGCGCGACACGGGGTTTATCGGCGAGCCGTTCACCTCGCGCACCTCGGCGGGGAACACGTCGCCCATGCCGTCAATGGGGCGGCCGAGGCCGTCGAACACGCGGCCCAAAATTTCCGGCGACAGCGCAATTTCCATCGGGCGGCCGGTAAAGACCGTCTCGGTGTTCGCCATGGAAATCCCGCGCGTCCCTTCAAACACCTGCACCGTGACCTCGTCGCCGTCAATCTTGACCACGCGGCCGGTGCGCGCCGTGCCGTCCAGCAGGCGCATTTGCACAATTTCCTCGTTGGCGGCCTTTTCCACGCCCGAAAGCGTGGCCAGCGACCCGTTGACGCCGCTGAGCTTTAAATGCCGAACCAGCATACCACGCCCTCCTTTCAGCGCAGGACGCCGTCTACGGCGGCGTCAATTTCCCCTATGAGCGCATCGAACTGTTCCGGATGGCCGTTGGGAATCTCGTACTTCATTTTGATGAGCTTGTCGAAAATACCGGTCTTCAGCAGCGCGGAAATGGGAATCTGCCGCGCGACGACCTCCCTGGCGCGGTGGTGCAGGTGCAAAATGGTATGCATCATGCAAAACTGCTTGTCGAGCGGAACAAAGGTGTCTTCGGCATGGAAGGCGTTTTGCTGCAGGAAGCCGACGCGGATGACGCGCGCGGTTTCCATAACCAGCTTCTGGTCGTCGGGCAGCACGTCCGCGCCGATGAGCTTGACGATTTCCAAAAGCGCGTTTTCCTCCTGCAAAAGGGCGCACAGCTCGTCGCGGTCGCCGGAAAATTCGGGCGAAACGTTGTCGCGGTACCAGTTTTGCAGCTCGCCGGTGTATTCACTGTAGGACAGCGTCCAGTTGATGGCCGGATAATGGCGCGCGTACGCAAGCGACTTGTCAAGCGCCCAGAAGCAGCGCGTGAAGCGCTTGGTGTTCTGCGTGACGGGCTCGGAAAAATCAGAGCCCTGCGGGGACACGGCGCCGATAAGCGTGACGGACCCTTCGCGGCCGCCGAGCGTCTCGGTCCGGCCGGCGCGCTCGTAAAACTCCGACAGGCGCGAGGGCAGGTACGCCGGGAAGCCCTCGTCGGCGGGCATTTCCTCCAAGCGGCCGGAAATTTCGCGCAGCGCCTCGGCCCAGCGGGAGGTCGAGTCCGCCATCAGCGCGGTGTGGTAGCCCATGTCGCGGTAATATTCCGCCAGCGTAATGCCGGTATAAATGGACGCCTCGCGCGCGGCGACGGGCATATTGGAGGTGTTCGCGATAAGCACCGTGCGGTCAAGCAGGGGCTTGCCCGTGCGCGGGTCCGTCAGCTCCGAAAATTCGGTCAGCACCTGCGTCATTTCGTTGCCGCGCTCGCCGCAGCCGACATAGATAATGATGTCCGCGTCGCACCATTTGGCAAGCTGGTGCTGCGTCATGGTCTTGCCGGTGCCGAAGCCGCCGGGTATGGCCGCCGCGCCGCCCTTGGCGACGGGGAAAACGGTGTCAATCACACGCTGCCCGGTAATCAGCGGCCGGTCCGCGGGCAGCCGCTTTTGTACGGGCCGCGGGGTGCGAATCGGCCAGGCCTGCGTCAAATTGAGCTCCACCTCGCGCCCGTCGTCGGTCAAAAGGACCGCCACGGTGTCCAGCACGCGGTACGCCCCGTCGGGCTGCACGCTTTGCACGGTCCCGCAAAGGTCGGGCGCGAGCATCACGCGGTGCTCGACAGCGTCCGTTTCCGGGCAGACGGCGTACACGTCGCCACCGCAGAGGCGCTCGCCGGGATGCACGCAGACGTGCACGTCAAACGTCCGTTCGGTGTCCAGCGGGGAAAACTGCGCGCCGCGGCCGATAAAGGCGCCGAACTTCGTTTCCAGCGCCGGCAGGGGGCGCTGGATGCCGTCGAAAATATTGCCCAGAAGGCCGGGCCCGAGCAGCACGCGCATGGCGCTGCCCGTCGCATAAACCGGCTCGCCGACCGTAAGGCCGGCGGTCTCCTCATAAACCTGGATGGTGGTCCGTTCCTTGGTCAGGCCGATAACCTCGCCGATAAGGCGCGCGTCGCCGACATACACCGTTTCCATCATTTGCAGCTGCGTTTCGCCGCGCACCGTGACGACCGGCCCGTTGATGCCGTAGATTTGATAAGACGTCATGCCTGCTCCTCCTCCAGGGAAAGCCCGGAAACAGACAGGAACCGCGCTTTCTGCGTCTCGACGCGCGCGTCGAGCGTGTCGTCCGCCAAAAGCCCCGCGCCGGAGCGCACCTTCAGCCCGCCGAGAGCGATGGACGAATCCGCCTCTATGCTCGCCTTGCCGCTGCACGCCGCAAGGACCGCGTCCGCAAGCGGCAGGTCCGCTTCGCGCAGATAAACGGTGACGTCGCCGCCGCCGACGGCCGCCACCGCCTTTTTGGCGCTGGCTTCCAAAAACGTCCGGTACGCGTCGGACGCGGTAAAGCGCGCAAGCCGCGCGCGCACCCGGTCAAACACCTGCGCCTCCAGCGCGTCGCGGCGTTCGGTCAGCCGCTTGCGCGACGCCTCCTCCAAATCGGAGATTTCCCGGTTGAAGTCCGCGTCGATGCGGGAAATTTCATATGCCGCGAACGCTTCGCTGCGCTTTTTGGCCTCGCTTTCGAGCGCCTGCAGGCGCTGCGCGCGCACCGATTCCGTTTCCCGGTCGATTTTGTCGCACGCCTCGTTCGCCAAAGCCTGGACGGCGTCCAGGAAAACATGGATTTTGCCGTTCGGAATATCCAAGGTCTCTCACCTCTTGCCGCGGCGGCTCACAGATGGATGCCGACCGCTTCCTGAATGTATTCGGTAATGCTGCCGGAATTTCCGCTCGCGCTTTCGCCGTCCGGAATTTCCAAAAGCAGCGGCCTGTTTTGCCGCTGCAGGCGCGCGACGGTCTCCGGGCAGCTCTCGCGCACGCCGGCGGTGTACAGCAGCACGCCGATGTCCGCGGTGCCGGCCGCCGTTTCCAGCGCCTCGGCAAGCCTTTCGGGCTCGCGCAGGCAGACGCCCTCGACCCCGGCTAAGCGCATACCAATGACCGGGTCAACCTTGTCGCTGACTAAAAACAGTCGCATACCGCCGCCCCGTTACAGCTCGTTGATGATAAGGATGGAAATGACCACGCCGAACAGCGCGATGGATTCCCCCAGCGCCACGAAAATAAGGGACTTACCGAAGGACTTCGGATTTTCCGCCGTCGCCGCAATCGCCGCCGGCGCGCCGGCCGCCAGCGCAATGCCGCCGCCGATGCCCGCAAGGCCCGTTACAAGGCCCGCCGCCAAAAGGCCGAGGCCCTTAGAGGACCCGTCCGCCGCCGGTTCGGCCGCCTCCTGCGTCTGCACGGCCGCGTCCGCCGCAGCGGGCGTTTCCTCCGCCGCAAAGACGTTAAAGGACAGAACCGACAGCAGCACGACCAGCACGCCGAACACGGCGAGGTTCGTACCCAAAGCGCGTTTTGCGGCGCGGCCCTTCCCGCGTTTGCGAACGGCGGCGAACGCCGTCATAAGAAGCGCCGCGGGGGCTGCAAGCAACAGAACATAAAAGCATACGGTCATAACAAATTCCTCCTAAGGTCAATTGGAATGCTTTTGTATTTTTTTCAGGGAAATCGGCGTAAAGGGTACGCCGTCGCCCTCATAAAACCGGCTGAACATTTCGTAATACTCCAGACGAAGCACCTGAATCCCCGTCAAAAGCCCCTCGAGCACAATCACCAGGATGTTGCCGAGCACAATCACGAACAGGTTTTCGCTTTCGCCCGCGAGCGAGAAAACGACCATCATCATGCCCGCGTGTACGAGCACATACGCGCCCACGCGAAGGAAGGACAGCGTATTGGACAAATACGACAGCAGATATTCGATAAGCTCAAAGAAGTTTTGCAGCAGGAAGTCGCCTATGCTGTCCGGCTTCCAGTCGGGATGGCGGTCGATAAGGCCTATGGGAATCTCCTTGATATACACAAGCACCGCCGACACGCCCAGCAGCGCAGCGCAAAGGCCCGTCGGCACGGGGGCCGGGCCGCCCATAAAGCCGGAGGCGAGGTTGACGCCCATCAAATAGAGCACAATGCCCGCCACGCCGTTCTGGCTGAAAAGCGCCTCGCCCACCTGTTTTCGCTTCAGACTCGCGTACACGTGGATGAGCATGGCGGCGACCATCAGCACAACGCCGATGCCAATCGCGATAAGCAGCACGGTGTTGATGCTGTCCATAACGGAAAACGGCTTGCCGGGAAGGCCCATGGCGTGGTAAACGGGGTCGAGCAGGTCCTCGAAGCCGAACACGCTGCCGAAGAGGAAGCCGAACACCACCGACGACAGCCCGCAGGGAATCAGGATTTTGCCGAGCTCCATTTTCTTGAGCTTCCACATGAGAAGCCCCGCAAGGCTGACAACCAGCCCCTGCCCGAGGTCGCCGAACATAATGCCGAACAGAATGGTGTAGGTAAAGGCGACAAAGGGCGTGACGTCCACGTCGCTGCGGCCCGGCGAGCCGTACATCTCAATATAATAGCGGTACGGCGCGACCAGCGCGCGGTACAAAGGTCCGCGCTTCTTGTATTCGACGGGCACGGAGACCTTGTCGCTTTTCGGCGGCTCGCCGACCTCGGTCGAAACGCCCTCCAGCACGTCGAGCCGCGCCGCCACCTTGTGTACGCGGCTTTCGGGGACAAAGCCCACCAGCATGAAGCTGCGCTCGTTGTGCAGCGCGTAGCTGCGCAGGGAAAAAATCGCGTCCTTGCGCAAAAGCCCCGTGTACAGCTGGTTGCAATGCGCCTGCTCCTCTTTCCAGAGCGCGCGCAGCTGGTCCTTGTTCTCGCTGAGCTGCCCGTCTAAAATGGCGATGCTTTTGCGAATTTCCGCAAGCACCTCGTCGACGGTGCCCGCCGCGCCCGGAACGGAAAAGGGCTCGAACAGCAAAAAGGCGAAAATGCCGTCCACCTCGTCGAGCCGGTCGACCGGGGCAAAGTAAACGCCCCAGTAATCGGTCTTGTCCTCCGAGCACGGGCAGAACAGCAGGTACGGATAATCCTTGAAAACCGTTTGCAGCCGCTCCGCGCTTTCCTTGGGCATATGCCCAAAGCGCACCTTGACGAATTCGCACGCGGAGATGCCGTCCAAATCCAAATCCAGCCCCGTAAAATGCGAATATTTGCGGATGCCGTCCTCACAGACCTCTTTTTGCTCGGTCAAAATGCGGCGCGTTTCCAAAAGCTCGGCCGCGCGCGCTTCTACCGCGCGGATGTACGCGTCGTCCGCGTCGTCCGTCGCGGCGACCGAAGCCGCCTGCACCTCCAGCGGGAACCCCAGGGAAGCGGCAAAATCCGTCAGCGTCGCCAGCTTCTGCGTGTACGGGTTCTCGTCGGCGAACGGGAGGAAGCCCATGGAGGAAGAGATATATTTGGCTGCGGCGTCCGGCTGGAAGCTTTCGCTTTCGCACAGCGCCTCGCTGACGGCCGGCAGCTGCTCCAGCGCGCCGCTGATTTTCATCAGCTTCATTCTTTCAATCGCCATGGTATCTCCTTTTTCTTAGAAGATTTTTACAAAAGGCTCAGGCCGTTGCGGGACGCTGCCTGACGCTGCCCGTTTGGACCACATAAACGCTTCGGCAGGGCGCAAGCGCGTCCAGAAGCGCCTGCAGACGGTCCGCCGGAAGCAGCCCGGTCAAAATATAGGCGTCTTTGCAGCGCGTTGCGTAGGCCCGCAGCGCAAGCAGCCTTTCCGCGCCGGCGAGCGCGGCGTACAGCGCGCAGGCCGTTTCCTTTTCCCGGGCAAAAAACGCGTCCAGCCGCCGTCCCACGTCGGCAAGCTCCGTTTCCAGAATTTGCAGGCTGCGTTCAAATTCCACGCCGATTTGGGCGGTGCTGCCCGACAGCGAGGGAATCGCAATCGGTTCAAACAGCATCGAGGCGAAAATCGCGTCGATGCGCTCCGCCCGGTCGCGCGGTGCAAAATACATCCCGTATATTTCGTCGCGGTCAAAAAAGGAGGGGAAAAATTCTACATAGGGGTCGTCCCCGTACAGCGCCTGCATCCGCCGGTAGCTTTCCGCGGGCAGGTGCCCGAACCGGACACGGATAAACGCGCACTCCGCCACGTCCTGCAAATCCACCGGCAAGTCGCCGAACAGCTCCAGCTTTTTCTGCCCCTGTACGCAGGCCTCCGCCTGCTCCTGCAGCTGGGTCTTTTCGGTCTGCAGCGCCCGGCACGTGCGGTAAAGCGCGTCGGTTTTTTCACGCCAGTCCCCCGGCAGGTCGGCGAACATATCGGCCGGCAGGGGTGCCTGCCCCGCGGTATGCAGCACGAATTGCAGGCGGGAGAGCGCGGCGGCGTAGGGGTTTTCCCCGCCGTCCCCTCGCTCGGCGCCGTAAGACGCCGCCGGGGTTTCTCTGTCAAACTGCGGACAAAAGCCGCATTGCAGCAGGGCCCGGCAGGCCGCGTCGATTTCCGAAGCGTCGGCAAGCAGCCTGAGGACTGCAAATTTCTTTTTTCTCATAAGCCGCCCTCCCTCTCACACGCGCGCCCTGGTCACCAGAAAGGCGCCGATTTCCTCGGGCGCAAGCCCGTAGCGAAGCCCTTCCGCGATATGAATCAGGTTGTGCATCTCGTTTTGCTGGATGCCGACAAAGCCCATCAGCACCATCTGCGGCACGGTCGAGTACCGCAGCGCGTGCGTGCAGGCCAAAAGCTGCGCCTCGCCCGTTTTGTGCTCAATCACGCCGTCGGAAAACAGCGCCGCCGCCTTGCCGTAGACCGTATGCCGCAGCGTCTCGGTCAGGGCGGGCACGTCCGCGCTTTCCAGCAGCGCGTTGCGCTCGGTCGGTGTAAAGGCGGTCACGGTATTGGACAGCACCCCGGTGCGGCGCATATCCGCCTGCGGGTAATAGGTTTTCATGCGGTACAGGCTTTCCACCGTTTTCATGTCCGCGCGCATACGCAGATGGGCAAGCAGCGCCTTGCGCGTTTCGCCGGTATACTGCTCGCGAATGAGCGCCTCGCTTCTGGTGTTGACGCATTCGTCGACCAAAAGCTCGTACGCGCGCACGGAAAACGGCGCGCCCGCGCGAAACCCGTCCAAAAGCCGCTCATACGGCGTGCCCTCGAGCGCGGCGTCCATCTCGTCCATGTTGCGCGCGCGGTAAAGCGCTTCGGCGTCCAGCTCCGAATTGCGGCGGAAAAAGTCGGGAACAAACTGCATGGACTCGCCGACGCCCTCCGAGCCCAGGTATTCGGCGCAGGTGATAAGCAGCTCGGCGTCGTAATCCATTATCAGGGTCTTGTAAAGCGAGCCGCCGAGCGCCTTTTCCGCGGCGGCAAGCGACGCAATGCGCGTCATCGAATATTTGCGCACCAGCGCCTCGAACCGGGCGCGGTGGATGCGCGCGCGGGCAAGGTCGGAAAACACCGACGCATACGCCGTGCGGTCGCGCAGAAAAGCGGCGAGCTCCGAAATGCTGTGGCAGCCGAGCATTTCCCGGTAGGCGTCGTCGCCCAGGATTTCGCCGTACATGGCGTGCGCCTTGGCTGTCAGCGCGCCCGCCGAAAGGCTTGCAATCTTTTTCATGCGCCCGCTCCTTTCCGCTTTTTTCCTTTCCCCCGCTTCAGTCGTTTTGGACGGCGGCCTCGAAAAACGCGTCCTCCCACGCCTTGTGCCCGGCGGCAAACCGCGCGTCCAGCGCTTTGGCCACGCGCGCTTCCCGCTCCTCAATCTGCCGGCTCGCGGCGGCGAGCTTTTCCGCCTTCTGCCGACGCGCCGCGTCAATCTGCGCCTGCGCCTTTTCGTCGTGCGCGGCGTCGATGGCCGTTTTCTGCTCGGCGAGCGCCGTCGTCAGCGCTTCGCGGCGGGCGCGCGCCTGGGCCACGCGGTCGCGGGCCGCGCGGTCGGCTTCCACAATCATATTCAGCGCGTTTTCCATGCAAAAGCCCTCCCGTATGCCGCCGTACCGTCGGTGCCGGCACGGCGGTCAAATGCATCTAATTAAGAACTGATTGTAGCACTTTTTTCGGAAAAGTACAACCGCAATTTTCGAAAAGTCATCCCGGTTTTTTTGCGCAAATTGTGTAGAATGACAAAAAGCCGTACACTTTTTCCCTTAGTGTGCAGAACCGGGCGTTCGGCGCGCGCAAAACGCGGAAAAATCCTGTCGCCCCCATTGTTTTTCATAAAAAAATGTGGTACGATATAGAAAATTCAGCCAAAAAGGAGAGAACGATATGTCGGATTGGTACAAAGAGGCGGTCATCTATCAAATTTGGCCGCGCTCCTTTAAGGACGGCAACGGCGACGGGATAGGCGACCTTGTGGGCGTGCTCGACAAGCTCGACTACATCAAAAGCCTCGGGGCGACGGCCATCTGGTTTTCGCCGCTGTACCCCTCGCCGAACGCCGACTACGGCTACGACATTGCCGACTACCGCAGCATTTCGCCCGATTACGGCGATTTGGATTTGTTCAAGCAGGTGCTCGACGGCGCGCACGCGCGCGGGATGAAGGTGCTCATGGACCTGGTCGTCAACCACACCTCCGACGAGCATATGTGGTTCCGGGAAAGCCGCAAGGGCGGCGACGACAACCCGTACCGCGACTATTACATCTGGCGCAAAGGTAAAGGCAAAGACGGCAAGAAGCCGCCCAACAACTGGCTGTCGACCTTTGAGGGCGGCGCGTGGGAGTATGACGACGTGCGCGGGGAATATTACCTGCACGTCTTTGCCAAAAAGCAGCCCGACCTCAACATGGACAACCCGAAGGTGCGCGAAGAGGTCATCAACATCATGCGCTTCTGGCTGGATATGGGCGTGGACGGCTTCCGCGAGGACGTCATCACCTTCATCTCCAAGCGCGAGGGCCTGCCCAACGGCTTCCCGCTGCCGATTGCAACGGGCATTGAGCACTACAACAAGGGCCCGCACATCCACGAATACCTCACGCAGTTCCGCAAGGCCATTTGCAAGGACTACGACTGCTTCATGGTCGGCGAATCGCCGATGACGAATTCCAAGGACGCGCTGGCCTTTACCGCCGGCGACGACCGGGAGCTCGACATGATGATTAGCTTCGACCATATGCAGGCGGACTGCTTTATGACCGACACCATCGCCGTCCCCTTCAGCCTGAAAAAAATGAAAAAGGCGTTCACGCGCTGGCAGGAGGACCTGTACGGCAAGTCGTGGAACGCGCTGTATCTCGAGAACCACGACCACCCGCGCATCATCAGCCGCTACGGCAGCGAAAAGTTTCGCAAGGAAAGCGGCAAGATGCTGGCGACGATGTGCTATTTCCAGAGCGGCACGCCGTTCATTTACCAGGGGCAGGAAATCGGGATGATTAACAACCACCTCGACCGGCTCGACCAGTTCAAGGACGTCGTGACCTTCAACAACGCGCAAATCTTTAAGAAATTCGGGTTTTCGGACGCGGCGTATCTCAAGATTGCCAACCGCACCAGCCGCGAAAACGCGCGCACGCCGGTGCAGTGGGACGCGAGCGACTACGCGGGCTTTTCGACGGTGGAGCCGTGGTTCGGCGTTGCGCCGAGCTACAAGGAGATTAACGTCGCCGAGGCCGAGGCGGACCCGGATTCCATCCTCCACTATTACCGCAAGCTCCTTGCCGTTCGCCAGGCGGATAAGCTGTTCATCTACGGCAGCTACAAAGAGCACGACCACAACAGCACGGACTTCTACTGCTACGAGCGCGAATACGAGGGCCGCAAGGCGCTTGTCATCTGCTCCTTTGCCGAGGAGACGCGCACGTTCCGCGTGCCGGACGGCTTTGATTTGACCAAGGGGAAGCTGGCGCTGTGCAACTACCAAGACGCGCCCGGCAAGGCGCACGTCTGCCCCATGCGCCCGTACGAAGCGCGGGTGTACGTATTCGAGTAAGCCGCCATACGAAAACGCTCCGGAACACCCGGAGCGTTTTTCAATCGTCATATTCGCGTAAATGCCCTTCGCACAAAAGCCGCGGGAAGCCCCATTGCCGCAGGACCTCGTACACGGCGACGGCGACGGTGTTGGACAGGTTCAAGGACCGGGCGCGCGCGTCGTCGAGCATCGGCAGCCTGGCGCAGAAGTCGGGGTTCTCGTGCAGCAGCCACTCGGGCAGCCCCGCCGTCTCCTTGCCGAAAAACAGGTAGGCGTCCTCGGGATAGGCAAGGTCCGAATAGATGTGCTTGCCCTTCGTCGTGAAAAAGAAAAAATTCTTTTGCTGCGGCGTTTTTTCCAGAAATTCGCGCAGGCTGTCGTAATAGGTAATGTCCAAAAGCCGCCAGTAGTCGAGCCCCGCGCGCTTGAGCTTGCGGTCGTCAACGGTAAAGCCCATCGGCCCGACCAAATGCAGCCGCGCGCCCGTCGCCGCGCAGGTGCGGGCGATGTTGCCGGTGTTCTGCGGGATTTCCGGCTCGACCAACACGATATTCAGCGCCACGCGCACATCCCCTTTCGCTTGTCACCGGGCGCTATTATACGCGCTTTTTTAAAAAAAGTAAAGCGCGCCGATTTTTCAAAATTTTGCACTTCTATTTGCCGGGCGGCTGCGCAAACTAAGCTTGCCGGCTTTTCTATTGAAAAAGCACGGCAAAAAACCGAAAGGAGAGACCCAAATGCAAGCATCGATGCAATCCGCCATGAAGGCCGTCGGCGTCAGCCTTGCCGTCGGCAGCGCCGTCGCCATGGTCGGCGGCATGGTACGCGGCGGCTCGGCCAAGCGCAAGGCGAAAAAAACGGCGAAAAAGGCCGTCAACACCCTGACAAATCTGGTCGACAGCGTCCAGACGATGATGAAATGAAGCCTGGCGCACTGCAGAAAAAAGCCGGGGCGGGGCTTTGCCTGCTGCTCTGCCTTTTGACGCTTGCCGCCTGCGGCGGCGGACAGACGCTTGGCAGCACGCACACGCAGGTTCCCGAGCCTTCCGCCGAAGCACCGGCAGCAGAAGGCTCGACGGCGCCCGCGGCGTCCGAAACCGCACCAGCCGAAACGCCGCTGCCTGCCGCGGCCGACGAGCCGGTTTTGCAGGACGGCAAGACCTACACGGGGCTCGCGCCGCTCGCGCTGCGCGAATTTAAGGTGGAGGACCCCGAAAACACGCGCGGGCTTTCCACCGAAAAGCGCGGCTACAGCTACGGCGTGGCAAAGGACGGTCAGCCGCACACGACCTCGGTGCAGAACCAGCGGTATTTTGCAGAGAACGGCTACCGGGCGTTTTGCCTGGACACCAAAAGCACGGAAAAGACGCTCTACCTGACCTTCGACTGCGGGTACGAAAACGGGTACACCGAAAAAATCCTCGACACGCTTCGGGAAAAGGACGTACCGGCTGCGTTTTTCTGCACGCTGCCGCAGGTGGAGGCCGAGCCGGAGCTTATCGCCCGGATGATTGCAGAGGGGCACATCGTGGGCAACCACTCGGTGCGCCACCCCTCGTTCCCGACGCTTTCACGGCTCGACATGGCGGCGGAGCTGCAGGGCATGGACAATTACCTGCGCACAAATTTCGGGTACAGCGAACCGTATTTCCGCTTCCCCATGGGGGAATATTCCGACTGTGCGCTTGACCTTGTCGGCTCGCTCGGTTACCAGAGCGTGTTCTGGTCGGTCGCCTACGCCGACTGGGACCTGGAAAACCAGAAGGGCGCGGACTACGCCTTCAACACCGTGACGGCGCGCCTGCACCCGGGCGCGGTTCTGCTGCTGCACTCGGTCTCGCCGGACAACGCGAACGCGCTCGGCGACATCATCGATTATGCGCGAAGCGAAGGGTATGTGTTCCAATCCCTGCGCGACTTTCCGACGGCGTAAAGCGAAGCCCGGACAAACCTTGTCCGGGCTTTGCCGCCGTTTATGCTTCTTTTGCGTTTTGCGCGTGCTTTTCGCGGTCCTTCCAGCTGTGGATGACCTGCGGGCGCTCGAGGACGGCGTCGAGCTTTTTCAAAAACGGCACGATGTCGCCGAAGTCGAGCGCGCGGTGGTCGAAGGCGATGCAAATGGGCAGCACCTGCCGCGCCTCCACCCGCTTGTTCCCGGCGGCGTCGCGCACGACGACGGGCTTGTCCTGCACCGCGCCCACGCCGAACGCCGCGACCTGCGGCGGGATGATTTCCAAAAGCGCGCATGCCCCGCGCTGCCCGCGGTACAGAGAGCCGAGGTTCGACACCGTGACCGTACCCTGCGTCAGGTCCGTTTTCGTCAGCCGGTCCGTTTTGGGAATGGCCTCGTACGCGCGCTTTTTCTGCCCGTGCAGCGTGCGGACCTTGTGCTTGCCGGTTTTGGAGCCGATAAGGCGGCAGACGGCCTGCCCGAGCTTGCCGCGGCGCAGCGCCGTGAGCGTGTTGTCCAGCGAAACCTCAAACATGGCTTCGTTCAAATCCGTATTCGCCGCGCGGCGGGAGACGTCGGCGATGTACGCGGTCATCTCGTCCAAGTTTTTGTTTTCAAAGTCATGCAGATTGACGGTCATCATCTCGCCGTTGGGCAGCACCATCGGCATGGAAATGTCGATATTCCGATAGGTTGTGACCTCGCCGCGCACAAGGCGGCGGTCGAAGCGAATGTGCGCGTTCATGGCGGGCGCGGCCTTGAGCCCCTCGCAGATGAGCTTTAAAACCAGCGTATTGACGCTGATTTTTTCCTGCCCCGGGCGGTCGAAATTGAGCTGTCTGTATTCGCGCATCAGGTCGGTCACGTCGGGTTCATACAGATAGGTCACGTGCGGGATGCGCTCCCAGCTTTCCGTGGTCATGTTCGCAACGATTTTTCTTTGGATACCGAAATGGGTGGTCTCTGCCGGTTTCATGGGGCCAACTCCTTTATGTCTGTTTTTCCCGCAGCCGCTGCCGCGCGGTCCGAAGGCCGCGCGCCGCAGTTCCCGTGCGGAACGTCCCCATCGTACCGAAAACGGCGCAGTTGCGCCATATATTCCGGTTTGCAGCGCAAAAAAACGGGTGCAACCGGCGGGTTGCAGGCCGCGGTTGCGCCCAAAAAAGCGCGCAAAAACGCCCCTCGGCAGCAGCTTCGGGGCGCGGGACGCGTTGTGTTCGGTTGTTTTCGTCAGACGTTGACCATCGCCTTGAACGCGTTCATAAAGGTCGAGTTCGACGGCGCCATCACGTAGTTGAGCACCAGCACGTCGGTAATGCCGTGGTCGCGCAGAAACTGCGGGAGGTTCATCCCCTTTACACCGTCCTGGCGCGGGTCGAGCACATAGACCTCGCCGAAGTTCTCCAGCAAAAACGGCGCGAAGGCGTTGCCGTAGGATTCCTTGACCATTAAAATTTTCCGGTCGCTCCCGCAGGCGGAGGTCATCTTGATAAGCGGTTTGTCGCCCTGGATGAACGCCATGTATTTGCTGGACGAATCCGTGATGGAGGTCGAAATGATGCGCAGGTTTTTCCCGTCGGTCATCGCCGGGGAGGAATAAAACTGCCCGCTCGCCTCGACCGTGGGGTAAAACACCTCGACATAGTCCGGGTTCTCTTTCAGCTTCTCGCTGTGCGTATAGCGGTACATGCTGCCCACAAAGCCGTCGAGCCGCCCGGTCTCGTGCGCGGAAAGGGGCTTGCATTCGAGCCCCGCTGTCTCGCAGAACGCCTCATACGCATAATACGCGCCGCGCGCGGTCCAATGGTGGTCGGTGCGGAAATAGATATATTCGTCCGTGTGGCGGGAAAGATGGGAATAGGCGTCCACCGTCACAACGCCGCCGGTCATCGCGCCGTAGGCGATGCCGATGCCGCGCGTCTGGTCATGCGCGCCGGTGCGGTACGCCTCCGGCCCGTAAAACGCAATCCGCGTGGGCGCGAGCAGCGAATAGACGTTGATTTCCGGCACGCGGGACTTGAGCGCGGAAAGGGTCTGCCCGTACTCGGTCAGCCGCTTTTGCGCGACGGAGTACATTTCCATGGCGGCGTCGCTTGTGAGCACAATATAGTTTTCCACCGTATAGTCGCCGACCTCCGGCGGTTCGGTGGGCGGCTCGGTCGTTGCGGCCGCCGACTGGGTTTCGGATTGCGGCTGCGTTTCGGCCGGTGCCTGCGTTTCGGCCGGCGCCTGCGCAGAGGAAAGCCGCGGCGCCAGCGCCACGGCGGTGACCAGGACCACGACGGCGAGCAGAATCTCGGCCGTGCCCAAAATTTTTCTTGAACGAGTCATTTGCATAAATCGGTTCCGCCTTTGTCAGACTTTTTCGCCCGTGTCGGCGCGCAGGATGTTCTGGAACACGGCGATGTGCGTCGACGAGATATACTTATCCATATGCATACTGCCGAAATACCATTTGCTGAACGTACACGAGTCGGACAGCTCCTCGAAATACGCGTTGAGCGCCGTCACGCGCAGGGAATCGTAATCCTTGAGCTGCAAAAAGCCCTTGATGCGCAGCGGCGGTTCGTGCGTGACGACGATGTCGACGTGGTAATCCTCCTTTTCGAGCGCGTGCGCGCCCTCCAAAAGCTCCTCGCGCGTCGGGATTTCCGCGCGCGACCAGGCGTCGCCCTCGGAGCGGATGTCAATGTCGGGGCTCTCGCCGCCGCCCATGGTAAAAACCGACATCCCGTCAATATGGTAGACCTGCCCGCGCATCAGGTGGTAAAGGTTGCCGTAAATGCGGTGGACCTTGCCGCCGTTCCATTCGCTGACCTCATATTCGTTGAGCAGCGAAAAATTTTCGTGCGTGCCGTCTAAGAAGCAGATGTTGTATTTCCGTTTGCCGAACTGCTCGCGCAGCTTGCGCTCCTTTTTGCCGTCATCCCACAAAAAGCCGAAATCCCCGCAGACAATGAGCGTGTCGCCCGCCTTAAGCGCCCGCAGGCGCGCGGGCGAGAGCCGCTGCGCCTCGCCGTGGGTGTCGCCGGTCACATAAATCAAATCCGTTCACATCCTTTGGCCCGTGGTGGTTGCCAAGCGCCATGATTTTTGGTATACTGTCTTATATGTGAATATTCATTGTACACGGTTTTGAACTTCTTTTCAAGAGGTGAAACGCTTTGAAGCGTATAATTTCCCTTGCCCTCTGCGTGCTCGTGCTGTGCGTTTCCGCTATCACGCCGGGCTTCGCCGCCTTTAACGCGGCGCTCGAAACAAGCGCCGACATCGTGCTGCTGTTAAACCGCGACAGCGGCACGGTCGTTTTTGACAAAAACGCCGACAAGGTGACCGCGCCCGCGTCGCTGACCAAGATTGCGACCGCCACCGTCGCCATTGAGCATTGCTCGGACCTGGACGCGAAGGTCACCGTAAAGCAGTCCTCTATCGATGCCATTGCGGGCACGAACAGCTCGACGGCGGGGCTTTTGCCCGGCGAGGTGCTGACCGTCCGAGAGCTTTTGTACTGCCTGCTTGTGCGCAGCGCGAACGAGGCCGCCGTCATTTTGGCCGACTACGTCGGCAACGGCTCCGTGCCCGCCTTTGTGGACATGATGAACGAGCTCGCCGCTTCGCTGGGCTGCGAAAACACGCATTTCGTCAACCCGCACGGTTTGGACGAGCCGGGGCACCAATCCACCGCGCGCGACATTGCGAAGCTTACCGAGCACGCGCTGGAGCTGCCGCTGTTTTCGGAAATTGTCAACACCGTGAACTACACCCTGCCCGCCACGAACAAAAGCGGGGAGCGAAACCTCCTGTCCACAAACTGGCTCATCAACCCGAATTTCAAAACCTACTACTGCGAATACGCCGCGGGCGTCAAAACCGGCTCGACCTCCGACGCGGGGCGGTGCGTGGTTTCGACGGCGAGCAAGGACGGCTACAATTACCTGGGCGTCGTCATGGGCGCGCCGTATGAGGACGTCAACGGCGACGGGAACCCGGACAACTGCGCGTTTTTGGAGTGCAAGAAAATTTTTGAATGGGCGTTCGACAACCTGCGTATGTCCAAGGTTGCCGACACGACGCGCATTGTTACCGTCGTGGACGTCACGCTGTCGCGCAAGGCCGACCACGTGCGCCTGGTCCCCGCAAGCGACGTGACCGCGCTCGTGCCCGTGGGCAACAACGAAAACAGCGTGCTCATAGAGCCCATCCCCGAGGAAACGCCGCAATCCGTCGAGGCCCCCGTCAAAAAGGGGGACGTGCTCGGCAAGGCGCGCATTTTGTATGCCGAAAGCGAAATCGCGACGGTTGACCTGGTCGCCGCCGAGGACGTCGACGTCAGCCTGCTTTTGTATATCGGACACGGCATTTCCCAGCTGTTCCGTTCGGCCGTGTTCCTGGTCATTTTTGCGCTTGTGCTTTTGGTGCTCGCCGTCTACGGCTTTTTGGTGCTGCGGCACAAGCAGCAGAAAAAGCGCCGGCGCGCGCCCAAGACCGTTAAAAATTTCCGGAACCTGAAGTGAGGGAAGCCCCATGGCAAAAGCGGAACCGAAAACCAACGCGATGCGCATCCTGGACCGGCAGAAAATCCCGTACGCGACGCACACCTATCCGCACAAGGACGGGGAGGCCGTCGACGCCAAAAGCGTCGCCGCGCTCGTCGGCATGGAGGCGGGGCGCATTTTCAAGACCCTCGTCGCGCGCGGAAAAAGCGGGCAATGCTACGTGTTCGTCATCCCCGGTCCCGCGGAGCTCGACCTGAAGGCCGCCGCCGCGGCGGTTTCGGAAAAGCACGTCGAGATGCTGCACGTCAAGGAGCTGCTGCCGACGACCGGCTATGTGCGCGGCGGGTGCAGCCCTGTCGGAATGAAAAAGGCGTTCCCGACCGTCCTCGACCGTTCGGCAAGCCGCTGGGACACGATTCTCGTGAGCGCCGGGAAAATCGGCGTGCAGCTGGAGCTTGCGCCCGACGCCCTGCGGCAGGCGGCAAACGCCGCGTTCGCCGACATCACCCTGTAGCCGCAGCCGAAAACCCATGCCAAAGCAGCGCGCCGCCCGTCGGGCGGCGCGTTTTCTTGTTTCGCGTCTGCTTTTGTCAGTTCACGCGCTGGCAGGACATCGGCTCGACCGTAATGGAATCCACGGTGACGGCCGCGTCCGTATAGTTGAAATACAGCGTGGCGCTGTTGTTGTATTCCACACGGTAAACGCCCGCCTGCACCGCTTCGTGCGCGGTCATGCGCGCATCCTGCAAATCGCCGAGCATGGAGGCGGCAAGCTTGTAATTTTCCGCCGCCGCATTGATTTGCGCTTCATAGTGGTAAACGGCGTCCGCGTCCGTGCCGCTCTTTTCATAATACCACGCGTAGCTCGGCAGCGCGCCGTATTCGAGCGCCTTCAAAAACGCGGTCTGCGCGTCCTCGGCCGTGTTGGCGGGCGCAAGCGCATAGGAGACGACGCCGTGCAGCACCATCTGCAAAAACGGGACGGCGCGGTAGCTGTCCGTTTCCGGGTACGCGCACGTGCCGGGCAGAGAGACGACCACGTCCGCGTCGCGCAGGAGGTACGCGTTGCCCGTGTCGACCATCAGCGTCCGGCTGGCGGCAAGCGTCGCCGCCTGCTCGCGCAAATGCCCCGCCATTACGGTGCGCGTGTTGCCCGCGCTCGCATAATCGGAATAGAGATACCGGCCCGCATCGGCAATGCACGCGCCGGAAAACGCGTCGTCGTAAAACGCGTGGACAAAGCCCTCCACATTGTCGCCGAGCTCCGTCTGCCGCAGGAAATACCGCGTATGCTGCGTGCTGCCGGCAACAAGGGCGAGCGGGTTTTCCTGCGCATAGGAAAGCGTCCCGCCGTCTATGCCCTGCGCGCCGTAGCCGGACGCGCGCACGCTGCGCCGCCCGAAGGAGGCAATCGATAAGTCGAGATAAATGGAAAACTGCTGCGCCCGGACATACGCAAGCAGCGATTCCAGCTCGCGGTCATTGCCCAGCTTGCCGGCAAAATCGCCGTTGCGCAAAAGCCCCTGCGAGGTCGCGCCGTCCAGCGCGCCGACGAGCCGCACCGTGACGTTGTCGACGCTTTTCGCCTTTAAGAGCCGCAAAAGCTCCTGCGTTTCGGCAAAATCGGTCAGCAGGGCGCTGCGGTTCGGATTTTCCTTTGCCGCCGCCGCATATACGGTCAAAACCATCGGCAGCGTTTCGGGGACGGCGGTCGCCTGCGCGGGCAGGGTCCCGTTTCGGATAAGCACCTCGCGGCACGCCGCCGCCATGCCGGCGTACCCGGCGTTGCGGTTGGACAAAAAGCGGTAGCAAACCGCAATTTCACCGGTGAACGAATTGCCGGTATACAGCGTCGCGCTGTCCGCCTCCCCCGCAAGGGCGGTATCCGTCACGCAGAAGGTGGCCCCGACGCGGGCGTAGGCGTCCGCCGCGGTCGCCCGGTGCGAGGCAATCCGCGCAATCGCGTCGCCGCTTTCTATCACCGCGACAAAGGCGCTCTGGCCGCGCTTCATCCCGAAGGCCGGAATGCGCGCCGGGACAAGCTGCAGCGTCCCGTCCGCCGCCGTTTCCGTTTCCAAAAGCGCCGGGTCCGCGCCGTAGACCGCAAAGGTCTTGTCGGCATAGGCCTCTTCTAAGACGCCGGCAATCGGCTCCACCGCGCCGCTGCCGTCGGGCAGCAGCATATAGTCCCCGTCGGCGGCTGCGTCCGTCGCGCCGAACCAGTCAAGCAGCGTCAGGCGCTCCAGCACGCACCCCGCAGACAGCGCAATGTCCCCGCAGTTGACCGTCACGCGCAGCGCGCCGTCCTCCAGCCGGAAGGCGACCGTCACGCGCAGGGATACCGCGCCGGCCGGCGCGGCGGCGGGCTCCAGCCTGGCCGTTTCGGCGTCGGGCGCCATGGTATAGGTCAGCTCCATGCCGTCGGGCGTCGGGGTAAAGACCGTCGTACCGAACGCGACGGCGTTGTCCTGGGAATTGAGCGCATAGAGCGTCCCGTCCAGCGACACCTCGGCCGTGAGGACGGCGGCGGGCACCTCGGCGCCGTCCGTGCGCACGGCGGGCAGCGCCTGCCAATAGGTCCCGGTGTTGGTCTCCCGCACGGCCGCCGACTGCGCCGCGCTGTCGTAATACAGCTCCAAAAAGCCGGAATTCGTCACATAAACCAGATTCGCCGCCTGCGTCCCGTGCACGTCCGCGCCCGCAAAGGCGGACGCCGTCGGGGTGCGCGCGCCGACGCTTTGCGTTTCGACGTCCACGCCTGCGCCGCAGCCGGAAAGCAGCAGCACGGCCGCCAGGGCGAGCGCGCCTACGCGCCAAAGGGCGCTTTTCGTTTTCTTTCGGAACGTTCGCATAAGCTTCCTCCGTTTCTTTAAAATATAGTATAGCATATCGGCGCAAAAATTTCCAGTCCCCCCCTTCCCGCTCTGCTGCCTGCCGGTTTGACTTCTCGGCGCAAACCGGGTACAATACAACTGTAATCCGCTCACCCGCCGCGCCGCGCGCAACGCGCCGTTGCGCGCCGCTTTTTTCGGAAAAGAGGTAAACCATGCTGACCTTCGGCCTTCTCCTTGCCGCCTTGATGCTGCTTTGCGGTATTGGGTACCTGATTGTCGGGCACGACTACAAGGACCCGGTTGTGCCTGTGCCGCAGACGGCGGACCCGGCGCGCAACCCGTACATTGCGCCGACCGGGCAGACGATGCTCGCCGCGCACCGGCTCGGCGGCGGCATTGCGCCGGAAAACACGCTTTTGGCCTTTAAAACCTGCGTGGAGGTCCAAAAGCTGCCCGTGGACCTGTTTGAGTTTGACGTCCACCTGACGAAGGACGGCGAGCTCGTGCTGCTGCACGACGATACGTTTGACCGCACCTCCAACGCCGAGGAGGCGTTCGGCAAAAAGGGCGTCGCCCCGCGCGACAAGACCTACGGCGAGCTTATGGCGCTCAACCTCGGCGAGCATTTTAAGGATGCCGGGGGACACACGCCGTACCGGGGGCTTCGCGGGGATGAGATTCCGGCCGATTTGCACGTGGCGCGCGTCGAGGATGTGTTCGCGTATTTTCGCGACCGCAAGCACTACCGCTTCGTCATTGAAATTAAGGACGGCAAGGACGCCGGCCGGCGCGCCGCGGACCGGCTGTATGCGGCCATGGAGCGCTACGATATGCTGCCGCGCGTGGTCGTGGGGACCTTTCACGGCGAAATTTCCGCCTACATGACGAAGGCGCACCCGGATATGCTGCGTTCCGCCGGCATACGGGAGGTTGCGGGGCTTTACTTTTCGAGCCTGCTGCGCTTAAAGCGTGCGGGCAAGCGCTACCCCTTCGCCGCGCTGCAGATTCCGACGGACGACTACGTCTTCCAGCTCGGCACGTCGCGCCTTGTCAACTACGCCCACGCGCACAACGTCGCCGTCCAGTACTGGACGATTAACGACCCGGCCGAGGTCGAGCGCCTGCAGGCTATCGGCGCGGACGCCGTCATGAGCGACCACCCCGAAATGGCCGGGCGCGTGCTGCGCCGAAACGGGTGACGCGTCCGCCCGCATTTCCCCTTGCAAACCGGGCCGAAATACAGTATACTGAAAAAAACGCACAAAGGAGAGGATTGTTTGGACCCCATCAACGTCGATTTCACCGGCGGCAAAAAGGACGACGGCAAAAGCACGTCCGTCAAGGATATTTTCATCCCGCCCGAGCACGCGGGACGCAAAATCGCCGTCTGCCTTGTGATTACCGTGGCGCTTGCAGCCGTGCTTTACTACTTCATGCTGCCGGCGCTCAATTTCAAGGCCATTGAGCTGTATCTGTATATCGCGTTCGTCTGCCTTATCTACATCGGGCTGATGATTCTGTCGACCAAGCTGTTCGTGCAGCCCGAGTACGGGCCGTATGTCCGCAAGCAGTCGCGCGTGCCGCTCATCATCATCGGCGTGCTCGCCGCGGTGGTGCTGGTCGGGTACTTAGTCGGCGCAACGCTGTTCCGGGCGAAGGATTACAGCCAGCTGATGCCCGTTTCCGAGGGGGATTTTGCCGCGGACGTCGCGGAAATCGATTTTTCGAGCGTGCCCATTCTCGACGAAGAATCCGCGACGACCATTGCCGCGCGCACCTTCGGCGATTTGTCCGACTACGTTTCGCAGTTCGCCATTTCCGCGGGCTATTCGACGCAGATTAACTACCACGGCACCCCGGTGCGCGTGTACCCGCTCGCCTACGGCGATATTTTCAAATGGCTGCGCAATACGGGCGACGGCCTGCCCGCCTACATCATCGTCGATATGACGACCGAGGAAACGCAGGTCGTGCGCATGGAGGACGGCGGGATGCGCTACACGCCGGACGAGCATTTCAACCGCTATCTGCCGCGCTACCTGCGCTTTAAGCACCCGACCATGCTGTTCGGCACGCCGAGCTTTGAGATTGACGAAAACGCCGACCCGTACTGGGTCGTGCCCATTCTCGACAAGACCATCGGCCTCTTCGGCGGCACGGACGTGATTGGCGCGGCGGTGGTCAATGCCGTCACGGGCGACATCACCATCGTTTCCACCAGCCTGACGGGCGAAACGGACCTGCCGACCGAGGAATTCGTGACCGACGAGGAATGGCAGTGGATGGACCGCGTGTACAACGCCTCCATCATCAACGAGCAGTACAACTACTACGGCAAGCTGTCGGGCGGCTTCTTCAACTCCATCTTCGGCCAGGAGGGCGTCAGCGTCGTCAGCAGCGGCTACAACTACCTCGCGCTCAACGACGACGTCTATATGTTTACGGGCGTGACCTCCATCACCTCCGACCAGTCCATCATCGGCTTCATTTTGTCGAACCAGCGCACAAAGGAGACGAAGTTCTACCCAATCTCCGGCGCGCTGGAGGATACGGCGAAGGCGTCGGCAGAGGGCGCGGTGCAGCAATACAGCTACAAGGCGACCTTCCCGCTGCTTTTAAACATCAGCGGCGAGCCGACCTACTTTATGGCGCTCAAGGACGCGGGCGGGCTTGTTAAGCAGTTCGCCATGGTCAACCTGAAGCAGTCCACGGTCGTCGGCGTCGGCAACGACCTGACCTCCTGCACGGAAGCGTATGCGCACGAGCTGGAGATTAACGGCATCAGCGTGGACATCGATATTGAGGAAATGGGCGCGGGGGACGACCCGACCGCGCAGACGCCCGAGACGACGGACGTGACCGGGACCGTTGCGGAAATCCGTTCGGTCGTGACCGGGGGCGAGACGTACTTCTATATCCGTCTCGACACCGGCGCAAGCTACTACAAGGTCTCCGCCGCCGAAGCGGAGCGCGTGGTGCTTTTGAACGTCGGCTCGACGGCGACCTTCACCGTGAAGGCGGGCAGCGAGGGCGAGATTATCGACGTCATCGCAATGCCGTAATCACGCAATATGCACAGAAAAACAGCGTCTGTCCTTGCGGACAGGCGCTGTTTTTACTTAAGCTGCCGGGTGCGGCCGTTTATTTTTTCATCCTCATGGAAATGTCGAACGCGTGCACGGAATGGGTCAGCGCGCCGAGCGAGATGATGTCCACGCCGGTCAAGGCGACCTCCCGAAGGTTCTCGAGCGTGATGCCGCCGGACGCTTCGACCTTCGCCCGGCCGGCGATAAGCTCGACCGCCCTGCGCATATCGTCATACGCCATATTGTCGAGCATGATGATGTCCGCGCGCGCTTCGAGCGCCTGACGGACCTCCTCTAAATTGCGGGTCTCCACCTCAATCTTGACCATGTGGCCGAGCTTGCCGCGCAAAGCATCAACCGTCTTTTGGATGCCGCCGCCCGCGTCGATGTGGTTGTCCTTGAGCATCGCGCCGTCAGACAAATTGAAGCGGTGGTTTTTCCCGCCCCCGCAGACCACGGCGTATTTTTCCAGCGCCCGCAGCCCCGGCAGGGTCTTGCGCGTGTCGGTAATCTGCGCGTTCGTGCCGCGCACCAGCTCAACGGCGCGCGCGGTGGCCGTCGCCACGCCGGACATATGCTGCATAAGATTGAGCGCGGTGCGCTCGCCTTTTAAAAGCAGCGCCGTTTCGCCGGAAAATTCCGCAATAACGTCGCCCTTTTTCAGGCGGTCGCCGTCGTGCTTGAACACGTTCGCCTCAAAGCTCGCGTCCAAAAGCTCGAACGTGCGCAGCGCGACCGAAAGCCCGCACAACACGCCGTCGGCCTTGGATACGAAATACGCCGTGTCGCGCTGGCCGTCGGGCAGCAGGTAGTCGGAGGACACGTCCAGATAGTTGATGTCCTCCCGCAAAGCGCGCATAATGACGTCGTCCACATAAAACTGCGGCAGATTCATCCCTCGTCAACCTCCTTGAGAATAATATGGGCAACCGTCGCGAGGCTCAGCGCCTCGCAATAGTCGTGCGTAACGGCAAATTTGCCGGTTTTGAGTCTCTGCAAAATGGCGTCCACGCGCTTGAGGCCCGTGTGCACCGCGCCAAGGTCGGGAATGACGAAGTAGGCGCGCTGCATGATGGAGCGAATCTCCGTGCGCATCCCCTTGGGCAGCGGCGCGCCGGAGACGTCCGGCACGTGGGGGACGGGCACGACGTGCGCAAACCCGCCCGCGGCGCAGCGCGCAATGTCCTGCGCGGCGCGGCGGCCGAACACGAGCGCCTCCAAAAGGGAGTTGGAAGCAAGCCGGTTTTTGCCGTGCACGCCGGTGCACGAGCACTCACCCACCGCATACAGCCGGGAGATGTTCGTGCGCGCATCCAAATCGACGGCAATGCCGCCCATTAAGTAATGCTGGCACGGGAACACCGGGATAAGGTCCGTCGTAATGTCCACCCCGTGCTCCATGCACCCGGCGTAAATGCCGGGGAAGCGGTTCAAAAGGAATTCCCGCCCGCGGTGGCGGATATCCAGATAAAACGCGTTGCTGCCCGTTTTGCGGCTCTCCATGATGATGCACTTCGAGACGACGTCGCGCGGCGCAAGCTCCAGGCGCTGGTCGTAACGGTGCATAAAGCGTTCGTGCCGGCAGTTGAGCAGATACGCCCCCTCCCCGCGCACGGCCTCGCTGATGAGGAACTGCTCGCGGTCCTTGCCGTTGAAGGCGGTCGGGTGGAACTGCACATAGCTCAGATGTTTTATGTTCGCGCCGAGCTCATACGCCAGCCGCACGCCGTCGCCCGTCGCCACGGCGGGGTTCGTCGTGTATTTGTAGACCCGGCCGATGCCGCCCGTCGCCAAAACGCAGTAGTCGCAGAACACCGTCTGCGGCGCGTCCTCTATGAGCATATCGACGCAAAAGCCGCTTTTGACCTTTTGCAGCGAAAAGACCATGGCGTCCTCGCACAGCGTGATGTTGCCGCGCCGGGAAACCTCGGCGAGCAGCTTGTCCACGATTTCGGCGCCCGTCGTGTCCTTGTGGTGGACGATGCGCCGACGGCAGTGGCCGCCCTCGAGTGTCTTTTGCAAAGAGCCGTCGGGATTTTTGTCGAAATCCACGCCGTAGCCCATAATTTTCCGCACGTCGTCGGGGCCCTCGTGCACAAGGACGGTGACGGCGTCCGGGTCATTTTTGTACTGCCCGGCAATCATCGTGTCCTTGAAATGCAAATCGAAGCTGTCGTTCTCAAAGCTGAGCACCGCCGCGACGCCGCCCTGCGCCAGCGAACTGTTGGAAAGCTTCCGGTCCTTTTTCGCAAGCACCAGGACGGACAGCGCTTCCGGCAGCGACAGCGCGGTATAGAGGCCGCCCGCGCCCGCGCCCGCGATAACGACGTCATATCGTTCTTTCAGTTCCATACGGCCTTACCCTTCTTTTTGCAGCCGGCGCATCATGACCTTCGCCGCCTTGTAAATGTCGCCGCAGCCGAGCGTCAGCACCAAATCGCCCTCTCCGGCCTCGCGCAGAATGGCGTCCGCCGCCTCGTCGAAGGTCTGCACGCAGACGCAGCCCGGGATTTTTTCGGCGAGCTGCTCGGCGGTCACGCCGTAGGTGTTGCGCTCGCGCGAGCCCATGATGCGCGTCACGACGCACCGGTCGGGAATGCGCAGGACCTCGGCGAATTCGTCCATCAGCATATAGGTGCGCGAATAGGTGAACGGCTGAAACAGCGCCCAAACGCGCCGGTAGCCCATCTGCATGGCGGCCTCCAGCGTCACGCGCAGCTCGGCGGGATGGTGGGCGTAATCGTCCACAAAGGTAATGCCCCGGTACGTCCCGAGGTTTTCAAACCGCCTGCCCGCGCCGCCGAACGCCTCGAGCCCCTTTTTGGCCGCGGCAAAATCCGCGCCCGCAAGCGCGGCCGCCGCAAACGCCGCCAGCGCATTTAAAACGTTGTGTCTGCCCGGGACGGCCAGCGTAACGCGGCCGAGCACCGCGCCGTTATGCACCACGTCGAACGCGTCGTAGGCGCCGTGCTCGACGGAAAGGTTCTCCGCGTACCAGTCGTTCGTCTCGGAAAAGCCGAAGGAGACAAGCGTTTTGCCCGTCACGCCCTCGAGCGCCCTGCGGGTGTTCGCGTCGTCGCCGTTGTAGACGACCGCGTCGCGCGCCATCTCTGCAAACGTGTGGAAGCTGCGGATGAGGTTTTCCATCGTCTTGAAGTAGTCCATGTGGTCCTCGTCGATGTTGAGGATAACCGCCACGGACGGCGAGAGGTGCAGAAACGTGTCCTTAAACTCGCAGGCCTCGCAGACGAACGTGTCGCTTTTCCCAACGCGGCCGTTCGCACCTATTTTGGGCAGCTTGCCGCCGATGACCGCCGACGGGTCGAGCCCCGCCTCCAACAGCATCTGGGTGAGCATCGAGGTCGTGGTGGTCTTGCCGTGCGTACCGCACACGCCGATGCAGGTCTTATAAAGCCTCGAGATTGCGCCGAACAGCTCGGCGCGCTCAAAGGTCGGCACGCCGCTCTCCTTTGCGGCGACAAGCTCGGGGTTGTCCGGCAGCAGCGCCGCGGTATAGACCACCATTTCGGCGTCGCCGATGTTTTCCGCACGCTGCCCCATTGCGACGGGGATGCCGAGCGCCTTGATGCGGTCGAGCGTGTCGCTCGGGTTGTTATCCGAGCCGGAAAGCCGGTAGCCCTCGCTGTGCAGAATTTCCGCCAGCGGGCACATCCCGCTGCCGCCGATGCCGATAAAGTGGATGCGTTTGACGCTTTGTAACAGGTTGTCGATATCCGGCATGGAAAACGCCTCCGTTCTGTTCTTTTCTTATTATATTGCAAAGCGCGAAAAAATTAAACCCCCAAATGCAATCTGCACCGAAAAAATCCCGCCCGCATAGGATGGGACAGAAGCGGAAAAAGGGGCGACAGCATGAAAACGATTCTTTTGGTGGGCGGCGACCGGCGCAGCCTGTATCTGCGCGCATATTTCGAGCGCCGGGGCTTTTCTACATACGGCTTTGCGCTGCAAAAGGGCGAACCGCCCGCCTTGGGGGCCGAACTTTTGCAAAAGCCGTATGCGGCGGTCCTTTTGCCGCTGCCCGTCACGCGCGACGGCCAAACCGTATGCACGCCCCTTTGGGACGGCGCGCTGCCGCTTGCCGAACTTTGCCGGCGTCTGCCGAAGGGCGCGAGGGTGCTCGGCGGGCAGGTGCCGAAGGCGTTTTCGGAACAGCTCCTGGCAGGCGGGTGCACGGTTTTGGACTACTGCACCGAAGCCGTCGTCCGGGAAAACGCGGATTTGACCGCCCGGGGCGTCCTGCGCGTTCTGCAGGAAAACGGCTGCGCGCCAAAGGGCGCGCGCGTCGTCGTGACCGGGTTCGGCCGCGTCGCAAAAGCGACACTCAAGGCGCTGCTTGCGGCGGGCGCGGCGCCGCTCGTTGCGGCGCGGCGGCAGGAGGCCCTGCGGGAAGCGGAGGCGCAAGGGGCAGAGGCCGTTTTGCTGTCCGACTTCCTTAAAGCGCCCGGGCGTTTTGACGCGCTCGTCAACACCGTCCCCGCCCGCCTGTTTTCGGAACGCGTGCTGCGGCACTGTCCACCGGACGCTTTGTATCTGGAGACTGCGTCCGCGCCGTACGGCCTGGACCTTGCCGCCGCAGAGCGGCTCGGGCGGCGGGCGGTTCTTGCGGCGTCTCTGCCCGGGCGGTACTTCCCGCAGGCCGCGGCGGAAATTTTGGGGGCCGCCGCCGAAAGTCTCTTGTAAGGGAGGGAAAGCCCATGTCCGGGAATCGTTTGGGCTTCGCCATGTGCGGCTCGTTTTGCACGTTTCACCGGGTGCTCCCGGAAATGGAACGGCTCAAAGCCGCCGGCTGGGACGTCCAGCCCATCCTGTCGCAGACCGCCTATTCGACCGACACGCGCTTCGGGAAAGCGGCGGACTTTGTCGAGCGGATTGAGGCCATTACGGGAAAACGCGTCTGGCACACGCTTGCAGAAGCGGAGCCCATCGGACCGAAAAAGCTCCTGGACCTGCTCGTCGTCGCGCCCGCAACGGGCAACACGCTCGCAAAGCTTGCCGCGGGGCTCGCCGACACGTCCGTCACGCTCGCGTGCAAGGCGCACCTGCGCAACGAACGGCCCGTGCTTCTGGCCGTTTCCACCAACGACGCGCTCGGCGCGGCCGCCAAAAACATCGGCGCGCTGCTGAACGCGCGGCACCTGTTTTTCGTTCCCATGCGTCAGGATGCGCCCGAAAGCAAGCCGCGCAGCGTCGTCGCGGATTTCACGAAGCTCCCCGAGGCGGCCGCCGCCGCGTTGGCGGGGAAGCAGCTTCAACCGGTCTGTTTTTAAGCATTGACCGCACACGGAAATTGTCTCGTATTTCCCTGTGCGGTCTGTTTTTGTCTGTCAATTTACCAAAAATGCGTATGGATTTTTGTTTGTTTCGCCGGATTTTGTGCGGCGACGCAAAAGGCATAGAAATCCCCCCTGCGGTGTGCTAAAATATAGTATGTATGCGGCTTTTCGTCCGCAAAAGGCGCAGCGCGCCGGACCCTTGCAGAAAGGACATCGGGCATCCCCCGGAAACAGCCATGGCATTTATTGAGATGAAAAACGTCACCAAAACCTATTATATGGGCGAGGTGGAAATCAAGGCGCTCGACGAGGTCGGGTTCGCCGTCGACAAAGGCGAGTTTGTGGTCATCGTCGGTCCTTCGGGCGCGGGCAAGACCACGATTCTCAACATCCTCGGCGGCATGGACACGGCCTCCTCCGGCGAGATTTATGTGGACAATGAGCCGGTCAGCAGCTTCGACGAAAAGGCGCTGACCGCCTACCGCCGCGACGACGTGGGCTTTGTGTTCCAGTTTTACAACCTCGTCGGCAACCTGACGGCGCTCGAAAACGTGGAGCTCGCCTTGCAGCTTTCCAAGAACCCGCAAAGCGCGAAAAGCGTTTTGCAGGAGGTGGGTCTTTCGAACCGGCTGGACAATTTCCCCGCCCAGCTTTCCGGCGGCGAGCAGCAGCGCGTTGCCATAGCGCGCGCGCTCGCAAAGGCGCCGAAGCTTCTGCTGTGCGACGAACCGACCGGCGCGCTCGATTACATCACGGGCAAATCCATTTTGAAGCTTTTGCAGGACACCTGCCGCGAAAAGAACGTGACCACGCTCGTCATTACGCACAACCTTGCCATCGCCCCCATGGCGGACAAGGTCATCAAGGTCAAGAACGGCAAGATTGACCAAATTCTGATGAACAAGCGTCCGACCCCGGTCGAGTACATTGAGTGGTAAAGGAAGTTCGGCATGACAAAAGGTTTGAGAAAGGATTTGCGCCGGTCAATCGGCAAAAGCTTCAGCCGCTTTTTGTCGATTCTGCTGATTTCCGCGCTGGGCGTGGCGTTTTTTGCCGGCGTGCGGACCGCCGCCCCCGCGATGGAGGCCTCGGCGGACGCGACCTATGATGACCAGAACCTGATGGACATCCGCGTGCTCGGGACGCTCGGCATGACCACCGAGGATGTGGCGGCGTTTCTGGGGCTTGCGGGCGTGGAGGACGCCGAAGGGCTTTACACCGCCGACTATCTGTGCGAAACGGACATTGCGACGGTGGTCGTCAAGGTCTCATCGATGACCAACCGCATCAACCAGGTGCGCGTCACAGAGGGCCGCTTTCCGGAGCGCTACGACGAATGCATCGTCGACCGGGCGTTTCTGGACGCGTCGGGCTACGCCTTGGGCGACACGGTGCGCCTGCGCACCGGCACCGAGGAAAGTGTTTCCGACAAGCTGGCGGCCGATGAATTTACGATTGTCGGCATCGGCGAAACCGCCTATTACATGGACGCCGACCGCGGCACCGCCTCTATCGGCGACGGTACGGGCGACGGCATGATGATTGTGCCGAAGGAGGCGTTCACGACCGATATTTTTTCGGAAGTGCTTGTGACGATGACCGGCGCGGACGAGCTCAACTGCTTTTCCGCGGACTACGAAGCGCTGCTCGAGACCGTGACGCAAAATATCGAGTCGCTCGAGCAGGGCCGCTGCGAGGTGCGCCTGGAGCAGTTCAAGGCGGACGCGGACGACCAGCTCAACGACGCGCGGTACGAATACCAGAAGCAAAAGGACAAGGCGATGCGCGACCTTTCGGACGCGTACCAGACCCTGACCGCCTCGGAGGCCGAGCTGACAAGCGCCCAGGCCGAAATTGAACAGACCCGCACACAGCTGCAAAGCCTGCGCACGCTTTTCAACCTCGGCGACCAGACCATTGACGCGAGCCGCGCGGAGGTTGCCGACGCGCGCAAGTCCCTAAACGAGCTCGAGGTGCAAAAGCAGGCGCTCGAGCAGGAGATTGCCGACAGCGAAGTGCAGATTTCCGAAATGGAAAAGCAGCTGCAGGAGCAGGCGCCGACGCTTTCCGCGGAGGAATATTACCAGCGCAGCCTGGAGATTATCGAGGCGCGCGCGACGGTCGAATACTACAAAAGCCAGATGCCCTCGCTCGAGCGCAGCATCGAATCCGCCCGCCGCCAGGTGGAAACCGCCGAGGCGCTGATTGAGAATTTCCCGCAGGCGTCCGCCAACGCGCGCGAGCAAATCGCCGCCGGCGAAGCGGAGCTTGCAGAAGCGGAGAAGCGCGTGCAGGACGGTGAAATCGAGCTGGAACGCGCCAAGGAGGATTACGCCGTCGCCGAGGAGGACGCCGAGGCCGAGCTTGCCGCCGCCGAGGAACGGCTGCAAAACGCCGAGGACGACATCAACAACGTGGAGCTGCCGCAATGGTATGTGCTCGACCGCAGCTCGGTGCCGAGCTGCGCCGCCTTCCAAAACGACGCGCAAAACATCCGCGCCGTCGGCACGGTGTTCCCGATTATCTTTTTCCTGGTGGCGGCGCTCGTCTCGCTGACAACCATGACGCGCATGGTCGAGGAGGAGCGCACGCAGATTGGCACGCTCAAGGCCCTGGGCTACAGCCGGCGGTCCATCCTCTCCAAATACATTGTGTACGCGCTGATTTCCACCCTCATTGGCGCCGTACTCGGCGCGGCGGCCGGCGAAGCGCTGCTGCCGGGGCTCATTTTGCGGACCTACCGCATTGTCTACCCGGGGCTTACCGAAACCGTGCTGCCCGTCCACCTGCCAAACGCCGGGGTGGCCGCCGGGTTTTCCGTGCTTGCAACGGTCGGCGGCGCCGTCCTGGCCGGGGCGCGCGTGCTGCCGCTGGTGCCCGCCTCGCTCATGCGGCCCGAAGCGCCGCAGTCCGGGCAGCACATTGCGCTCGAGGAGCTCAAGTTCATCTGGCTGCGTCTCAATTTCTCGCAGAAGGCCGCGCTGCGCAACCTGTTCCGCTATAAAAAGCGTCTCTTCATGACCGTGTTCGGCGTGGCGGGGTGCATGGCGCTGCTGCTTGTGGGCTTCGGCATCAGCGATTCCGTCGAGCGCGTCCCCGACAAGCAGTACGGCGACGTGTTCGCCTACCAGGGCACCGTCGGCACCGACACCTCGCTTTCGCGCGCGGAACGCCGCCAGCTGCTGGCCAAGGTCGCCTCCGTTAAGGGGGTCGCCGACTATTTGCAGGCGAGCTCCGACGTTGTGTACGCCGAAACCGACAAGGGGGAGACGACCGCCTATCTCGTCGTCCCGCAGGACACGGCGAAATTCAGCGAATACGTCCGCCTGCAGACCCGCCTGACCAACGAGCCCTGCGCGCTTTCCGACGACGGCGTGCTCATCACCGAAAAATTTGCGAAGCTTTTGGGGCTTGAGGTCGGCGACATGGTCACGCTCAAGGCCGACAAGACCGCCGTGCCCGACGGGCAGGTCCGCGTGGCCGGCATTGTGGAAAACTATCTGAACCATTACATTTACATGACGCCGAACATTTACGAGGCGCTGTACGGCGAGACCGCGACGCTCAACGCCGCGCTTATCAAGACCGAGGCCGGCGCGGACTCCGACGAGGTGGCCGCGGAAATCCTGGAGGTGGGCGGCGTGACCTCCGTCACCATGAATACCACCGCCCGCAGGCAGGTGCAGACCACGCTCGACAACCTGACCGTTATCATCGCCGTGCTCATTGTCGCCGCGGGGCTTTTGGCGTTCATCGTGCTTTACAACCTTAACAACATCAACATCACCGAACGCCGCCGCGAGCTGGCCACGCTCAAGGTGCTCGGCTTCTTCCCGCGGGAGCTTGCCGCCTACGTCTACCGCGAAAACGTGATTCTGACGCTTTTGGGCACGCTCCTCGGTCTGGGACTCGGGTATTTGCTGCACTGGTTCGTCATGCGCACCATTGCGACGGACATGGTCATGTACAGCGTCGTCATCTCGCCGCTGAGCGTCCTTTGGAGCGTGCTTATCACCTTGGGCTTCTCGGCCGTCGTCAACGGGCTGATGTACTTCCGCTTAAAAAAGATTGATATGATTGAGTCCCTAAAGAGCGTGGAATAGGGCGTTTGTCCCGCATAAAAGGAGCGATTTCATGCAAAAGAGGACCAAACAAATTTGGATTGCTGCTGCTGTAATCCTGGCGCTGGTTGTCCTGATTCCCGTCGTCGGGTTGGGCGTTGACCTCGCCATCTCCCAAATCCGCTCGTCCAAACCCGCAAATTATTATGCAGACGCATGGGGCATCGAGTTTCCCGAATCCGCAAAAAAGACCGATTCCCTCCAAACGGAGGGCCGCGACTGGTGGGCATACGCCGTGTATTCTGTCGACGCCGGCGACGACGCGGCGTTTGCGGCGTATGCCGATACGCCCATAGATGCGGATACGCTGGACCGCCTGACCGCGATTCTGGACCGTGTGCAGGTGCCGCAGGCGGACCGACCGGATTTGGAGCGGGCCTATCTGTGGCAGCACTTTGGGGAGAACGAAAGCCTGCTCGGGGGCACATCGAACGCAGACAAGTACATGGACAATTTATATGTGCTGTATGACAGAGAAACGCATACCGTGTACACATTCATTTCGCACAAATAAAACGGCGGCGCAGCGGGTCTGCCCTCCGACTGGCCGCTGCGTCTTAAAACCGGCGGACACCCGCCCATATCTTGTGCATTCTGCCGATTGCATTTTTACGGAAAACCCGCTATACTGAAACCACAACGAAACGGCGCGTGCGACTGACGGGAAAACGCAGACAAACTGCGGTGGAGCACGCAGCCGAATCTATGCCGACCGTCTGGGCAATCTTGCAAAACGCAGGGTTGCCCTTTTTGTTTTGCGGGATGTGTTTTCATGGGAGTGAACAGCATGGATTTCAAACAGTGGGAAGGCTTTGTCCGCGGCGAATGGAGCGAAACCATCGCGGTGCGCGACTTCATTCAGAAAAACTATGCGCCCTACACGGGCGACGGCGCGTTTTTGACGGGGCCGACCGAGCGCACAAAGGCGGTTGCCGCAAACTGCGCCGACCTCCAGCGGCAGGAGCGGGAAAAGGGCGGTGTGCTGGACGTGGACACCGAGCACGTCTCGTCGCTTGTCACCTACGGGCCGGGCTATATCGACAGGGAAAACGAACTGATTGTCGGCCTGCAGACCGACGCGCCGCTGCGCCGCGGGGTCAACCCGTTCGGCGGGATGCGCATGGCGCGCAGCGCGGCCGCGGCATACGGCTATAAGCTGTCGGACGACCTCGAGGAAATTTTCAGCTTCAAAACCACCCACAACGACGGCGTGTTCCGCGTGTATACCGACGAAATGCGCGCGGCGCGGCACATCGGCCTTCTGACGGGGCTGCCCGACGCCTACGGGCGCGGGCGCATCATCGGCGACTACCGCCGCGTGGCGCTGTACGGCGTGGACGTGCTGATTGCGGAAAAGAAAAAGGACAAGCGGAAAATCGGCCTCGGCAACATGGACGTCGACGCCATCCGCCAAAGCGAGGAGCTCTACCAGCAGATTCATTTCCTGGAGCTGCTCAAAGAGATGGCGAAGCTCTACGGCTACGACATCAGCGCGCCGGCCTCGAACGCGCGCGAGGCCGTGCAATGGCTCTACTTCGGCTATCTCGCCGCCATCAAGGAGCAGAACGGCGCGGCGATGTCCCTGGGGCGCACGTCGACCTTCTTAGACATCTATATCGAGCGCGATTTGCAAAACGGCACGCTCACCGAAAGCGGCGCGCAGGAACTGATGGACGATTTTGTCTTAAAGCTGCGCATGGCGCGGCACCTACGCACGCCGGAATACAACGAGCTGTTCGGCGGCGACCCGATGTGGATTACGGAAAGCGTCGGCGGCACGGGAGAAGACGGCCGGACGCTGGTCACGAAAAATTCCTACCGGGTGCTCAACACCCTTTACAACCTCGGTCCCGCGCCCGAGCCGAACCTGACGGTGCTCTGGTCCGAAGCCCTTCCGCAGGCCTTTAAAACCTTCTGCGCGCGCATTTCGGTGGACACCGACGCCATCCAGTACGAAAACGACGACGTCATGCGCCCCATTTACGGCGACGACTACGCCATCGCCTGCTGCGTCTCCGCCATGCAGGTCGGCAAGCAGATGCAGTTCTTCGGCGCGCGCTGCAACCTCGCAAAGCTGCTGCTGATTGCCATAAACGGCGGCTACGACAACGTATACGGCCAGAAGATTGGCCCGCAGATGGAGCCGCTTGCGGGCGATACGCTCGACTTTAGCGAGGTGGCGGGGCGGTTTTCCGCATACCTTTCGTGGCTGTGCCGGCTGTACGTCAACACGATGAACGTCATCCACTATATGCACGACAAATACGCCTACGAAAAGATTCAGATGGCGCTGCACGATACCGAGGTTACGCGCTTCATGGCGTTCGGCGTGGCGGGCCTTTCCGTCGCGGCGGACAGCCTTTCGGCCATCCGGTACGCCAGGGTGCATCCGGTGCGCGACGAAAACGGCTACATTGTGGACTTTGAAACCGAGGGCGAGTTCCCGACCTACGGCAACGACGACGACCGCGTGGATTCCATCGCGAAAAAGCTGCTGGAGGACACCATCGGGGAGCTTCGCAAGACCCCGACGTACCGGAACGCCGTCCACACGCTGTCGGCGCTGACGATTACCTCCAACGTCGTATACGGCAAAAAGACCGGCGCGACGCCCGACGGCCGCAAAAAGGGCGAGCCCTTTGCGCCGGGCGCGAACCCGATGCACAACCGGGAGAAGAACGGCGCGCTCGCGTCCCTCAACTCCGTGGCGAAAATGCCCTATGACGCGTGCCGCGACGGCATTTCCAACACCTTCTCCATCATCCCGCAGGCGCTGGGCAAAACGGACGACGAACGCGCGGCGAACCTGGTCAGCGTGCTGGACGGCTATTTCAAGCAGCGCGCGCACCACATCAACGTCAACGTCCTCAACCGTGAAATGCTCGAGGAGGCGTACAACGACCCGGCGAAATACCCGAACCTGACCATCCGCGTGTCGGGCTATGCGGTCAATTTCCATAAGCTTTCCAAGGAACAGCAGCGCGAGGTCATCCTGCGCACGTTCCACAGCGCGATGTAAGGCGCCCGCCGTAAAAAAAGAGAACCCCCGTCCGCCGCAAAATGCGGCGGACGGGGGATTTTGCAGCCCTTTTTCAGTATCGCGTCAAATGCCCTTGAGCTTGCCGAGGTTCGCGAGCGTGTGCGGCACGCCCTTGAGAATTTTGCCCATGCCCTTGGCGAATTTGTCCTCGTTGAGAATGACCAGAAGCCCCTTCGCCATGTCCTCGCTGAACAGCCCGAAGCTCATGGACACCAGGTTTTTCATCGGCAGCTGCAGCGCGATGGCGCCGGCAAGCGTGTCCTCCCCGAGCATCTTTTTGAACAGCCGGTTGAAGCGGCCGCCCCACTTGCCGTCGGCGGCGTCCTCAATGGTGTTGCTGAGCGTCAGCGGCTGGGACTTGTCGCGCGTGCTGGGCGGCAGCTCGCGGCCGAGCACCGCAACATACTGTTCGTCCGGCACGTGCATAATATCCGCGCCGTAGTAAAGCGGGGCGCTCCCGCGGTAATCCGGGATTTCGGCTTCCACGGTCGAGCGGACCTGCACCTCGCCGGTCAGGCGGATGTCGCGGCTCGACGCGCCGACAAGAATCTGGAACGCGCCGGTCTCGACGTGCCAGTCGTGGAGGTTGACGTTGTAATACGCGAACGCGCGCTTGTCAAGCGTCATGGAGACCTCCTGCGCCTCGCCGGCCTTCAAAAACACCTTGCAAAACGCCTTCAGCTCCTTCTGCGGGCGGAAAATGGTGCTTTCCTCGTCGCGCACATACAGCTCGACAACCTCCGCGCCGTCGCGCGCGCCGGTATTTTTGACCTTGCAGGTCACCGTCAGCGTGTCCGTGTCGTCCATCTTGTCGGCGCTCAGCTTCAGGTCGCTGTACTCGAACGTCGTATAGGAAAGGCCGTAGCCGAACGGGAAGCGGACCTTCTTTTCGGCGGTATCGTAGTACCGGTAGCCGACGTAAACGCTTTCGCGGTATTCCACCGACACCTGCGTGCCCGGGAAATAGTTTGCGCTCGAGTTGTCGGCAAGCGCGTACGGGTAGGTCTCGGACAGCTTGCCCGACGGGTTCACGTCGCCGAACAGCACGTCGCAGACCGCGCTGCCCGTGGTCTGCCCGCACAGGAAGGTATGGAGAATCGCCGGGACGTCGTCCGCCCACGGCAGCTCGACCGCCGAACCGCCCGCAAGCACCACAACCACGTTCTTGTTGACCTTGAGCACCTCGTTGACAAGGCGGTCGTGCAGCGGCGGCAGGTGCATATGGCGGCGGTCGCAGCCCTCGGTTTCGTATTCGTCGGTCAGGCCGATAAAGAGCAGGACCGTGTCCGCGCCCTTCGCCTTTTCGACCGCTTCGGCGACAAAATCGTCGTCGGACGTGCGGTTCTTTTTCGCCGTCGAATACCCCGGCGCATACTGGAACGAAACGCCCATCTGCACAAGCGTCTCATAGGCGGAATCCAGCTGAATGGGATTGATAAGCGACGAGCCCGCGCCCTGGTAGCGCGGCTTTTTCGCCATTTCGCCGATAACGGTGAGCTTCGCGTCCTTTTTCAGCGGCAAAAGGTCGTTGTCGTTTTTGAGCAGCACCATGCACTGCCCCGCAATCTCGCGCGCAAGGGCGTGGTGCGCTTTCGCGTCATAGGTATAGTCTCCAAGGACCTCCTGCGATTTAAGCGCCAGGTCCACCATGCGGTCGACCATCTCGTCCAGGAAGCTTTCGTCGATAATCCCCTGCTTGACCGCCTCTAAAATGCGCGCGTTGCCCATGCCGTCCGAGGAGGGCATTTCCAGCTCCTGCCCGGCAAGCAGCCCCGCGACGCGGTCGTTTTCCGCGCCCCAGTCGGTTTCCACAATGCCCTTGAAGCCCCACTCGTCGCGCAGGACGTCCGTCAAAAGCCACTTGTTTTCCGCGCAGTAGGCGCCGTTTAAGCGGTTGTACGCCGCCATAATGGTCCACGGCTGCGCTTTTTTGACCGCCGTCTCAAACGGCGCTAAGTAAATTTCCCGCAGCGCGCGCTCGTCCACGACGGTGTTGACCGTCATGCGGCGCGTTTCCTGGTTGTTCGCGGCGAAATGCTTAATGGAGGTGCCAATGCCCTTGCTCTGCACGCCGTTGATAAACGCCGCCGCCATTTCGCCCGCCAAGACCGGGTCCTCCGAAAAATACTCGAAGTTGCGCCCGCAAAGCGGCGAACGCTTGATGTTCGTCCCGGGCCCGAGCAGCACCGAAACCTTTTCCTTCAAGCACTCCTCGCCCAGGGCCTCGCCCATTTTGTAGAGGAGGTCGGTGTCCCACGAGCAGGCCGTCGCCGACGCCGTCGGATAGCAAATCGCGGGCACGCCCTTTAAGGACATTTTTTCCTCTTTCGTCGTCTTTTCCTCGACGCGCTTGCGGATGCCGTGCGGGCCGTCGGTCATCATAATGGACGGCACGCCCGCCGACGGGACGTCCGCCGTGTGCCAGTAGTCCTTGCCGGAGCAAAGGCTGACCTTTTCCTCCAGCGTCATTTTGGATACAATATCCGGATGCTTCATAGATTTCCTCCCATAGTATATTTGGTTTTTATTTCTTTTTTCCCTTCGTATAGCATACCGCAAACGCCAGAAATATGCAAGCGTTTTCCTGCGCGGCATTTACGCCTTTATCTGCCGGTAACGCGCCTCAAGCTCCGGCCAGCGGCTGTACGCGTCTCGCTCCTCCAGAAGCTTTTTCGCCGCCATATAGGGCGCGGCGCAGACCGTCAGGCGGTGCATTTCGCGCTCCGCCCGGCTTTTTTCGTGCCGCTTTTCGCGGCGCTCGGCGCGCGTTGCCTCCGGCAGCCGGTAGGCCTTTTCCACATCCGCCTCGCACGGAATGCGCGCGCCTTGCGGGAAGTGCTTTTGCAGGCGCGCGGCGCTCCTTTGCAGCGCGCGGGCCTCCAGCACGGCGGCTTTTCTCGCGCGGCGCTGCGCCTTCGTGTCGCGCGGCATGGCGCAGGCGTCCGTTAAAAGCTGCCGGTCAAACTGCCGCAGCCCGTCCAGGCCTGCCGCCGTCAAACGCTCGGCGCGGGCCACGCGCGCACGCATGGCCGCCGACTCGAATTTTTCAAGCTCCGCAACGGTCATCTGCGCCGCAGCCCGGCGCGCGGCGGAAGCCTTGTCCGTCCCGCCGGCGGTTTCCCGAAGCGCGGCGTAGGCGGCGTAAACCTCCTCGACCGTGTCGCAGAGCGCCTCGTCGGACAGCTCGCCGTTGCGGTTGTCCGTAAACAGCGCGCGTATCTTTAAAACCCGAATCATATTCTGCCGCTTGTCCTCGGACAGGTCGTAGAACAAAAACGGAATCAGCGACAGCACCGTGCCGGCAATGGCCGCGGCAATCATCGCATAGACAATGGGGTTGCGGAATTCCGCGTTAAACAGGTCGTCGTAGTTGTTCGTCAGACCGTAGCGCTGCAAGATAAGCGGAATCGCGTAGCCGGTGACCAGGGCAATCGCGTTGCCCAGCAGCACGCCGCTTTGCTCGATAAAGCCCTCGAGCCGGTCGCCGGTCTTGTACTGCTGGTACTCCATAACGTCGGCCTTCATGGCGGGCAGATAGATGATGGACAGCGCCGCGAACATATCCTTTAAGTAAATCATGATGAAAACCAGGATATAGCTCTTGTAGCACACGAGCATCAGCACCAGGCACACGACCTGCGCCGCCATGGACAAAAGGCAGATGCGCCGTTTGCCGAGCCGGTTTGCAAGCGGCGCGCCGAGAAGCATCCCCGGCGTCGCGGCCTCCCCGCGGATGACGACCATCAGCGAATACAGCCCCGTGTTGTTCATGCCGTAGTAAAAAATCCATTGGAACAAATACCCGTAGCCGCCCGCTAAGAAGTTGAGCCACGTCGACAAATTGATAATCCAGAAGTATTTGTTGCGCGAGACCTTTTTAAAGCCCTCCCAGAAGCCGACGCGCGGGACGTAGCGCTTGGGGACGATAATGCGCTCGCGCGTGCCGAACACGCACAGCATACTGACCGCGACGCCCAACAGGCAGAACACCGGGAAGGCGATACGGTAGGTGTGCAGGTCCTCAAGCGGGCCGATAAGCGGCAGGACGGGGTTGATGATGGTCGGCGCGGCGGAATAAATGATAGAGCTGACCTCGATAATCCACGCGCGCTCCGAGGAGTTCGGGGACATGACCTGCACAAGCCCCGCGTACGCCGCCGAGTAAAACGGCGAGAATACCTGCAAAAGCGTATAGACGACGAACACGGAAACGGCCTTGTCCCGGTAGGCCATGTCCTCATACGGCAGGTACACAAGCAGCGTGCCCAAAAACGCCGTCGGCAGGCCCATCGTCAAAAGATACGGCCGGAACTTGCCCATCGCGCTGCGCGTGTTGTCAAACAGCATCGCGCGCATGGGCGCGAAAACAAGGCCCACAAGCGTCGCCGCGACGTTCATCGTCTGCAAATCGAGCGCCGTAATGCCGATGGACGCGCCGACAATCATGCTGCCCGCGTTTAAAACGATAAGCCCCACCATGGACACAATAAAGTACACGCCCGCGCCGCCGACGGAATACGCGGCGATTTCACGGTAGGACACATACTTTTTGTCCGGCGGCGTTTTCCAGTACCGCCGCAGATTCAGCACCTTTTCTTTGCAAAAGGCCAAGGCGCGCTTGCATTTCCCGTTTTTCATCCGGCCCCTCCGTTTTTAAATCCCGCAAGCCCCCTCGCGTGCGCGGTCAGTCCCCCGCCGCACCTTCGTCGGGGAGCCCCAGAAGCTCGGCCGCGGCGGACGCATCGGTGTCTTCCACCTTCTTCAGCCTGTTGTGGATAATCTCGTTGCGGTGCTGCGCTTCGCCGAGCGTTTTGCCGGCCTCCTCTATCTTTCTCTGCGCGGTTGCCAGCACCTCGCCGAACTTGACGTACTGCGCCTTGGCCGCGCTCAAAAGCTCGCGCACCTCATTGGCCTTTTCGTTGATGGCGACGGTCTTAAAGCCCATGGCCAGGGAGTTGAGCAGCGCCGTGATTGTGGACGGCCCCGCAACCATGACGTTGTACTCGCTCTGGATGCGCTCCAAAAGCCCGGACTGCGACGACGCAACCTCGGCGTACAGGCCCTCGGTCGCCAGGTACATGATAGCAAACGGCGTGGTGTTGGGGACGCGGATGTATTTTTTGATGGTCTTCGCTTCGCCCAGCACCCGCGTTTCCAGCGCCTTGCGCGCGGCCTTGAGCGCCTCCTGGTCCGCCGCGTCCGCAGCCGTGCACAGCCGGACGTAGTCCTCCATGGGGAACTTTGAGTCCACCGGCAGGTACGTTATGCGGGAGGGGTCGTCCGAGGCGGGAATGCGAATCGCAAACTCCACGCGCTCGCTGTCCTTTTCCCCGGTGGCGACGTTTTTGTCGTACATATGCGGAATGGTCTGGTCGAGGATGTTTTCGAGCTGCACCTCCGCCCAGGTCCCGCGCGCCTTGACGTTCGTCAGCACCCGGTTGAGCGCGCCGACGTTGACGGTGACGCCGGCGGAAAGCTCCTTCATCTCGCCCAGGGATTTATACAGGTTTTCCAGCTGCTCGGACACGGTCGTAAAGGAGACGTTCAGGCGCGTCGTCAGCGTGGCGGTCAGCTTTTCGTCGACCGTGCTGCGCATTTCGTCGAGCTTCTTTTCGTTGCTCTGCTGCATCTTCGTCACGGCCTCTTCCACCGACTTCGTCTGCTTTTCCCCCTGCAAAAGCAGGCGGTCGCGGATGTCGCCGAGGGATTTGGTGACCGTCTCGCCCAGCGTGATGCGCTGTTCGAGCGTGGCGCGCGTCATATCGTCGAGCTTTTTCTGCATCCGCTCCGCTTCGTCGGCGCGCTCCATCCGATTTTGCGAAAACGCGTCCGCCGTGGTTTTGCGCAGCTCCTCGAGCCGGGCGGCCAGCGCCTGCAGCTCGGCCGCGGACGCGTCGGACCGCGTCTGTCTTGCCGTACGCAGGCAGACCGCCAGAACCGCAAGCAGCAGCACAACCGCGGCGCCGGCAAGCGCCAAAATAAGCATTTCCATAGGTTTCCCCTTTTCCGCTTCGTCCGTTTGAGCCCTTATCCGAAAGCCCCGCGGCGAAGCCCGTTTCAATTCCGTCGTATCTTTTTTGCCGGCGGCGCGCCGCCCCTTTTCAACTATCTTTCAGCATACCTTTTTTCTTGGGAAAAGTCAACGGAAATCCCGCAGAAAGCCCGGATTTTCTGTGCACAGCCGCTTGCGCGCCGGCGCGGCGTGTGGTATACTTTTGGCCGGACTTTTTAAAAAGGGGGCGCGGCGCTTGGACAGGGAAAAAAACAGGGCCGTACGGCGGGCACTCACGGCGGCGTTCCCCTATACCCTACCCATCTGCGCGGGCTTTTTGTTTTTGGGGATGACCTACGGGGTGCTGATGCGCACGAACGGGTTTTCGGTTTGGTATCCGCTGCTCATGAGCCTGACCATTTTCGCGGGGTCGGCGGAATTTGTCGCGGCGGAGATGCTCTGCGGTGCGTTCGCGCCGCTGCAGGCGCTGGCCGTCACCCTGCTGCTGAACGCGCGGCACCTGTTTTACGGGCTTGCGATGCTCGACAAATACAAGGGGACGGGTCCCAAAAAGGCGTACCTGATTTTCGGGCTTTGCGACGAAAGCTTTTCCATCAACTGCACGGCCAAAATCCCGCCCGACGCGGACCGCGGCTGGTTCTATTTTTTCGTCACGCTCTTGAACCATATATACTGGGTGACGGGCGCGACGCTCGGCGGGCTGTTCGGGGCGTTTGTGCGTTTCAACACGGAAGGGCTCGACTTTGTGATGACCGCGATGTTCGTCGTCATTTTCCTCGAGCAATGGCAAAAGGACAGGCAGCACATAAGCGCCCTTGCGGGGCTTGGCATTTCGGCGCTCTGCCTGCTGGTTTTCGGCAGCGACAGCTTTATCCTGCCTGCGATGCTCGGCATTTTGGCGGCGCTGGCGCTCTTGCGCCGGCCGCTTTCGAAAGGGGGCGGCGCCGTATGAGCGCCATGACGCTGCCCCAGCAGCTTGCGACCATAGGGCTGTTCGTGCTCGGCACCATGCTCACGCGGTTTTTGCCGTTTTTGCTGTTCCCGGCAGGAAAACCGACGCCGAAATTCCTGCAATATTTAGCCAAGGTCCTGCCCGCGGCGGTGTTCGGGCTTTTAATCGTCTACTGCCTGCGAAACGTCGACCTTTTTTCGGGCGGGCACGGGCTCCCGGAGCTGCTCGCCATCGCCGTGGTCGTCGGGCTGCACCTGTGGAAAAAGCAGATGCTTCTGTCCATTGCGGGCGGCACGGTCTGCTATATGCTGCTCGTGCAGTTTGTATTCTGAAGGCAAACCAGACAAAGCAAACGGGACGCTGTTTTAGGCAGCGTCCCGTTTTTTGCAATATCGGGTTATTTCATAAACCGGCCGTAGCGGACCTGATTTACGATGAAGCCAATCAAAAGCGCCAGCAGAATCGGGATGAGCAAAACGATAAGCGCCAGAATCCCGATGATAACAATCGGCACGCCCTTACGGCTCTTCTTGCGCGCGGACCTTTCCGGCTCGGGCGAAACAGGGCCCTGCTCGCCCTCCTCGTAATAGGGCATGATAGGCAGCACCGCGTTGTAGGCGGGGATGCCGGTGTTGTGCAGCAGCGGCTCAACGAAATCGCACAGCGAATCCGACACCTTCAAAAGCTTTTTCACCTTGATGTGCAGCGCGTCGAACACCGAATCGAGGATGGACAAAAGCCCCATCGTGATTTTGTACTCCGGGTCGTCCGGGCCGTACAAATCCTCGCCGCCGTACAGGTTCGTGACCATGTCCACGATGAAATCCACCACGGATTTGTCGGCGATGTCGGCGTAATCCTCGGGAGAAAGCCCCGTTTCCTTTTTCGTCCACTTGGCGACGCGGCCGATGGTCAGCTTGTTCAAAAACTTTGCGACGGGCTTTATCAGCCAGCCGAATTTGTAGATGACCTTCTTTTTGATGCTGATGGAGGTCGCCATGTCGGCGAACTTGTGCGTATCGCCCGCCGCGGCCTTGACCATGTCGCGCACGATGCCGACCATCTGGTTTTTCAGATAATCCTGTAAGGACGCGCCGTGCAGGTCAAAGTCCACCCGTTCGTTGACAAGGTCGGTCGTCGTCGAAACAATGCCCGCCGCTTCGTCGACCACCACGGTGCGAATCGGCGCGGGATAGCCTATCGCCGCCGCGGTGGAAATCGTGTAAAACGTGTTGCCGCGCTTCGTTTGCAGCTTGTCGATATGGTGGATGTGCGTGTGGCCCGTGAGCATGAACTGAATCCCCATATCGGCGTACTGCTCGCGGCGCACGTCAAAGTCGCCGTGCATATCGTTCTTGCCGATAAGCGCGTACACGGGCGAGGGCGCAATAAGCGGGTGATGCGTCATCGCGAGGATGAACTGCTTGTTCTTGCGCGCGTCCTCCGCCTGCTCGCAAAGCCATTTGTAGCAGTCGTCCGAAATGCCGCTTTTGCCCGTCAGGTTGCGGTCGTCGTTGATGGCGAACAGCCGGTAACCCTCCTCGAGCTGCACAACGTAGGACATACTGTCGCGGTGAACGGAAATCGCCTCGTCCGGCCCGAATTCGCGGTACATCTCGAAAAGCTCTTCGCGCTTGGCGGCGGGAATTTTGATTTTCTCGTCGCCGCGGTAGGCGTTCGTCTGCCCGTCGTCCTGGTAGTCGTGCGTCGCGGTAATCACGTACACGCGCTTGCCCGCGGCTTTTAAGTCCCGCAGCATCTCGATAAACTCTTTGTGCGAATCGTACTCGCCGTTTGAGGTGGTATCGCCGGACAGCAGCACAATGTCGGTGCGCTTGTCCGCCTTGATTTGCCGGAACGCCGCGTCCAGAATTTCCGCCGACTGCTCGAGCGGCATCTGGCTTTTTGCGTTCGCCGCCGCATACGCCGCGCCGGAGACACCCGTGGATTTTGCGTAATAATGCGTGTCCGTGATGACCGTTACCGTAAGCGGTGCCTTTGCCATAGGTCGTCCTCCCTCTTGTTTTTGCCTTCCCCTTTTACTTCGCCTTGGTCCGGATTTCCTCGGTCAGCCGCGCTGTGAGCGCGTCGAGCTCGAACGAGCCGATGTCGCCCTCGCCGCGGTGCGAGACGGCGACGGAGCCGTCCTCGACCTCCTTGTCGCCGACGACAATCCAATACGGCAGGCGCTGCATACGCGCCTCGCGAATCTTATACCCAATCTTTTCCGAGCGGTCGTCGACCTTCGCGCGAATGCCGCAGTCGTACAGCGCTTTGCGAATCTCTTCGGCGCGCGCGGCATGGCGGTCGGCAATGGGCAGCACGCGCACCTGCTCGGGCGACAGCCACAGCGGGAACGCGCCGGCGAAATGCTCAATCAAAATCCCGATGAACCGCTCAATGGAGCCGAACACGACGCGGTGAATCATAATGGGCCGGTGCTTTTCGCCGTCCGCGCCCGTATATTCCGCTTCAAACCGCTGCGGCAGCTGGAAGTCAAGCTGAATCGTGCCGCACTGCCAGGTCCGCCCCAGGGAATCCTCTAAGTGGAAGTCAATCTTCGGCCCGTAGAACGCGCCGTCGCCCTCGTTGACGACATACGGCAGATGCAGCTCGTCGAGCGCCTTTCGAAGGCCCTCGGTCGCCATCTCCCAGTCCGCGTCGCTGCCCATGGAATCCTCGGGCCGCGTGGACAGCTCGACGTGGTACTTGAAGCCGAACAGCGTGTAGACCTCGTCGATAAGCCGCACGACGCCCTTGATTTCGTCCGTGATTTGCTCGGGCATCATGAAGATGTGCGCGTCGTCCTGCGTAAAGCAGCGCACGCGCATAAGCCCGTGCAGCGCGCCGGATTTTTCGTGCCGGTGGACAAGCCCCAGCTCGCCCATGCGAATAGGCAGGTCGCGGTAGGAATGCGGCTCGGATTTGTAGACGAGCAGCCCGCCGGGGCAGTTCATCGGCTTGATTGCGAAATCCGTGTCGTCAATGACGGTCGTGTACATATTTTCCTTGTAGTGGTCCCAGTGGCCCGACGTCTCCCAAAGCCCGCGGTTGAGCATCATCGGGGTCGAAATTTCCACATACCCCTCGCGCGTGTGGATTTCGCGCCAGTAGTCAATCAGCGTGTTCTTGAGAATCATGCCGTTGGGCAAAAAGAACGGGAAGCCGGGGCCCTCGTCCATGAGCGCAAACAGCTTGAGCTCGCGCCCCAATTTGCGGTGGTCGCGCTTTTTCGCTTCCTCAATGCGCGCAAGGTATTCGTCGAGCGCCGCCTGCTTCGGGAAGGCGGTCGCGTAAATGCGCTGCAGCATTTTGTTGTGCTCGTCGCCGCGCCAGTACGCGCCCGTGCAGGCGGTCAGCTTAAACGCCTTGACTGCGCCCGTGGACATCAGGTGCGGACCCGCGCACAGCTCGTCGAATTCGCCCTGCCGGTAAAAGGAAATGGGCTCGTTTTTCTCGGCGTGCTCCTCGATAAGCTCGACTTTGTAGGTCTCGCCCTTTTCGCGCATCTTTTCGAGCGCCTCGGCCGGGGACAGCGTGTACCGCTCCAGCGGCAGGTCCTCCTTGACAATCTTCTTCATCTCCGCCTCGATTTTTCCCAGCACCTCGGGGGTGAAAACCGTCTCGGAATCAAAGTCGTAGTAAAAGCCGTTGTCAATGGCGGGGCCAATCGCCAGCTTCGTTTCGGGGTACAGGCGCTTGACCGCCTGCGCCAAGATGTGCGACGCGGTATGGCGAAACGCACGGCGGCCGTCCTCGTCGTCAAAGGTCAGGATTTCGAGCGTGCAGTCCCCTGCAATTTCCGTGCGCAAATCGCAGGTCTCGCCGTCCACCTTCGCAAGGCACGCCGCCTTGTAAAGCCCCATGCCAAGGTCCTTCGCGACCCCGGCGGCGGTCACGGGCGCGTCGTAAGACCTGACCGAGCCGTCCTTTAGCGTAATGTTGAACATACGGACTCCTCCTTCATATTCGGAAAACCTGTAAATATCGAAAAACAAAAAGCATTCCATCCCGAAAAAGGGATGAAATGCTCGGCATTCCACGGTTCCACCCAAATTGGCGCAGCGCGCCCGCTCAAACGCTTTAACGCAGCGGCACGGCGCGCCTTGGAAAATTCTTTGCGGCGCGCACTCGGGAGAGGTGTCGGGCTTCACGCTTTGCCCGCGCTTCCAGCCGCGGCGGGGCTCTCTGATAAAGCGTGCGGCAAGCCGTCGGGCTCCGTCAACGTTTTGGTATATGGGCGGCTCGCCTGTCCGCGCAAAGCGGAAAAAGCAAACCGACAATCAGGGTTCCTGCAATTTTTCAGCGTTTCCATTATAAACGCAACGCGCAAAAAAAGCAACCCCCTTTTTCCGGCCGGGAAAAGGTTCCGGGAAAAACGGTTTGCCGTTGACAGCGCGGGGCAAGATGTGCTACAATATCATCAGCAACTTCTCGGCAGCATTTTGGGGGATTGGGCGCGTGCGCCCGTCGCCGCGGAAAGGTTCTGAAACAGAATGAAAAAATGGTTCTCCGTTCTTTTGACCGCTTGCCTGCTTTGCGCGCTTTGCGTGCCCGCCTTTGCGGCCTCTGCCAAGGTTGACGCCGCCGCTGCTCTTTCGGAGGACGGCGTGCTGACCGTGACCCTTTCGGTCCCGGAAAACAGCGGCCTTGCCACGTTTGAGACCACGCTGCACTATGACGAAGCCGCGCTCACGCTGCAGGACGTCGCCTACGGCGCCGGCAGCATGACCACCTCCAACACCGACACGGCCGGGCGCGTGGGGCTCTATATGATTTGGACCGAAACGCAGGAGGCGGCCGCAACGCTTGTAACGGTCACCTTCCAGGTCAGCGAGGACGCCAAAGGCACGACCGTCCTTTCCTTTACGGACACAAAGGCGCATGACGACGACGGCAGCGCCATGGCCGTCACCGTGGGGGACGACGGCTCGCTTTCCTACGCGCTGACGGAAGAACAGCCCGTCACCGACACCGATATTCCGCCCACGGCGGGTCGGTACGCCGCCGTCGGCGGCGCGGCCGTTGCGGCGGTCGCCGTTGTTGTGGCGCTGGTCGCCGCCAAACGCCGCCGTACCCCGACGGACTGATTGCGACGCTTCATACAGCCGCCCGGGAAGCCGGGCGGTTGCTTTTTTCTGTGCATTCTCATTTCCCTTTAGGAGCTTCCCATGCAGTTAGAGACCCTTTCCACCCGCCGACAGCGCCGCGTATGGCGCAAATTGTATAAGCAGGCCTTTCCCCGGCAGGAGCGTAAGCCCTTTTCGCTGATGCGCCGGCGCAGCCGGACGCGGGACATGGAGCTTTTGAGCATCCTCGGCGACGACGGCGCGTTTTTGGGGCTTGCCGCCGTCGCGCTGCACGAGGACCTCGCCCTGCTCGCCTATTTCGCCGTTTCCGCCTGTGCGCGCGGCAAAGGCGTCGGGTCAAAAGCGCTGACGCTTTTAAAGGCGCGCTACCAAAGCCGGCGGCTGTTTCTGGAGATTGAGCGCACCGGCGTTCCCGCGCAAAACGCCGAGCAGCGCGCGCGGCGCAAGGCGTTTTACCTGCGCGCCGGGTTCTCGCCCTGCCCGTTCCTCGTTTCGCTTTTCGGCGTGGAAATGGAGGTGCTCTGCTTCGGGAACCCCGTTTCCTTCGAGGAATACCGCTCCGTATACACCCGCTTTTCCGGCGCCCGCGCCGACCGGTTCGTGCGCCTGCTCCCGCCCCCAAAGAACACCACAACCCCACACCCTGATTCGTAAAAAGGGGCGCTTGGGCAGCTTAGCATTGAAAGTAAAATACAGAAAAAACCTGTTTTGACAGAGCAAAAAGCACGGGGAAGCGGCGCTTCTCCGTGCTTTTTGGTTGTGATGGGGGCTGGGGCGGTTATCTGCGTACCACATTCCTGTCCATGTGCGTTATCTGCCGTGTACGTCTTATCCTGTACGTCTTATCTCCGGTGCGCTATCTGTCCCGGCGCGTATCTGTCCCGGCGCGTATCTGTCCGGGTCATTATCTGCCCAGGTACGGCAGGGGGTTGACGCGGTTGCCGTTGACGCGGACTTCGAAATGCAGGTGCGGTCCCGTCACGTTGCCGGTAGAGCCGATGTTGCCAATCTGCTGGCCGGCCGAGACCTGGTCGCCGACCGAGACGCGCAGCGAGCCGCGCCGCATATGGGCATACAGCGTGGAAAGACCGTTCCCGTGGTTGATGATGACATGGTAGCCGTAGCTCGAATGGTACCCCGCCGTCGTCACGCGGCCGCTGCCCGCCGCAACCACGGGGAGTCCCGTGCTGCCGCCGCCGGATTTGGTGATGTCAATCGCGCGGTGATACCCGGAGCTGCGCGAGCCGTAGCCCGAGGAAATATTGTAGGCGCCAATTGCCGGCCACAGCAGGCTGCCGCCGTAGCTGGTCGCCGAATAGGAGCCGGAATACGCTTTTTTCGTGCCAATCTGGATGACCTCGTTGACCGGCTCGCGCGTGGTGACGCGCGAGACCTCCTTGACCGAAGTGCGCACGCCGTCCACATAGGTCACAAGCTCCGTAACGACCTGCTCGCCCGTCCGGCCGCGCGTTTTGGTGCGGCGCGTGCCGGAATAGAGGCTCGCGGTCTCCTCCCGCACGGTCTCATACGGCACCTCCACCGTGCGCGTTTCGGTGCGGGTCTCCTGCACCTGGATATAGTTGACCTCCTGCGTAATCAGCACGCGCTGGCCGGCGCGGATGTTCTCGCCGAGCGACGGGTTTTGCGCGCGCAGCTGCGCCGTGGTCAGACCGAATTTCTGCGCGATGCCGGAAAGCGTGTCGCCCGCCTGCACGGTATAGTACTGCGCCGCGCTCTTTTTGGAGTTGAGCCGCTCGGACAGGCGCGCCGCGTCCCAGACCGTTTCGCTGCCGTCGGGGTACAGGCCCTGCACGTAGTCGATATCCTCCACAAAGCCGACGACCGCGTCCGGGTCCCCGGCGACATAATTGTCCAGAATGGTATCAAAAACCGTGGTCGCGTCCGTCTCGTTTTTCACCGCGCACAGGAATTCGCCGTTGATGTAAATGCCGCAGGCGTTGGTCACCTGCAGGTTGCTGTGTTCCACAATCGCGTCGCACAGCACCGTGGCGTCGCGCAGCTGCGTCAGGCTGACGGGACGGACGGCAAAGCTGACATTTTCCGTCCGCGTACCGCCCGCGTCGACGGCGCGCGCCGTCGCGAGCCGTTCCTCCGCCTGTGCGCGCGCTTCCAGATACACCGCCTCCGACTGCACATAGCCGACAACCGTGTCGTTATACCGAACCTCGAGCGCAAGCGTGCGGTCCGAGATGGCGTGGAGCGTCACGGCCAGCACCGCCAATGCAGCCACGGGCAGCGCCACGTTCAGCGCCAGGCGCAGCACAACCCCGTGGCGGCTGAAGGCCTTGCGCACATAGCGGCGCAAAAGCCCGGGCAGGGCTTTCCGGTCGGTTTTCAGCACGTCGAAAATATGGGTCTGCACACGGCGGACATCCGCCGCCAGCGCCCGCAGTTCCCGCACGAACCGCCGAAAGGCGCGCACGGCAAAGCCGCCCGCCATCACCGCAACGGCGGACAGCAGCGCCCACAGCGCGCGAAACGGCTTGCGCAGCTGCCGCAGGCACCAGCGCCCAAAGTCGCGCAGCAGGTATCCGCTTTTCAGTCCCAGATAATAAAGGTTCCGGTAAATCTGTTCGAGCATGGCATATCCTTTCAAAAGCCGCTCGGCGGCGTTTTACGGGATTGGCTTGCAGGCGAGACGCCCCGCCGTCCGGCGGGAAATTCCAAGCCGCAAAGCCGCACAGCGCCAAAGGGCGCCGTTTGCAAAGATATATGGGTATAGTACCACAAAATCCGTATTTTTTCAAGCCGGGCGCGCGCCGCACAAAAAAAGCGGCGCAGCGTTGCCGCCGCGCCGCCGAAAGGCAGGCCTTATTCGTCCTTGGCTTCCTCGTCGTCCGCGCCGCAGGCTTCACAGCCGCAGCCGCATTCGTCCTCGAAGTCAAATTCCAGCTTTTCGCCGCAGTTCGGGCAGGCGGCAAAGCCGTTGTCGATGTCCGCTTCGTCAAAGTAGACCGTCTCGCCGCAGGCGGGGCACTCCACTTCATATTCGTCATCCTCGCAGCAATCGCACTCGCCGCCATAGACAAAGCCCTCGAGCTCGTCAAGGTCCTCGTCCACCGCATCAAGCTGCTCGCTGACCAGCGCCAGCTCATCCTCGAGGTCGGACACGCTCATGGCAAGGTCGTCAATGACGTCCAGCATCGCTTTAAAAAGCTTGGTTTCATCCTTTTTCTCTTCCAGGTCCAGGCCTTCAAAGAGTCCGCGCAGATAGGCGGCTTTTTCCGTAACGGTCATGGGGATTCCCTCCTGTAAAAAAGTTACGCTCTCGACATATATTCGCCGCTGCGCGTATCGACGTTAATCATTTCGCCCTCGTCGATAAACAGCGGGACTTTGATTTCCGCCCCGGTCTCGAGCGTGGCGGGCTTGGTCGCGTTGGTCGCGGTGTCGCCCTTAAAGCCCGGTTCGGTTTTGGTGACCTGCAGCGTGACGAAGGTCGGCGGCTCGACGCCGAAAACCTTGCCCTTGTAGGAAAGCACCTTGCAGACCATGTTTTCCTTGACGAACTTGAAGTTGTCGGAAAGGTCGCTTGCGTTGATGGGCACAAGCTCGTACGTTTCGGGGTCCATGAAATAATACAGGTCGCCGTCGCTGTACGAATACTCCATATCCTTGCGCTCAATGAACGCCGTCGGGAATTTTTCGGTGGGGTTGAACGTCTTTTCCACCACGCTGCCCGCAATCACGTTTTTGATTTTGGTGCGGACAAACGCCGCGCCCTTGCCGGGCTTAACGTGCTGGAATTCGATAATCTGGTAGACGTTGCCGTCCATTTCGAACGTCACGCCGTTTCGAAAATCGCCTGCTGAAATCATAAGCTGTCCTCCGTTTGTCGCCGCGCCGCAGCACGGGCTGTTTCTTATCCGTTCCTATTGTATATGATTGCGCGCGGTTTTTCAAGGCTTTTTTTACAGAACGCGCAGGGTTTTCGGGGCCGCCGTCAAATTTCGGCACCCCGTCGGGGTAATCAGCGCCATATCCTCCGTGCGCACGCCGAAAAGCCCGGGCAAATAGATGCCCGGCTCCACCGTGACGACGTTGCCCGCCACAAGCCGGTCCTTTGCGCGCGGGGAAAGGTTCGGGCGCTCGTGAATTTCCAACCCGACGCCGTGGCCGGTGGAATGGCCGAAATACGCGCCGTAGCCCGCGCGTTCTATCACACGGCGCGCCGCTGCGTCCCCCTCGGCGCAGGGAAACCCCGCGCAGAGCACCGCGAGCGCCGCCTGCTGCGCTTCCAAAACGACCGCGTACACCTCCCGCTGCCGCTCGCACACCGTACCGACGGCGACGGTGCGGGTCATGTCGGAATGGTAGCCGCCGACAACCGCGCCGAAATCCAGGGTCACAAAATCGCCCGCTTCCACGCGCTTTTCCCCCGGCACGCCGTGGGGCTTCGACGAATTTGCGCCGCTGACGGCAATCGTCTCAAACGAAAGCGCCTCGGCCCCGTGCGACAGCATATAGTAATCGAGCTCCAGCGCAATTTCGCGTTCCGTCCTGCCGGGGGCGATGAACCCGCAGATGTGCTCGAACGCTTCCTCGGCGATGCGCTGCGCGCGCTCGATGCGCGCGACCTCCTCGGGCGTTTTGACCGCCCGCAGGGCAAAAAGCAGGGTGTCGAGCGTGTCGTCCGCCACAAGCTCCAGCGGCAGCAGCGCCTGCGCGTACCGTCCGAATTCGGAAAGGCTCATGCGCGACGCTTCGACGCCGATGCGCCGCACGCCCATTTCCGAAAACAGCGTCCGCAGCTGCCCGGCGTCCGTGCTTTGCAGCACAACCTCGCAGTCCTTTGCCTCGGCCTTTGCCGCCTCCAGATAGCGGCTGTCCGTTACAAACACGGCGCGTTCCCCGCCCACAAGCAAAAACCCGTCGCTTGCGGGAAATTCGGTAAAATACCGGCGGTTTTCCGGCGACACCAGCAGCGCGCCGTCCAGCGTTTCGCTTTGGCGCAGCAGCGCCTGCAAAGCTTCAATCTTCATACACACCGTACCCGTGCAGCTTTTCGAAGGCCTCCAAGATAGGCTGCTCGCGTTTTTCCTTCCATTTATAATAGAGCGGATACAGGCTTTTCATCGGGATGGGGTCGATGCGCACCGCAATCGCCCCGCAGCGGTTCGCCGCCAAAACGTCGGAAAACAGCTGGTCGCCGAGCATTGCGAGCTGCGTGACGGGCACGCCGAGCCGTTTCGCCGCGCGCAGGAGCCCGCGCGGGCGCGGCTTCATGGACAGCGACACATAGGGCAGCGAAAAGCGCTTTGCAATCGGCGCCACGCGCAAAATGGTGCCGTTGGAAATCAGGATAACGGGGAAGCCCGCCGCCTGAATTTCCCGCACCCATTGTTCGGCGCCCGCCAGAAACTTCATCGTGCCGTCCGGCGCCAGCGTGTTGTCAATATCCAGCCCGACAGCCCTTGCGCCCATTTTGCGCAGGTCCTCGGGGCGGACGTCCAGCACGCTTTTAAAGCGGTATTTCGGCATGAGCAGCGCGGTTTTGTCCATGTGCACCTCCCGGTGTAAAAGCAAAAGCGGGCGTATTGCCCGCTTTCGTTTTTCGGTCACTTATACTTTCTCTTTCGAGCGGCTTCCGATTTTTTCTTTCTCTTAACGGAAGGCTTTTCATAGTGCTCTCTTTTCCGCACTTCTTGAATAACGCCGTCACGAGAGGTTTGCCGTTTGAAGCGGCGAAGCGCACTATCCAGGGATTCGTTTTCCTTGACCTTGACCTGGCTCATCTGATTCCCTCCCTTAACTGTATCAAAATGCCTTGCTATTATACAACACGCCGGGGCTTCTGTCAAGCCAATTTCCCAAGAAACCGGTCGAACCCCGTAAAAAGCGCGGACGCCGGGACGCGCGCGTCTTTCCCGCTACCGGAGCTTGTCGAGCGGCTGCTCGTACGCCGGCAGGAAATCCTTCAGGAACAGCTCGGCCTCCGGGCAGGCGAGCCCCTCGAGCAGCTTTTTCGTGGCGGCCTCCGCCTCGCAGAACTCGGTGTTGCCCGCCTTGCGTTCCTCTATGCACTTAAGCAGGGCGGAGAGCTTGTCCGCCGCCTTGACAAGCCCCCAGAGCGCCTCGTCCCCGGGCGCGCGCGGGGCCTCGAGCAAAGCGGCAAACTCCCCCCGCAGGTCGGCGGGCAGCATCTCGAGCAGCTGGGCGCGCGCATTCTTCTCTACGCCCGCGAAGGCCGCGCGCATATCGGCGCTGAAATATTTGACCGGGGTGGGCATATCGCCGGTGATGCTTTCGGGCGCGTCGTGGTACAGCCCCAAAAGCGCGGCGCGCGAGGCGTCGTACTGCCGGCCGAGCCGCCGGTTGCCCAGGACCGCCAGCGCGTGCGCGAGCACGGCGACCTCGTAGGAATGCTCGCTTAGGGACTCCTTGCGCGTGTTGCGCATCAGCGCCCAGCGGTCAATGAACTTGATGCGGGAAAGGTAGGCGAAAAAGCTGTTTTTCATATCGTCCTCGTCCTTCGTCCGAAAAAGCCCGCCGCAAGCGGCGGGCTTTCGGAAAATCAGGCGTTTTGACCTCGCTTAGTAATTCAGGCTGCCGGCATGGTACCAGAGGATGTAGAAGTCAAACCCGCTGCGGCGGTAGGTGTCCACCTGCCGGACCGGGTCGCCCTTCTTAAAGCCCGCGGCCTGCAGGCCCTTTTCCATGGCGTTCGCCATCGTGCCGTCAAAAACGCGGATGCGCGCCGACATCAGCAGCTCCGCCGGGTTGACCGTGGCCAGCTTAAAGCCGGTCAGCCACCAATGCTGCTGCCAGGGCCGCGTAAAGAATTTGGTCCCGTTGCGGTAGTCGTTGACGGACTCGTACAGCGTGTAGCTCATGTACAGCATATGCTCGTCGTCCACGCAGTAGTAAAGCTGGTCGGTCGTGCCGGGGACCTTGTTGTACACGCCAATCTCCGCGCCGCCGAAGGGGCCGTACTGCCCCTTCCAAAGCTGGATGCGCCAGTCGTAGCCGCCGGAGGTGAAGTCCACGCGCGCGGTCTGGTAGCGCATATTGCCCAGGGGGGCGAGCGCGTCGTAATGCTCGATGAAGTTCGCTTCGCGCTGCCAGCTGTCAATCTCGGTGTAGAACACGCCCTCATCCGCGTCGTAGTTATACCCGAACGCGTTAATCAGGCTCGCCACCGTGCCGAGCGAAGCGCCGCTGTCCTGCGCAATATCGGAAAGATTCCCGGAGCTCGACGAGCTGCCGGAGGAGCTCCCCGAGCCGGAGCTGCCGGAAGCGCGGCGGGTCGTCGTGGGCGCCGCGGCCGCCGTCGTCGTGGGCGCAGTCGTGGTGCTTGCGGCCGTCGTGCCGGCCGGCGCCGTGGTCGCCGGCGTCGCAATCGCGTCCGGCGAGCGGGTAATTTCTTCCTCCGCGGTGTCGCCGCCGCAGGCCGCAAAGGTACAGACCACCAAAATAAGCGCCAGCGCCAGGGCGAATATCCGTGTTGCGTTCGTGCGCATAAGCAGTTCCTCTCTTTTCCCGCGCGCACAGGGCGCGCTGTTCAAATCAACGGCAAAGTATCCCGTATATACAGAATTTTAAAGCCTACACGGTTATTATCACACAAAACGCCGAATCTGTCAACCGTCCGTTCTTGCTTTTTCGCCGGAATTGTGGTACGCTCATACAAACCATACAATGCAGGAGGCAGCGCCATGAGCGAAATTCGGGACCTCGCCCTTTACCCGTCCGGCGAGCAGAAAATTCGGTGGGTCGCGGGCTATATGCCCCTTTTGACGGGGCTTTGGAAGGATTTTGAGGACGAAAAGCCCTTTTCGGGGCTGCGCATCGCCCTTTCCGTGCATTTGGAGGCCAAAACCGCCTACCTTTGCCGCGTATTGCAGGCGGGCGGCGCCGAAATGTATGTCACGGGCAGCAACCCGCTGTCGACCCAGGACGACGTAGCGGCGGCGCTCGCGCACGGCGGGATGGAGGTGTTCGCCGTACACGGGGCGGACGACACGACCTACCGCCGGCACATAGAAGCGGCGCTCGAATGCCGGCCGCACCTTATCATCGACGACGGCGGCGACCTGGTCAGCCTGCTGCACAACGCGCGGCGCGACCTGCTGCCGGGGGTGCTGGGCGGCTGCGAGGAGACGACGACGGGCATTTTGCGCCTGCGGGCGATGGCGGAGGCTGGCGAGCTTGCCTTCCCGATGCTCGCGGTCAACGACGCGGACTGCAAGCACCTGTTTGACAACCGCTACGGCACGGGGCAGTCGGTGTTCGACGGCATCGACCGCACGACGAACCTTATCGTCGCGGGCAAAACGGTTGTCGTGGCGGGCTACGGCTGGTGCGGCAAGGGTGTCGCGATGCGCGCAAAGGGCCTTGGCGCAAAGGTCGTTGTAACCGAGATTGACCCCGTTAAGGCGATGGAGGCGGTCATGGACGGCTTTGCGGTGCTGCCCATGGAAAAGGCCGCCGAAACGGGCGATTTGTTCATCACGGTCACCGGCTGCCGCGACGTCATCACGAAAGACGCCATGCAGCGCATGAAGGACGGCGCGATTCTGTGCAACGCGGGCCACTTCAACGTCGAAATTAACGTCGGCGATTTACAGGCGCTCGCCAAGGAGACCTATGAGAGCCGCAAAAACATCACCGGTTACCGCATGGCGGACGGGCGCGTGCTGCACCTTATCGCCGAGGGGCGGCTGGTGAACCTCGCCGCAGGCGACGGGCATCCGGCCGAAATCATGGACATGAGCTTCGCCATCCAGGCGCTGTCGGCGCGGTACATCGCCCAAAACCGCGGCGCGCTTGCGCCGGGACTTTACCCGGTGACGAAATCGATTGACCGCGAGGTTGCGAACCGCCGGCTGCGCGCCTGGGGCGTAGTGATTGATACGCTCACCCCCGCGCAGGAGGCGTATCTGCACAGCTGGGACGTGTAACCGCCTTGCACCCTGCCGGCTGCAAAACCGTTTCGACACAAAAAACGCCCCGGCGTACCGCGCATACGGTACGCCGGGGTTTTGCTTTGCCTGTTTTTTGGCTCGCTTAGCTGTTCTTGATAGCTGCCTGGGCCGCCGCAAGGCGCGCAATCGGCACGCGGAACGGGGAGCAGGAGACGTAGTCGAGGCCAATCTCGTGGCAGAATTCCACGGAGGACGGGTCGCCGCCGTGCTCGCCGCAGATGCCGCAGTGCAGGCTCGGACGAACCGCCTTGCCCTTTTCCACGGCCATCTTCATGAGCATCCCGACGCCCTTCTGGTCGAGCTTCGCGAACGGGTCGTTCTCATAAATCTTGGTGTCGTAGTAGGCATCCAGGAACTTGCCCGCGTCGTCGCGCGAGAAGCCGAAGGTCATCTGCGTCAGGTCGTTGGTGCCGAAGCAGAAGAACTCCGCCTCGGTCGCAATCTCGTCGGCGGTCAGCGCCGCGCGCGGGATTTCAATCATCGTGCCGACCTCGTACTTGAGGTCGATGCCGGCGGCCGCGATTTCCTTATCGGCGGTCTCGACGACGATGTCCTTGACGTACTTGAGCTCCTTGACCTCGCCGACCAGCGGAATCATAATCTCGGGCTCAATCGTCCAATCCGGATGCGCCTTCTTGACGTTGATGGCCGCGCGGATGACCGCAGCGGTCTGCATTTTGGCAATCTCGGGATAGGTAACGGTCAGGCGGCAGCCGCGGTGACCCATCATCGGGTTGAACTCATGCAGCCCGGCGATAATCGCCTTGATGGCTTCCACGGACTTGCCCTGCGCCTTGGCGAGCGCCTCGATGTCCGCTTCCTCGGTGGGAACGAACTCGTGCAGCGGCGGGTCAAGGAAGCGGATGGTCACGGGGTTGCCCTCGAGCGCCTCATACAGCTTCTCGAAGTCGCCCTGCTGGTACGGCAGAATCTTTTCGAGCGCCTTTTCCCGCTCTTCCACGGTGTCCGCGCAAATCATCTCGCGGAACGCGGCGATGCGGTCCGCCTCAAAGAACATATGCTCCGTGCGGCAAAGGCCGATGCCCTCCGCGCCGAGCTCGCGCGCCTTTTTCGCGTCCGCCGGGGTGTCGGCGTTCGTGCGGACCTTGAGGGTGCGGAACTCGTCCGCCCACGCCATAATCCGGCCGAATTCGCCGGCGATTTCCGCATCCACGGTCGGGATAATCCCGTCGTAGATGTTGCCGGTGGAACCGTCAATCGAAATATAGTCGCCCTCGTGGTAGGTCTTGCCCGCCAGGGTGAACTGCTTGTTTTCCTCGTCCATGACGATGTCGCCGCAGCCGGAAACGCAGCAGGTGCCCATGCCGCGCGCCACAACCGCCGCGTGGGAGGTCATGCCGCCGCGGACGGTCAGGATGCCCTGCGAGGCCTTCATGCCGGTGATGTCCTCGGGCGAGGTCTCCAGGCGCACAAGCACGACCTTTTCACCGCGCTTGTTCCATTCCTCCGCATCCTCGGCGGAGAACACAATTTTGCCGCACGCAGCGCCGGGCGAAGCGCCCAGGCCCTTGCCCGCGGGGGTCGCCGCCTTGAGCGCGGCCGCGTCGAACTGCGGGTGCAGAAGCGAGTCGAGGTTGCGCGGGTCAATCATCGCGACAGCCTGCTTTTTGTCAATCATGCCCTCGTCCACAAGGTCGCAGGCAATTTTGAGCGCCGCCTTCGCGGTACGCTTGCCGTTGCGGGTCTGCAGCATATAGAGCTTGCCCTCTTCGACGGTGAACTCCATGTCCTGCATATCGCGGTAGTGGTCCTCCAGGGTCTTGCAGACCTCGGTGAACTGCTTGAACGCCTCGGGGAATTTCTGCTCCATCTCGCTGATGTGCATCGGGGTGCGCACGCCGGCCACGACGTCCTCGCCCTGCGCGTTGGTCAAAAATTCACCGAACAGGCCCTTCGCGCCGGTCGCCGGGTCACGCGTGAACGCAACGCCGGTGCCGCAGTTGTCACCCATGTTGCCGAACGCCATCATCTGGACGTTGACCGCGGTGCCCCAGGAATAGGGGATGTCGTTGTCGCGGCGGTAAACGTTCGCACGGGGGTTGTCCCACGAACGGAAGACCGCTTCCACAGCGCCCATGAGCTGGACCTTCGGGTCGGTCGGGAAGTCCGCGCCAATCTTGGATTTGTATTCGGCCTTGAACTGCTCGGCGAGCTCCTTGAGGTCGTCGGCGGTCAGCTCCACGTCCTGCGTGACGCCGCGCTTCGCCTTCATTTCGTCGATAAGCTGTTCAAAGTATTTCTTGCCGACCTCCATAACGACGTCGGAATACATCTGGATGAAACGGCGATAGCAGTCCCACGCCCAGCGGGGGTTGCCGGACTTCGCCGCCATAACCGCGACGACATCCTCATTTAAGCCGAGGTTCAAAATGGTGTCCATCATGCCGGGCATGGACGCGCGCGCGCCGGAGCGCACGGACACGAGCAGCGGGTTTTCCTTGTCGCCGAACTTCTTGCCGGTGATGCCCTCCAGCTTCGTGATGTACTCCATGATTTGCGCCTGGATTTCGTCGTTAATCTTGCGGCCGTCCTCATAATACTGCGTGCAGGCCTCGGTCGTAACCGTAAAGCCCTGCGGGACGGGCAGCCCCAGCCCGGTCATTTCGGCAAGGTTCGCGCCTTTGCCGCCGAGCAGGTTGCGCATATCCTTGTTCCCTTCGGAGAACAGATACACAAACTTTTTACTCATGCAATTACCTCCATTTTTCATTGCCTTCTGAAAATCTGGCTGGCCCGTGCGCCGGCAAGGCGCGGGGCACAGAGGACCATCCGATATTTTACCATAAACCTTTCGGGATTTCCACCTTTTTTCCGAATTTTCCCGACATTTTATAAAACCGGGCAAAAGACGCGGGATTTCCGGGTGTTTTCAATGGATTTTGCACAAGCACGGGACAAAAAACGCCCGCGGGGAACCCCCGCAGGCGGGAAAATCAGGCGTTCAGCTGCGCCTCAAACTGCGGCAGCACAAGCTGCTTGGCCGTCTGGAACACGACGAAGCCCGCCGCAGCCGAATAGCCGTCGTTGCCCGTAAGGCCGCCCGTGCGCTGGATGGTCTTGCAGTCGTCGGTCACCATGTACACGTATTTGAGCGTCGACGCGCTGCGCCGCAGCTTCCCGGCGGCGTCCGTTTTGCCGGAGAACTGCCAGACCTGGTTGCTGTCGCTGGCGGGCTCGGTATACGCGCAGGCCAGCAGCGACGCGTCCACGCCGTATTTTTCCGACACGGCGCGGATGAACTTGTTGTTCGGGTCATCGGTAAACAAGGTCGTATAATCCCCCTCGGGCAGCGTCAGGTTGTACGGCTCCGTTTGTTCCGGCGCGGCCGCGGCCGCGGTCGTCTCGGGCGCGGCGGTCGGGGCGGGCTCGGTAAGCGCGGGCGCGGCGGTGGTCGCCGCGGCCGGGGCCGTCGTGCCCGGCGCGGCGGTCGGAACCGGTTCTTCTGTATGCGCGCAGGCGCAAAGCAGCAGGAAGGCAAGGCCCAGCGCCGCAAAAATTCGAAATGCTTTTCGCATGAGAGCTCCTTAGAGAAAAAAGCAAACCGGCGGCGCGAAACGCCGCCGGCCCGGTCCCGGTTTGATTACGCAAACAGGCCCATGATTTGGTTGATGATGTCCATGAAGAAATTCTGAATTTCTTCCACCGGCAGGTTCAGGCCGGCCAGAAGCTCGCCAAGCTGCGTAAAAGCCCCCGTGATGGCCTCCATAATCGTGTTGATATCCATGTGGGTCGCATCTCCTTTCCGCTTTTAAAGTCAGCCCCATTGTACCAGATTTTCCCGCGGCGGGCAAGAGGAAGCTGTAAAAATGTTGTACAAAAAGCCGAGATGAAATTTGTGAAAAAGCACAAGTTTCAGATGCTTTTTTCAACATTTGCCCCGAATTTCCGTTTATTTTTCAATGAAATCCCGCATATTTGTCAAAGAACCGCGGGCGCGGCGCGCAGCTTTTCCACGCTTGCGTTTAACATTTCGGCAGGTTTTGCCGCGGCCTTCGCGGCACAAGGGCGGCGTGCGCCGGCGCGCAGTTGCGGTTTGCGCAAAAATATGGTACGATGCTTAAAACAGCGCAGATTTGGAAAAGGAGGCGGACGCATGGGCAAATCGGTATCCGGCTGCCCGTACGCCAAGACGTGCGGCGGCTGCCAGCTGCAGAACCTCACCTACCCGCAGCAGCTGCAATACAAGCAGGTCAAGTGCATCCGCCTGCTTGGGAAATTCTGCCATGTGGAGGAAATCCTCGGCATGGAGAACCCCTACCATTACCGCAACAAGGTGCAGGCGGCGTTTGCGCGCACGCGCAGCGGCAAAATCATTTCCGGTGTGTACCAGGCGAAATCGCGGCGCGTTGTGGCGGTCGAGCGGTGCTTAATCGAGGACGAAAAGGCGGACGAGGTCATCGGCACCGTGCGGACGCTTTTGGGGCAGTTCCGCCTGACGCCCTACGACCCGGACCGGCAGACCGGCTTTCTGCGGCACGTGCTTGTCAAGCGCGGCTTTCAAAGCAGGCAGCTGATGGTCGTGCTCGTTACGGGCTCCCCCGCCTTTCCGCACAAGCGCGATTTCCTCGCCGCACTCTTAAAGCGCCACCCGGAGATTACCACCGTGCTGCAAAACGTCAACGGCGCGCACACGGGGATGGTGCTCGGCGCGCGCGAAACGGTGCTGTACGGACCGGGCAAGATTGAGGAGCGGCTCGGCGGCTGCACCTTTCAAATCAGCGCCCGGGCGTTTTACCAAATCAACCCCGTCCAAACCGAGGTGCTGTACCGAAAGGCGCTGGAATTTGCCGCGCTTCGCGGGACCGAGACCGTCATAGACGCCTATTGCGGGACCGGCACGATTGGCATTTTCGCGGCGAAGCACGCAAAAACCGTTATCGGCGTGGAGCTGAACGGCGACGCCGTGGCCGATGCGCGCGAAAACGCAAGGCGAAACGGGATACAAAACATCCGTTTTATAGAGGCCGACGCGGGCGAATTCCTGACCGGGATGGCGGCGGCCGGCGAGCACGCGGACGTGGTGCTTTTGGACCCGCCGCGCGCGGGCAGCAGCCTCCCCTTTCTGCGGTCGCTCGTCTCCCTCGTCCCCGCGCGGGTCGTCTACATTTCCTGCAACCCCGAAACCCAGCAGCGCGACCTGCTGTACCTGTGCAGGCACGGCTACCGCGTCAGGAAAATTCAGCCCGTCGATATGTTCCCGCACACAAACCATGTGGAGACGGTTGTTTTGCTTTCCAAGGGAGAAATCGACTCGAAGAAAGTGCGTGTGGAGTTCTCGTTGGAGGATATGGATATGTCTAGTTTCCAGAAGGGCGCGACCTATGAGCAGATCAAGGCATATGTGTTGGAGCATACCGGCTTGAAGGTGTCTTCTCTGTATATCTCACAGATAAAGCGGAAATGTGGGCTGGATGTTGGACAGAACTATAACCTGTCAAAGAAGGAAGATGCTAAAGTGCCGAAATGCCCTCCGGAAAAGGAAGCGGCGATTACAGAGGCGCTAAAGTATTTTGGGATGATTTGAGAATACAAATATTACGATAGAGAGGGCAAAGATGCTTTGTGAGGTGTCTTTGCCCTCTCTGTCATGTGTAGAAAGCGCTTTACTGTCCGTTGACAGTTCTGCGATTATGAAGTATAATTTGTTATACAAATCATACTTTTGAGGAGGCGCTATAATGGGTAAGCCAAAAGGAAAATATGCATGGACTGCTACGGTGGGAGAAAAGGGTCAGATTGTGATACCAAAACAGTCACGAGAAATATTTGATATTCATCCGGGAGATACGGTGGTGCTTCTGGGAGATGAAAAAAGAGGGATTGCT